>Ga0181581_10002473_pt1 | contig 14472 bp, 10 predicted proteins | sample 071ome_22_FD_132433 | JGI IMG/M metagenome (GOLD analysis project Ga0181581, IMG submission 132433) | Coastal salt marsh microbial communities from the Groves Creek Marsh, Skidaway Island, Georgia - 071404AT metaG (megahit assembly) | ecosystem: Environmental > Aquatic > Marine > Intertidal... | reverse complement strand
CAGAAAACACATGCGCTCGGCCAGATAAAAAGGGTGATGAAATGGTGCCGAGAAGACCGATGTGCCCAGATTTATTCTGTGAGCATTTGCTGCAGCCATTGAAAGGGCCATTTCTGGCGCGGGAATTGTTTCCCATCCGCCGGAATGATGTTCCCCGATAAATGCGTCGTCGAAACCTAGTTTGTCACCCAACTGGATTAACTCTATGTCGCGATGAAAAGCGAGTGATGGATTTTCCTTAGGATGGTGGCATGGCATAAGGAACAGTGAAAATTTCATAAATAAACACTCTCAATCCGCGGTACCATTGAACAGCACTAAGTCATGCTACCATGCCGAACTTTAACAGAAAATAGCTCGCAAATTAATCAAGAAACTTTAAATTCGGTCCTCCAGCCAATCCAGCATTGTCGGAACGTTGCGCGCCCAGTAGTCGTGGCTACAGTGCATTGATCCTCCCCCGTTGTCAGAGCCGTCAATCAGATTGAGTGTTTTGTCATCAGAACTTATACCCTCAAAGAGCTTTTTGGCTCCTTCAACACTCATTAGAGTATCTGTTGTGCCGTGAGAGATCAGAGTGGGGATTTTAATTTTATCCGCGTCCTGAACGACAAAAGACTTGAGCTCCGCTCGAGCAGTTTCATCGTCAACGCCCCCTAAGAGACGTTGCAACGTTGGTTGAAGGTGGGCGCAATGTTCGTAGACATCTTCCAGTATATTGTAGCAGCCAGACCACCCTACCAGGGCTTTAATTCTTTCTTCGTAACATGCGGCACGTGGGGCGTAATAACCGGCTAGGCTTATGCCCATGAGACCAATTCGGTTCTCGTCGACCTCGGGACGCGCCGTCAGCCAGTCTATGCAAGCGGCTGTGGGGACTTCATAGTCTGGTCTCGTTTTAATCCCTTTCAAATAGATCGACGACCCTCTACCAGGGGTATCAACGAGCAGCAAAGCCCATCCACGATCTAAAACCTGGCGCCCTGAGAAATAAATCTCCTCTGCGTAGGCGTCGGCGCCGCCAATCAGAAAGACAGCTGGGACTTTTTCGGTTTTAGGATCTGGCGGCAAAAAAAAGTAACCATCATAAACTTCATCGCCGCATTTGACTTCTATTATTTCCGATTTCGGTCCATTGAGTTTTACCGCTTCCCGGAAACATTCTTGCGCTTTAGAAAAATAATGGGCTCGCCGGGGATCAAAACCGAGCAGAAACACATCTGCCATTCGCCAATAGTTATTGGCATGAAAGAAATAATTCCGGGCAGAAACGGGATGGCCTGAGTCTAGAGCCTCCCGAGCCCAAACCTCGGTCTTTTCGGCTAGAGCTATCCATTCCCGTTCCCAACTGTCTTTATCTCCAAGTTCGATCCGCTCGCAGCAGCGGGCTATCTCAAACACATCTCCGCCTCCCTGAGAGGCTTCAGCCGCCAACCTCAGGGTTTGGCTCGCGAAAGGATGGTGAGGGGTCAAAAATGTAAACATGCCCAATTCCCTTATTTTATTTCTTTGTGGAACCCTTAATACCACCCTGGATCAAAGCGACAATCCCCTGCGGACTTAGTGGTGTGTGGTTTATGACAACATCAAATGGCTTAAGAGCGTCTTCGACGGCAGCAATTACCGCTGCAGGGACCGGAATGGTACCTCCTTCGCCTGCACCTTTTACGCCAATCGGGTTTCGATCAGTTGGTGACTCGCGATGGATTAAATCTATTTTTGGTATTTCGGGTGCGGTGGGTAGGAGGTATTCACCGAGGTTTGTGGTGAGGGGGTTTGCTTCCTCATCCCATGCCATATATTCGAATAATGCATTGCCGATCCCATGGACTGAACCCCCAATAATCTGGCCGTCGACGATCATCGGATTGATTAATTTGCCACTATCATGGACGGCAACCAGACGATTAATTTTTATTTCCCCTGTCTCAATATCTACGGTCACTTCTGCCGCTGCAGCGCCATTACAGTAGGTAAGCTCGTCTGGTTTCCAATGGGATGAAGCTTCAAGTCCCGGTGATATGCCAGTCGGAAGCGAATATCCTGGAGTCCCAGCTACGGAGTTTGCAATTTCAGATAAGGTCAATGACAAATCTGTTCCTTTTACAACGGCCCGACCATTTTGCAGTTCTATGTCTTCCGCAGAGACCTCCATTAATATTGCTGCAATTTTTTTCACTTTTTCGGCAACTTTAGAGGCGGCAAGATGAATAGATGACCCTGCCGTGACAGCTTGCCTACTCGCAAATGCACCCAGTCCCAGAGAAATGGCGTCCGTGTCTCCGGTCACGACTCTGACCTGATCGATGTCCACCCCAAAATGCTCTGCTGCAATTTGTGCGTAGCAAGTGATATTTCCTTGGCCTTGATTTGTTGCACCCGTAAGGACAGTTATGAGGCCAGAACCCCCGATACGGAGAATGGCAGACTCAAAAGGACCGCGGCCGGTGGGTTCCACAAAATTGGCAATCCCAATTCCATGAAAGACCCCGTCTTCTCGGCCTTTCTTTTGTTTGTCTTTGAAACTCTTCCAATTTATTGCTTCGGTCGCCGCTTCAAGGGTCTCTGGATAATCACCGGTGTCATAGGTGGTAAGTGTTCCATCCCTGTTCCTCAGCGGGATAGTGTAGGGCATTTTTTCGGCGGGAATTAAGTTCCGACGCCTCACTTCGGCTGGATCCAAGTCCAGCTTCGCCGCAATTGCATCCACCATTCTCTCCATTGCAAAAACCCCTTGGGGGCGGCCAGCGCCTCTAACCGGGCTGCAAGGAACTTTATTGGTATGAACAATCCTGACGCGAAGATCAAAGTGGGGCACTATGTAGGGCCCTGGCACGCACGTTGCCGAATTATACGGAAGATTTATTCCGCCAGGAATGTACGCTCCTTGGTCATGGATCATTTCGCCCCTTAAACCGAGAATTATTCCCTCATCATCAGTTGCGATTTCCATATTCCAATATTGGTCGCGTTCCTGTATCGCTCCTGTAAAATATTCAGTTCTGTCTTCCACCCATTTGATCGGGTGATTTATGGTCCGAGCAAGAAGGGGAATTACAGCCTCTTCCGGATAGAAAATGTATTTTGGTCCAAAGCCTCCGCCAACTGCCGGAGCGATGAGCTTAACTTCTTTCTCATCCCAGCCAGTAAATTCAATAATTTTTCGAAGAGCTGAATGCGGAGCTTGAGTGGAACTCCAAATTTTGGTTCTACTCTCAAAAGCCTCATATTTTGCGAGGACACCCCGGCATTCCAGAGAATGTCCTAGCCCCTTATATTGGTGTAATTCACGGCGCAGCACGTGAGGTGCGTTGGCAAATGCAGAGCCTGCATCTCCATAGGATAATTTAAAGTCAGCAGCTATATTATTTTGGTGACTGCTTCGAAAAACGGGAGAGTGGATCTCGCAAGCAGTGCGGCAATTATTTGCTACAGGCAATGGCTCGTAGTCCACCTGGACCAGGGCCGCTGCATCTTCAGCTATGTGACGTGTCTTAGCGAGAACCACAGCAATTAGTTCTCCAACATGACAAACTTCATCATTAGCCAAAACAAATTGTTCGGGTACATTTTCGACGAGAGGGCTTCCAGGTGGGGGAGGCATTTTGCCGTTCACGCAATGGGGTAAGATATCTGCAAGCGTGTATATACCGAAAACACCGTTTTGGTCCTCGGCCATATTTTTGTGAATTCTTTTCACAAGTGCATGTGCGAAGGGACTTCGGACAAATACTGCATGTAACGGCTGGTCGATCGGGATATCGTCAATAAAACCACAAACTCCGCGCAACAGGGATGGATCTTCTAACCTATTTAAACTCTTCCCAAAGACTTTGTCGCTGTCTTGATTTTCTGACATCTCGTTAAGCGGCGCTGGAGTGCGTCCTCTTCATTTTGCGGGGATAAAACCCCAATTGTTGCGCCCAAATATGATCAGTTTATCCCCGATAATTCGATTGATCTCTAAGCCGCTATTTTGGCTTTCGAAACAATCTTGTTTTAAGAGGGAAGCGGGGCATTAAGCAGCGGTTTTTTGAACTATTTCCGATGGGGACAGCATTTTGACGCCCTTGATATGATCTGACGCCTTCTCCCCGATCATAAGGACACAAGCATTAATATTGCCTGAGACGAGATCAGGCATCGCAGAAGCATCAACGACCCTTAAGCCCTCGGCACCCTTTACTCTACATTCATTATCCAAGGGTTTTTCATCTGTGATACCCATAGGACATGAGCATGATGGGTGGTGCGCAGTAATAGCGGTTTTTTTGATCCAGCCAGCAATATCCTTATCCGATTTGATATCAGCACCCGGCGCTAGCTCTCTACCACGCCATTTATCAAGCGCCGATTGACCAATAATGTCTCGAATTATTTTTACGCCTTCTACCAATTTGGGGAGATCATTCGGACTGTCTAAAAAATTTTGGATTATTCTGGGTTTATCCTTTGGGTTTTTGGAGCGAAGGAGGATCTCTCCAGTACTCTCTGGATGCAGAAGTACTGGCCTCATCCCAAAACCCTCTTCATATTTTTTTGCAAAACCTGGGAACCACATTCCGGCTTTAGGTGATGTGCCTCGGAATAAAAATTGAAGGTCTGGAACCGCTAGTTCAGGCCTGGTTTTAATATAGCCATGCAACCCGGATGGCAGCACTGTCGCCGGACCGGAATTGAATAGGAATGCTCGGACCATCGCCAACGCAATGCGGTCAAAGCGCATTAATTCTTGAAACGGGCTCCCTGTCGTGCGGGCGTAATGAACGAGCACGGCAAGATGATCTTGAAGATTTTTACCAACTCCAGGAGAGTCAATAACCGGTTCTATCCCAATTTCTCGCAGATGGTCTGCGGGTCCAATCCCAGACAGCATCAAAAGTTGCGGAGAATTAAAGACACCACCTGATAAGATGACCTCTCGCCCAGCTCGAGCATTTATCTTTTGCCCATTCTGTTCATATTCTACTCCGACCGCACGCCTGCCTTCCATTATCACCTTGCTGGCAAGAGCATTCGTTTGGATGGTAAGATTTTTTCGTCCTGAAGCGGGATGGAGATATGCGTAAGCTGCAGAACAACGCCTTCCGCCGGCTATCGTTGATTGAGAGTCTCCAAACCCTTCCGGCTGTTCACCATTATAATCGCTCGTTAACCCGAACCCGGCGTCGACGCATGCTTGTTTCCAATCTGTTAAGAGGGGGTCGTCGTTTCGAGCCCACTGGGTCTTCATCGGACCAGAGCCCCCTCTCCACGGGTTCTCGCCGTCCTCCCAGCTTTCACATTTTTTTAGGTAGGGCAGGACATCAGCGTAGGACCATCCCTGTGCACCTTTTTGAGCCCAGCGATCATAATCACCCATATGCCCTCTTACGTAGGCCATAACATTGATGGAGGACGAGCCTCCAAGCACCTTGCCTCGCATTGCTTCAATCTCACGGCCGTCCATTCGAGCTTCAGCCTCTGCATCAAAGCCCCAATCATGTTTTCTGCCCTCATGCATTTTTCCCATTCCCAGAGGAATTCGGATCAGGGGGTCGGTATCTTTGCCGCCAGCCTCTAGGATTAAAACCTTAACGTTTGGATCTTCAGTTAGCCGGGCCGCAACGATGCATCCGGCAGAGCCAGCTCCAACGACAATATAATCAAACTCTTTGGTATCGGTCATGTTCGCAAAAACCTTGTTAAGTCTGTGTATTTATTTACACCTGATGTGCAGATGCGAAAAGTCTTCAACGTTGACGGGTAATCAAGGTCACGGCACTCTCTACCAATTACTTGAAGGGAGAAATTTGATGCCGCATACCCTTAGGTCATTTTTAGAACAGGTGGACAACCGGGTTTTGCGTATAACAGACCCGGTCGACCCAATTACTCAAGTTGGTTACCTCTGCTCTGAGAGTAAGGGGCCACTTATGTTTGAGAACCTTACTGGTTTCGATGATTGGCGATTGACGGATATTCTAATTAAGGACCGGGCAGGGCAGGCAGCTGCCCTTGGGTTGGATGATGTAAAGGAAGTCTGTCCCTTTTTGGCAGGCCGAATGGCCGCCGGACCTGGAAAGTCAAAAATTGTTGACAACGGCCCGGTGAAGGAAGTGAAGCTTATAGGAGCGGCGGCAGATCTTCGAGAAGTTCCTATACCGATCCATTCTGATGGTGATGCGGGAAGATATTTGGGGTCAGGCGTTACTATCACACGGGACCCAGAAACCGGGATACGAAACGAGTCAATATTGCGCACACAGCTTACCGATGATCCCCACAAAGCCCCTTTTTGGATGGCAGCGCGTCATAACTACCAGCATTTTTTGAAGTATAAAGCTGCGGGAGAGCCAATGCCCATGGCTTTTGCGATTGGTCTTCACCCGGTTTATGAAATCATGTCCAATTGGTCTGGCTTACACCCAGATTTTGATGAACTCGAATATGCTGCGGGAATACTAGGAGAAACCCTCGAGCTGGTTCAATGCGAGACTATTGACTTAGAGGTGCCTGCTCATGCCGAGATCGTTATTGAGGGGTTGGTTTACCCTGGCGAGGAACTCCCTGAAGGTCCCTTCGGTGAATTTACGACATTGGGTACCGGTGCAGAGGGGCCGGCGCCAGTATTTACTTGCACGGCAATTACGCATCGGAAAAACCCTATCTTCCGACATATGCAAGCCACATGGTTCACTGACCATCAGCCTTTGATCACGTTGCCAATGGAAGCAACCTATTACAATCGATTAAAGGAAACACATGGCAATACAAATGTCATCGATGTTTTTGTTCCCCCATGGGCTTCGCAATTTATGATGATTGTTCAAGTTGAAGCGAAGTGGGATGGACAAGTGCCTGATATGTTAATGAGTGCACTATCGGGTCCAAATTTGCATGTTAAGACCGTTATCGCGGTAGACGAGGACGTCGACATATATAATGCGGAGGATGTCTTGTGGGCGGTGTCTTGCCGATGTGACCCAGCTCAGGATGTCTTCATTCATCCCAATTCTCGGCTTCATCCTCTAGATGTTTCTATTCCGCAGGTTGGTGACGAGTATACCGTCATGCGAATTGGCGGAAAAATGGGAATAGATGCCACCCGCCCGCCAACGTGGAGAGCGCGCGAAAGAGAAAAATTATCTCGCGTTGATCCTATGGGTAAGGGTGATGATACAGTAGAGAGGTTGCTTAAAATGGTACGTCAACCGCGATAAAACAAAGAAGATAGGGCTTATCGCGAACAGAAATTTCCCCCACTTTATATCAATTTATGAATGTGCGGTTTTACTTTGAAAAAGGTTACAGCTCTCACTGATCATCAGGATAATTGTATGGCTAGGAATTCATATACTTTTAAAATTGAGAAATTGACGAGCCATATTGGCGCTAATATTTTCGGTTTGGATCTAAAGGAAAAGCTCGATGAAGAAACAGTAGGAGCATTATATCAAGCTTGGTTAGATCACATTGTATTGGTCTTTAGGGATTGTAATCTCACTCAAGAAGATCAAATTCGCATAACAAACTATTTCGGACGCCAGGCTAAATTGGCGCGGCCGGCAAAATATTATCCCCCCGGATATTCTAAAATATTACCAAATATTATGCTGATTTCCAACATTCGAGAGAATGGCGAACCGATTGGGGCTCTACCTGATGGGGAAATGATGTTTCATCATGATATGCTTCATGCGGAAATTCCAGACAAAGGAACAATGCTTTACAGCTGCGAGATTCCAGACCGAGGAGGTAACACGCTGTTTGCATCTGGCTACGCTGCTTACGACACCTTACCCAAAGAAATAAGAGAACCCCTGGAGGGTAAACTTGCTTTTCACCACTATAATTATGGCTCTGTACAAAAGGGTGATGGCAAGGGCACCGAGGCATATTCGGAATCACTTCATCCAGTTTTTAGAGTCCACGAGGAAACCAAACGAAAAGCAATATACGTAAACCGTTTGATGACCGAGAAAGTCGCAGGCATGGAACCTGAACGGAGCCATGATTTGCTGTCAGCAGTGTTTGATCACATGGAGAGGCCTGAATTTGTTTATACACATGAATGGCGCATTGGTGATTTAATCCTTTGGGATAATCGCTGCTCAGCGCACGCTAGAGAGGATTTTCCAAATGGACAGCGGCGCCTCATGCTCCGAACCACCATCGAGGGAGATACCCGGCCCTTTTAGTTCTTTCAGACCTTGGTCAGAGCGGCTATTGTTCTCACAGTTGTAGTTTGTCAGAAGGAACTTTTCATGGCGATATTAGGCATAGACGCTGTTACTTACGGTTTGAGCGATCTAAAAAAAGGCAAAGCTTTTTATACAGATTTCGGTCTTAACAAAAAATCGGCGACGGCGACTCGAGCAGTTTTTGATGCCCAAGATGGGTCGCAAATCATTCTCAAAAAACTCGGAGATAAGACTTTGCCACCGGCCTTTCAGAGGGGTAATGGCGTCAGGGAAGTCACTTGGGGTGTTTCGAGCAAAGCTGATCTTAGTCGAATAAAAAAAGAAATGTTAAAGGATCGAGAAGTCATTGAAGACAAAGATGGCACGCTTCATTTTATGGATCCGGCCGGTGTTCCCCTAGCATTTCGGAAAACGCAGAGGAAAAAATTAAAGAATCCTGGTCGTACAGATATAAATGCACCTCAAGCCGCATCTCGAGTGGATGAGCGAGCCATTTACTATCAAAGAGCAAAGCCTCTCACTGTAGGACATATCGTTTTTAACGTACCCGACCTCAAAGCCCAACAGAGTTTCTATGTTGAACGACTGGGTTTCGTAATCACAGATCATTATGTGGGTCGCGGGGTATTTCTGAGAGTTGCGCCGTCAGCCAATCATCACAGCGTGTTTTTTCTAGAGGATGAATCGGGCAAGACCTCCATTAATCATATCGGCTTCGGCGTAAGAGATATTCATGAACTTTTGGCAGGCGGTATGGCTTTTACGGGAAAGGGTTGGAAGACTGCCGTAGGACCGGGCAGACACATCGTATCCTCCTGCTATTTCTGGTACTTTAACAACCCAGCCGGGGGCAATTCAGAATATTTCTGTGACGAGGATTATTGCACACCCGATTGGAAGGTAGGGCGATTTAATCCCGCACCGGACACTTTTGCTGAATGGGCTTTGGAAGATGGAATAAAAAAATTCTCGGGCCTTCCTCCCACTCGCACCAAGCAAGATGCAAAATGATGGGTCAATTTTTGAATTAGGACGCGGGCCTCCCTTGCTATGACACAGCGCTAGGCATTGGGCTTGTTAGCGGATTGATTTGTTTTCGGGTGTAAATGAGCGCTAATGATGCCTCAACCAAGTTGTTGGAAGCCCTTGTAAATTAGAGAAGCAGCACCAGCTAGCAGAACAATTTGTAAAGCAAAATAAAAACCTGCGGGGTTTGACTTTTGGAAAGCTTTCGTCCCAAGCCAAGTTCCAATTAATGCGATTGGCCAAAGGGTTAAGCCTTCAAAAATCAGAGTGGGAGTCAGAAATCCGAGAGCGCCGAGTGATATCAACCGAATGCTCATTGTGAGGGTTGCCAGCATTACGTTTGTGCCGCGAAGGCTTGTTGGGGTTGGGCATGCATGTTTGAGGTATACAACTAAAAAATAGAAAGCTCCGGCCCCCGATAGTCCACCCATCAAACCACCGATTACGGCCAGGAGAGAAGCGAGCGGTTTCGAACGAAGATCAATAAACCGGACCATTTTTTCGATAATCTTAATCGTATCCATTAGGATAATGAAAACGATTACGGCACCTAAAATAATTACCAACCACTGCGGAGAGAGAATAGAAAAAAGCCACGAACCAAAACCGGTACCAACCACCAATCCGGCCATAAGCGGCTTGGTTACCTGCCAATCAGCTGTTCGGATCCCTGCAGGGATCAGCTGGATCTGTGCTGCTATTGTGGTCATCAAGGCCAGTAAAATTGCGTGATGGGGCGGGAGCAAGAACGCGCTAATCACTACGATCGGCACATTGGAGCCAAATCCAAAGGCACCTCTTATAAAACAACCGAGGGCATGAGTTGCCGCTAGTGCTAAAAGCACCCACCACTCGATACCCTGAAACAGCTCCAGACCAATAAAAAAATCTAACATTACTGAGATTAATAAATCCTAAATTAAAAGGGCCAGCAGCGAAATACGCTAATGTGTTAGCATGCGGGTGTTAAGCTTTCACCTCTCCGTGTGTTAGCCTCTCCAAGTTTTAATCAGCAGGGAAAGAAAATGCTTGAGCTTTATAATGCCGCCCATTCGACTTGCAGCCAAAAAGTCCGGATGTGCATGCACGAAAAAGGGTTGTCGTGGAAAGAGCACCTACTTGATCTCGGAAGAAAGGAACAGCTTGATCCTCAATATCTTGAATTAAACCCCAATGGCGTCGTGCCAACTCTAGTCCATGATGGCGCGGTTATCACGGACTCAAGTGTGATTTGTGAATATATTGAAGAGGTTTTTCCTCACCCGCACCTCTCCCCAGATACTCCAGTAGCCCGCGCAAAAATGCGTGCATGGATGCGCTACTTGGAAGAGGTGCCTACCATAGCAGTCAGGGTGCCCTCTTTTAATATGGCTTTTCTTCCGCGGTTCGAAGGTCAAGATGATGATACATTTTTGAAAACAGAGGCAGGGCCTAGGCCATTGAGAAAGTATTTTTTTTCTAAAATGGGTAGAGGAGGCTTTGATGTGCAGGAGATAAATGACTCCTTCGAGCAAATTAGACAGACGGTTGAACGAATGGCGGATGCTGTCAAAACAAGCGGCGGGCCTTGGTTAATGGGCCCTAGTATCACTTTGATCGACATCATTGTCGCTCCTTTGATAGATCGTATGAATGATTTGGGGCATTCTAATTTGTGGTCAGATCTCGAGCCGGTTGTCTCGTGGTATCGACTGATCCAACGACGTACCTCGTTTCAAAAAACCTTTTACAAAAATGCCAGAATTTCAGAGTTCCTTTGCCTCTCTCCATTAATCACAGAGTAAGAGCTCTAGATTTACGTATTGATAACAGGTCTAATATTGTTGGGAGAAACCTAAAAGGTCTCTCACGTTTCTTTTGCTGTTGTAATTTTAGGACCAAGAACGACCAGCAAGACCAGTAATGTGACCATCAGCAGGCCGGTCGTGAGACTTAAACCAATATGAATGCCCATCATGCTGCCTGCGAACCCAAGAACTAGGCCACTAAAAGATCGTAATCCCAGGTCCGCCATATTGTATACGCCGATTACCTGACCTCGAATTTCTGTCGGCGCATTTAGTTGAGTAAGTGTTCGAGATATCGAATTATAGGCCAGGTTTAAAAATCCAGCGAAAAATAGAGCAGTCCATGCGATGCCATAACTAGGTGTTAGTGCAAATACGCCCATTGAGAGGCACCAGAGTAAGGCCAGTATATAGGCTGTTTTAGGCGTGTTTTTGAGAAAATCCCTGGTTTCTAAGACAACTCCTGCGATGACGGCCCCGGCGGCATTTGCAGATAAAAGCAGTCCATAAAATATACCTGCATCACCAGCACCCAAATCAATCGCAAACTTGGGAACGAAAGCCTGATAGGCATTTCCCACTAAAAAAGAAGTGGCAGCAGCGAGAAGGGTCATTGAAACAATTATAGAATTGCCTGAAATCGTACGAATGGTTTTTACTGCTTCCCCGAATCCACCAAGCCCCCTCCGCGCTGGCTTGAGTTCTTTGCGAAACCCAGGACCGTAAGGTGCTCTCCAAAGCCAAAGGGTAAGAGGAAGATAGATCAACACATTAAAGAAAATGCCCCAAGTGGGGCCCATTATGATCATCAATCCACTCCCCACAGCCGGGCCCAAGAGCAGCCCCAGAGTGCGGGATGTTGCGAGCATACGAATGGCGCTCTGTAATTGAGCGCCACCCACTATGTCATGGACGAGAACCTGGCCTGCTGGAGACCATAAGACACCAGCCATCCCATGCAACACAAGTAGCACGCAGGCGTGCCACATTTCCAAAATATCGAGGTAAAATAATATTCCCCATGCGAAGGAAACGAACATGAAAAGACACATCCCACACTGGATGACCCGTCGAGGATCGAACCTATCCGCAAGCCACCCTGCCCAAAATGAAAACATTAAAAAGGGGATCCAATGGGAAAAGGTGGCAAAACCATTTAGCCACTGACTTTCGAATTTATTCCATAGGACCCAATAGGTTATGACGTGCTCAACGAAATCAGCCATCATGGCGAGGCCGGCACCAATTAAATACATTCGGGCACCAGGGTGTCGCAGAGCAATGAAAGATTTGGGTTTCTCTGACCCGGATGTTTTTACATCGTCCATTTTTTTATCGGCTTATCTAGGTCCAATTTGCGTAGCGCCAGTCTCAAAGAAAAACAGCGCAACTAAAAAATAATTATGAAAATTCTATGGATAGTTTTGGTCTTATTATTTTGCTACAGTATCTCATAAATTCTTTTGCCTTGGAAATACTATAAAATTCTCCATTAATTGGGTAGACAGCGCCTTCACAGCCTTCGTTTAAGGAGGTTTTGCGCATTAAATTGTCGCTCTCATATCTTCAAGTTACTATCTAGAAAAGTCAGAATGGTACGGACAGAATGACAATTTCCATTAAACCATTTGATGCTGCGTTGGGTGCAGAAATTACCGGGGTTAATCTCGCTGATGAGATTAGTCCTGAAACCTTTCAAATGATTCACCACGCGTGGCTAGAGCATATGGTTCTGGTTTTTCCTGGGCAGAGCCTCGATGAAGAGGAACAGATTCGGTTTGCTAAACTCTGGGGAGAGTTCCCTCGGAGGGACCGTTATGATACCCGCGCTGAAAAGCATACCGCGGACAAATCTATAATGTTGGTGAGTAATGTAAGAGACAGAAATGGGATGCCGATCGGATCTTTGCCCGATGGAGAGATGATGTTTCACTCTGACGGTGCATATGATCGGCACCCTTACCGTTACACCATGCTTTATGCAGTAGAATTACCCTCTGAGGGGGGAAATACCCTATTTGCAAATTTATGTAAGGCATACGAAGCGTTGCCTGATCCGCTAAAAGTTAAACTCTCCGCGTGTACGGCGCTTCAAGAATATTACTCAGGAACAGTTATGAGGGGTCAAAATATTGGCCAAAAGAATGGTTCCTTCGCGCACCCAATCATTACGGTCCATGAGGAGACAGGCAAGCCGGTATTATTTATTAGCAGGTTAATTACTATGGCAATCCCGGAATTGTCATTAGATAACCAGATGGAAACCTTGGAATTTTTATTTGAGCATACAGAAAAAAAAGACTTTATTTATGAACATCAATGGTCTTTAGGAGATTTTGTGATGTGGGATAACCGATGCGTAAATCATGCACGTAAAGATTTTCCAAGCACCCAGAGGCGATTATTGAGACGCAATGTGATCCAAGGAACACAGCCAAAGCGCGCTAATATTTGAGTGAACTATCTGTCATTCCATCGCCTCGATCGACCCGAGCACGAAAAAATTCACAATCGGGCAGGCTTTAGACTTCCTCTAACTTACGAGGATGGACGCCGTTATCCTGACCAGTCGTCTGCCCAACGGAGGACAGATCCCCGCCTAACCAATTTTTTGATAGGTCAATCAAATCGGGAAAAACTTTTCTAGCCAACTTTTAACTATTTCCCTCACTCGAGTGTTGTTCTCGGCAAACATGAAGTGATCGGTCTCGGCAAAAAGATGCAGGTCGCAGGGCATCCCGGCTTTCTGGAACAAAGCAACTGACTGCTCGGTTGGGGTAACACTATCGTCGGAGGAATGTAACAAAAGAAGGGGGCGTGGGGCTATATTACCCACCACGTCCTCAGCGGTAAAATTATACATGCTTTGAGGGACTTCAGCGGGAAATTTTTCCGCAGAGTTCTGGCTCAAATTGTTTCTTAGGTGCTCTGGGATAGGAACGATATCATAGCGGTCAACCATCAAGCTCTCGCCAGTGCGTTCTCGATGCCTGCGCCCCTCTTCCAGCATTGAAGTGAATTTAAGCCAACCCTCTTTGGTTGGGTGCTGCCCTCTGAATTTGCGTTCTCCGTGCCCCCATCCACCAGAGGAAATAACGCATGCAAAGCGGTCATCAACGCCCCCTGTGTAGATTGCAACGGCTGCCCCAAAAGAGGATCCAAGTACGCCCACTCTCGATGGATCGACTTCACTCCTGGTTTGAAGATAATCCATTGCGGCTCGGGTATCTTCAACTTGCTCTTGGCATATAACCCGCCCGAAATCACCCTCAGATTCGCCGCATCCTCGCATGTCAAAGCGAAACGCCGCGTAACCCCAGTCATTGAGCATTTTGCAAGGGCCCCGAACGTTACCAGACTCTTTATTTGACCCAAAGCCGTGGAGTACGATCACACAGGGAAGTCCCTTTTTCTGTTCCCCATCGGGAGTGTGTAATGCCCCAGAAAGGGTCAGGTCCCCGGATTTGAACGTAATT
>Ga0181581_10002469_pt1 | contig 14476 bp, 14 predicted proteins | sample 071ome_22_FD_132433 | JGI IMG/M metagenome (GOLD analysis project Ga0181581, IMG submission 132433) | Coastal salt marsh microbial communities from the Groves Creek Marsh, Skidaway Island, Georgia - 071404AT metaG (megahit assembly) | ecosystem: Environmental > Aquatic > Marine > Intertidal... | reverse complement strand
GAGCTCGGCTGGGGCGGCTGGTGGTTCTGGGATCCGGTGGAGAACGCGTCGTTCCTGCCGTGGCTGGTCGGGACCGCGCTGCTGCATTCCGCGCTGGTGGTCGAACGGCGCGACACGCTGAAAAGCTGGACCATCCTGCTCGCCATCATCGCCTTCGGGATGTCGCTTCTGGGCACGTTCCTGGTGCGGTCGGGCGTGCTGACATCCGTGCATACCTTCGCCACCGACCCCGAACGCGGAGTCTTTATCCTTGGCCTGCTGATCGTGGTCATCGGCGGCGGGCTGACGCTCTATGCGATGCGCGCGCCGATGTTGAAAGGCGGCGGTCTGTTCGCGCCGGTCAGCCGCGAAGGCGCGCTGGTCCTGAACAACCTGCTGCTGGCGACCGCCACTGCCGTGGTGCTGCTCGGCACGCTATATCCGCTGATGCTGGACGCCGTCGACGGCGGCAAGGTGTCGGTCGGCGCACCGTTCTTCAATGCCACTTTCGTGCCGCTTATGGCGCCGCTGCTGATCGCCTGTCCCATCGGGGCCATGATGGCGTGGAAACACGGCGACCTGACCGGCGTGCTGGGGCGCCTGAAGCTGGCGGCGCTCGCGGCGGTGCTGATCGCCGCCGCCTCGCTCTGGCTGGACGGGGAAACCGACGTGATCGCCGCCATCGCGCTCGGCGTGGCTGCCTGGCTGATCGTCGGCGCCGCCGTCGATTTGTCGGAGCGCATCGGCCTGTTCCGTATCCCGTTCGGCGACTCCCTACGGCGCGCCGTCAACCTGCAGCGCAGCGCCTGGGGCACCGCCATCGCACATGCCTCGCTTGGCATCATGGTCGCCGGCATCACGGCATCGTCGTCGTGGCAGACCGAACGCATCCAGATCATGAAACCGGGCGATACCGTAGATCTCGCCGGTTACGAGGTCACGTTCATGGGCGCCGGCCAGGTGCCCGGACCGAACTACACGGCATTACGCGGCACGTTCGAGCTGAAATCGGGCGGCAGAAAAATCACCGACCTGCTTCCCGAAAAGCGCAGCTATCCGGCTGAGCGCTCGGGTACGACCGAGGCCGCGATCCATACCACGCTGATGGCCGACGTATACGTCGTCCTGGGCGATCCCGACGGCAAGGGCGGCTGGGCGACGCGGCTCTATCACAATCCGCTGGTGCCGTGGATATGGGCCGGTGCGATCTTCATGTCGGTCGGCGGGCTGGTATCGCTGACCGACCGCCGGCTGCGGGTCGGCGCGCCGCGACGCGCGACGCCCAAATCCCCGGCAACCGCCTGAGTCCCGGTTCGCATCGATGAAACCGATAACCATCATTCCCGTTGCGATCTTCGCCGCCGTCGCCATCGTGTTCGGCGTCTATCTGTGTCAGGTCGGCCCAGGCGGCAAGGATATATCGCAATTGCCGTCCGCCATGATCGACAAACCGGTGCCGCAATTCGAGCTGCCCCCCATCGAGGGCCGCACCGACGGGCTGAAAACCGACGATCTGAAGGGCAAGGTGTCGCTGGTAAATGTCTGGGCATCGTGGTGCCCGCCCTGCCGGGTCGAACACCCGATCCTGATGACGCTGGCGCGCGACGGCGTCACCATCTACGGCATCAATTTCCGCGACAAGCCGGAAGACGCCAGGCGGTTCCTCGACCAGCTGGGCAATCCGTATGCGCGCATCGGCGCCGACACCAAGGGACGCGTCGCTATCGACTGGGGCGTCTACGGCTATCCCGAAACCTTCATCATCGATGCGCAAGGCCGCATCCGCTACCGGCATGTCGGCCCGATCAATCCCGGTCAGGTCGACAGCATCATCCGTCCGCTGCTGAAGAAGGTGGCGGAATGATTGCGCGACTCGCCGCCGTATTCCTGTTGATCGCCTCGCCGGCCCTCGCGGTGCAGCCGGACGAGATCCTTTCCGACCCGGCGATGGAGGAACGCGCCCGGGAAATCAGCAAGGAGCTGCGCTGTCTCGTCTGCCAGAACCAGTCGATCGACGATTCCGACGCGCCGCTGGCGCGCGATCTGCGGCTGCTGGTGCGCGAACGCCTGCAGGCCGGCGACAGCGACGAAGACACGATGGAATTCATCGTCGACCGCTACGGCGATTTCGTGCTGCTGCGCCCGCCCTTCAAGACGTCGACGCTGATCCTGTGGATCGGTCCGGCGCTGATCCTGATTGCCGGCATCCTGGGCGTCGTCATCTGGCATCGCCGCCGTCCGGCCACCGCCGTGTCGACCTCGACCGCGCCGCTGTCGGTCGAAGAACAGGCCAAGCTGGACCGGGTCCTGGCAAAGGACAGCGACCGATGATCCTCGGTATCGCACTGACCGTGATGACCCTGGGCGCCGCTGCGCTGATCGCGCTCCCGTTCCTGCGCTCCGGCGCGGGCGGCACATCGCGCCGGGAACAGGAGCTGGCGATCTACAAGGACCAGCTGGCGGAAATCGACCGCGACGCGGAACGCGGGCTGATCGGCGCCGAAGAGGCCGGGGCCGCGCGCGCGGAGATCGGCCGTCGCATCATCGCCATCGACGAGGCCGGCGCGGGCGAGACCGCCACCGCGCGCCGCGCACCGGTGCTCGCCGTCGTCACGGGTATCTGCGTGCCGGCGCTGGCGCTGGCGGTCTACCTGCATCAGGGCAGCCCGAATCTGCAGCAGGCGGCGACGGTCGCGGGCGCGCAGCCCGCCGGTCCGACCGCCGCCGACCAACAGGCCCGTGTCCAGGAACTGGCAGACGCACTGCAACAGAATCCGCGCAACGTCGAAAACTGGGTTGCGTTGGGCGACGCACTGACCTCCGTGAAATGCTATCAGCGGGCCGCCGTCGCCTATACCCAAGCCATGCAGCTGGTCCCGAACAACGCCGATTACGCGTCGCGGACCGGCGAAGCGATGGTGTTCGCCGCCAACGGCCAGGTCACGCCCGGCGCCGAGGCCGCGTTCCGCGAAGCCATGCGCCGCGATCCCGGCGATCCGCGGGCGCTGTATTACCTGGGTCTCGCGGACCGGCAGGGCGGACGCCTGCGCGACGCGCTGAACCGCTGGCTGACGCTGGAAGCCGGCTCGCAGGCGGACGCGCCGTGGCTGCGGTTTCTCACGCCCCGCATCGACGCCACGGCCAAAGAACTCGGGCTCAGGGAAGAGGAACTGGCAGCCCTGCTGCGATAAAGCGAAGACCGGCGCCGTCGAAGCGCCGCGCGGTCCGACCCGCCAACAGATGCAGGCGGCCCGGGACATGTCGCCGGAAGACCGCCAGGAGATGATCCGCGGCATGGTCCAGCGGCTCGCCGACCGCCTGAAGAAAAATCCGGATGACGCAGCGGGCTGGCAGCGACTCGCCCGCGCCCGCAGCGTGCTGGGCGACAAGGAAGCCGCAAAGGACGCGCTGAGCAAAGTCGCCCACCTGAGGCCGAAGGATATCAACGCGCAGCTGGCCTATGCCGATGCGATCGTCGACGCCGCCGCGCCGGAACCGCCGCCGACCGCGAAACTGAAACCGGTCGTCGAGCGGATTCTCGCGCGCGACGACCGGCATCCGCGCGGGCTGTGGCTGTCGGGCGCGCTGGCGCTGTCGGCCGGAGACGGCAAAACGGCCAAGCGGCAATGGACCCGGCTGCTCGAATACGTCGACCCGGACTCCCCGCAATACGTCGAGCTCAAAAAGCAGATCGACGCGATCCCCGCAGACTGAAATCACCGAGAAGTGACCGGCTTTTTTTCTCGGATTCCGGGCCGCCGTCCCATATTCGTCGAATGCGCATCTTAGCTGCTCTGATTGTCGTCTGGTTCACAGGCGCAACTGCCATGGCCGCCGATTTCGCTGCCGGGGCCAGGGCTTATTACGGCGGCCACTACGCCGAAGCCTTCGCCGAATTGCATGCGCTGGCGATTTCGGGCGACATCCGCGCGCAGATCGCCGTAGCCGGGATGTACCGGTTCGGCGAGGGCCGCCCGGTCGACTTCCGAACCGCCGCGCGCTGGTATCGGCTGGCAGCCGAAGCCGGCGATCCGATCGCGCAGCTCAACTACGCCGAGATGCTGGAACGCGGCATGGGCGTCGACCGCGACCGCGAGGCCGCCCTGCGATGGTACGAAAAGGCGGCCGGTCAGGGAAATGCCTGGGCCGCCGCGCAGCGCGACCGAATGACGAAACCGCCAGCGGCCAGATAGCGGCCGGTTTGAACAGCCGGAACGCTTCGGGGTAGGCTGGCCCATGTCCGACAACGATTTCCGCCGCTTCCTGCCGACGACCGGGCGCGATCCCGCGACCACCGCCCGCGCCCACACCGAGGCCCGAATGCAGGGCGAACGCCCTCAGGCCCTGTTCGGCAACTGGCGACGTCTGTTGGCCGAACCGCTCAGGGGCCTGACCACGGACGGCACGGCGCGAAAGGATCTGTTTGCGTCGCAGGACGACGGCGCGCCGACCGCCTCGACGATCGGCGCCGTCGATGCGTTGATGGCGAAGCTGTCGCCGGCCCAGAAATCCGCAATGCATTTTCCGGTCGAGTCCGACCAGTGGCGCAACTGGCAGAACACGGAACTTTTCGTCGAAACCCACGGGCTGCGGCTGGACGAACAACCCGTGGAAATCCGCGATGCGGCGATGGATGTCGTCCGCGCAAGCCTGAGTGCTCGAGGCTACGAGATGTCGCGCGACGTGATGCGGCTGAACGGATTCCTGGGCGAGCTGATCGGCCTGCCGCTGGTGCTCGGGGAATGGAGCTACATTTTCTGCCTGTTCGGCGAACCGTCGCGCGACGCGCCGTGGGGCTGGCAGCTGTTCGGCCATCATCTGTGCCTCAACTGTTTCATGCTGGGCGGTCAGATGGTGCTGACCCCGGCCTTCATGGGGGCGGAACCCGCCCATTGCGACGAAGGCCGGTACAAGGGCATCCGGCTGTTCGAGGACGAGGAACGGTCCGGGCTGGCCCTGATGCGATCGTTTTCCGACGCCGAACAGGCGGAGGCGCTGGTCGCGAAATCGATGATGGGCGGCGACCTGCCGGACGGCCGCCGCCATTTTGCCGACAACCTGCATCTGGGCGGCGCCTATCGGGACAACCGCATCGTACCCTATGAAGGATTGCGGGCGGACAGGATGTCGAAACGCCAGCAGCGAGACCTGCTCGACCTCGCCGAAGCCTATCTGATCACCCTGCCGGACGGCCCGCGTGCCGCGAAAATGACCGAGATCGAACGCCACTTGGGGGAAACGCATTTCTGCTGGATCGGCGACACTGCGGAGAGCAGCGCATTCTATTACCGCATCCAGAGCCCGGTCACCTTCATCGAATTCGACCACCACACGGGCGTATTCCTGACCAACGATGTGCCGGCGAAGTTTCACGTCCACACCATCGTGAGGACGCCGAACGGCAACGATTACGGCATGGACCTTCTGCGCCTGCACTACCAGCAGGCGGATCATCATCATTGAAGTCTGATTGAAGGCTGTTCCGGCCCGTTCTAAAACAGCGCGTCGATTTCGTCCTGGGTCGAGGATTGGCCTTCCGCCGATGCGTAAATTTCATCGGGTTCTATCGTTTCCCGGTTGGCGGTTGCCCCGTTGATGACGCTGCTGATCATTTCGACCAGGCGATGGAACTTGCCGATCGACACACGGATTTCCTCGCCCAGAGATTCGGGCGGATCAGATGGATCGATGTCCCGCAGACGCTGCTGTCCCTTGAAGATATTGCCGTTCAGGCACGCATCCAGGGCCTCGAACTGGGCAAGCAGGTTTTCAGGGACGTGCGCGTAGGCTTCGATGGCCAGATCCTTGTCCCGAAAGCCGCTGTCGGCGAAATGCTGGACATAGGTTTTCGGTTCCCATGCCAGGACGTCTTCGATGATGTCCGGCATGTCAGGCACCATTTCGATAAGCATGATCACTTCGTTGAAGTGATTCAGATAGTCGGTCGCCAGCAGCGTGGTCCCGTTGATATTGGTTCCCTGCAGGCGGTCCGCCCAGGCGGCGTAATCCGCGGTATCGATTTTGGTCGTGACGCCCATATGCCCGATTGCGATTCGTGTCGAACGGGCATTCTCCCAGCCGGGCCCTAACGATCGATTAACTTCTTCCGCAGGGACTGCCCTAAACGGGCCGCCGTGCCTTGAGCGCCGCCGACAGGGTGCCGTCGTCCAGGTAATCGAGCTCGCCGCCGACAGGGACGCCATGCGCCAGCCGCGTAATGTTGAGCCCGGCGCCCTTTTCCGCCGCCAGGTCTTCCAGCCGGTCGGAGATGTAATGAGCCGTCGTCTGCCCGTCGACCGTCGCCGAGGTGGCGAGGATGACCTCCGTCACGTCGCCGGCCGCGACCCGGGAAACGAGCGCGGCGATGTTGAGGTCTTCGGGACCGCGCCCGTCCAGCGCCGACAACGTGCCGCCGATGACGTGATAGGTGCCCTTGAACGACGCCGCGCGTTCCAGCGCCCACAGATCGGCCACGTCCTCGACCACGCAGACCTGTCCCCGGTCGCGGCGGGCATCGGCGCAGACGCCGCAGGGGTCCGTGGCGTCGAGATTGCCGCATACCCCGCAGGTCGTGACCGACCGCGCCGCCTGCGCCATGGCCGACGCCAGCGGATCCAGCAGCGAATCCCTGCGCTTGATGAGATACAGCGCCGCCCGCCGTGCCGAGCGCGGACCGAGGCCGGGCAGCTTGGCGAGCATCTGGATCAGGCGTTCGATTTCGGGAGAGGACATTTAATCTGATTTCGCGGTTTGGGCCTTGTCCCTCCACCCCGTCATCCCCGCGAAGGCGGGGATCTTTTTCCCGGAGATTCCCGCCTTCGCGGGAATGACGTGGAAGGACAGACCGTTACGAAACAATCAGCCTAGAACGGCAGCTTCATGCCCGGCGGCAGGTTCAGCCCGCCGGTGACTTCCGCCATCTGTTCCTGCATGTGCTGTTCGGCTTTGGCTTTCGCGTCGTTGAACGCGGCCACGATCAGATCTTCGACGACCTCTGCGTCCTCGCTGTTGAACAGGGACGGATCGATCTTGATGCCGCGCATTTCGCTCTTGCCGTTCAGCGTCACCTTCACCATGCCGGCGCCGGATTCGCCCGATATTTCCACGTCGGCCAGACGGTCCTGCATTTCCTGCATTTTCGTCTGCATTTCCTGCGCCTGTTTCATCAGGTTGCCGAGATTTTTCATATGTAGTCCTCGTCGGTGTCATCGGGATCGAAGCGATCGGGATCGAATCCCTCGTCCTCGTAATCGTAGGAAAGATAGTCGTCCGGCGCGGGCGGCAGACCAGCCGGCTCATCCGGTACGGCGTCACGGTCGGCGACGCTGCGGACATCGGCAACCTCGGCGCCGGGAAACGCTTCCAGCGTCATCTGAACCAGCGGATGGGCGATCGCCGCTTCGCGCCGCCTGGCGGCGGCATCGTCGCGTTGCTGTTGCAGGGTCGCCGCGCCTTCTTCCCGGCTGGCCTCGATGAACCAGGCCCGGCCCGTCCATTCGTTCAGACACCGGCTGAGATTTTGCGTGAAATCCTTCGGCGGACCCTCGGACACGCGCAGCGAGATCTTGCCTATCTCGTACTTCACAAGATGGACGTTATTGACCAGATACGCATGAAGCAGCGGTTCGCCGTTGGCGGAGAACATCGCGACCATATCTTCGAAGGTCGCCGGGATACCCGGATGTCCGTCGGATGCGCTATCGGCCGGGTCGGGCGCCGGCTGGATGGCCAGCGCGGTCGGGCCGTCTGTTTCGGGAACCGCGTTTTGCGGCACCGGATCGGCAGACACGGGAGCCGGCGGGGAAACCTGTCCCGCGGACGCGGTATCTGCAGACAGCGCAGACGTCGCGGCCGCCGGTTCCGGCGCGCCGGTTGCGGCGGCGGCGGGCGCAGGCGACGGCGCTTCCCTGTCCAGCGCGGAGATGGCCTCGGCCGGGGTCGGCAGCTCGGCGGCGTAGGCAATGCGGACCAGCACCATTTCGGCTGCCTGGGTGGCGGAATGGGCGGTACGTACTTCGGCCAGGCCCTTCAGCAGTATCTGCCACGTGCGGGCCAGCGCCGACATCGGCAGGCGGGACGACACGTCGCGTCCGCGGTCGAGATCGAGATCCGACGTCGGCGTCGCCTCGGCGGCGTCGGGCGCGGCCTTCAGGCGGGTCAGCCAGTGGGTCAGCTCCGCCAGATCCTGCAGGATCGTCCCCGGATCGGCGCCGGCGTGATACATGGAATCGAATCGTTCCAGCGCGTCGGCGATCTCGCCCTTCATGAGCCGTTCGAACAGGTCGAATACCTGCACGCGTTCGGCGACGCCCAGCATCTCGCGGACGACGTCTTCGCCGATCTCCGTTTCGGGACCGCTATGGGCGATCGCCTGGTCGAGCAGCGACAGCCCGTCGCGCACCGAGCCGTCGGCGGCGCGGGCAATCAGACCTATGGCGCCGCGCGTGATGTTGGCGCCTTCCTTTTCGGCAATGCCGGCAAAATGATCGACCAGCACGTCGAACTTCACGCGGCGGAGATCGAACCGCTGGCAGCGCGACAGCACCGTGACCGGCACACGGCGGATTTCCGTGGTCGCGAATATGAACTTCACATGCTCGGGCGGCTCTTCCAGCGTCTTCAGCAGCGCGTTGAACGCGTTGCGCGACAGCATGTGCACTTCGTCGATAATGTAGACCTTGTACCGCGCCGAAACCGGCCGGTAGAGCACGCCGTCGATCAGCTCGCGGATATCCTCCACCCCGGTGCGGCTGGCGGCGTCCATTTCCATGACGTCGACATGCCGGTCTTCCGAGATCGCGACGCAGTTCTCGCACACGCCGCAGGGCTCGGCCGTGGCGTCGCCATTCCCGTCGGTACCGGTACAGTTCAGCGCCTTGGCGATGATGCGCGCGGTGGTGGTTTTGCCGACCCCGCGCACGCCGGTAAGAATGAACGCATGCGCCAGACGGCCGGACGCGATGGCGTTCGACAGGGTCTGGACCATCGCTTCCTGGCCGATCAGCGAGGTGAAATCGCTGGGCCGGTATTTGCGCGCCAGAACGCGGTAAGGCTGAGTGTCCGGGCTGTCTGCCATTGCGGGCGTTAGGTCTCTCCGGTCTGGCGCGCCGGGCGGCACGCCCGGTTTTGCCCCGATGTCCTGCGGGACGTGGCCTTGAACGGCCCTCCAAAACCGGAGGAGCCAAAATCGGGTGGGAGACTGGTGAGGCGACCCGGAGAAATCTCGTTACGGCTGCTTCCTTCCGGACCTGACCGGGTTGGCGAGCAATCCGTCCGCCGCCAGCCTCCCGCGGGCAGTATATCAGGTCCGGCGCGGGGACCAAACGGAGTCAGCGCCTTATTCGCAATATTTCGGCGATCCTGCGGAATTGCGCCGTCCGCGCCGGTATGCGAGTACTAGCGCTATGAACGGCGATAATCACTACACCGACGAAATTCTCGACCGCGTTTCGCACCTGCGGAGCGACGAATCGTGGCTGAACTCGCAGATCCGCGCGGACCACACAATGGTGATCCCGGTCTGGCGGTCGCGGAATCTGGTCGCCAACCCGGCGGAACCGCGCGGCGTGATGCTGCCGACGGCCCGCGCCCGCGACCTGATGGAAATCGCCAATGCGACCGTGCTTCTGGGTCTGCGCGAAGACATCGCTCATTTCGCGGTCGATATTTCGCATCTGGAAGAACACGAGGTCCGCGATCTACACGACGACAGCGAATTCGTCGATCTGCGCTCGGTCGGCGCCGTGATGGACCGGTCGGAAGCGTCGATCCTGGCCTACGCCAAGGGAATCATGCACTGGCACGCGCGGCATCTGTATTGCGGCGTGTGCGGCAGCCCGACCGAGATCCGCGATGCGGGACACCTGCGCAAGTGCCTGAACCGCGATTGCGGCGCGGTGCATTTTCCGCGCACCGACCCGGCGGTCATCATGCTGGTCGCCAGGGGCGACCGCGCCCTGCTGGGCCGCAAGGCGGAATGGATGCCGGGCATGTATTCGACCCTGGCGGGCTTCGTCGAACCCGGCGAAAGCCTGGAACAGGCCGTCGCGCGCGAGGTGTTCGAGGAATCCGGCGTGCGGATCGAAAACATCCGATACCATTCGTCCCAGCCATGGCCGTTTCCGGCGTCGCTGATGCTGGGCTTTTTCGCCGACGCGGTGACCGAGGAACTGGTCCGCAGCGAGGAAGAACTCGAAGACCTGCAATGGTTCACGCGTCAGGAACTGGCCGATGGCGGCGCCGGCATTGCCCAGCGTCCGCGATCCGATTCCATCGCAAGACGACTGATCGACGAATGGATCCGGATGGATAGGTAGTAAAGTAAAGGCAGGAAACTGATCATGTCCGCACTGAAAGATCTGGACTGGTGGCTGGCGGCGAAAGTGGGACTGCCGTGGCTGCGGCTGACGCGCGAGCGCGCGATCCACGAACGGTTCCGATATGGGCTCTCCCTGATGGACGAGCTGAACCTGCAGCGGCCGAATTTTCTCGATGTCGGCTGCGGCTCAGGGCTGATGCTCTACTACCTGGAAAACATCCGCGACAACGTGTCGGAATATACCGGCATCGACATCCATGCCGCGCGGCTGGTGGAACGGTATGCGCGCATGAAAGTTCCGCACAGGTTCCACAACATGGACCTCGACGACGACTGGACCATGCCGCCCTGCGATATCGCCTGGGCGTCGGAAGTGCTGGAACACATCATGGACGATCACGGCGTGTTCAGACGCATCGTCGCATCGGTCAGACCGGGCGGTTATGTCGTCCTCACCATGCCGTCGCTGCTGTATCTGCAACGGGTCGCCAAAAGACACCCGGATGCGCTTAACACCAGCGAGACCCAGGATGGCGGGCACGTCCGATCGGGCTACACGCCAGAGATGATGCGGGCGCTGGCCGACACGGGCGGCCTGACGCTGGAAAGAATCGACGCGATCTCGCCGCGCACCGATTTCGAATTCGCCAACCGTTTTCTCGGCATCAAAGGCCTGTGGCAGGTGATCGACCGGTTCAACCTGTCGGGGCGTCCGGCCTTCGTGCGCGGCGCCGGGCCGGAAGATCTGGAATGGTGCTATTCGATCGCCGCGGTCATGCGCAAGCCGGAATAGACCGCGTCTTCTAGCCCTGCCGGAAACGGAACGCATCGGCCGGATAGGTGCCGAGGATCGTCACCTCGTGGGTGTAGAAATCGAGTTCCTCGAAGGCGAGCCTGACGTTGCGGTCGCGCGGGTCGCCCTCGACATCGGCATAGAACTGCGTCGCGAAGAAATCGCCGCCGACCATGTAGCTTTCCAGCTTGGTCATGTTGACGCCGTTGGTCGCGAAGCCGCCCAGCGCCTTGAACAGTGCCGCGGGCACGTTGCGCACCCGGAAAACGAAACTGGTCACCACGGGATCGCCGTTGCGTTTGGGGCGCACCGGTTTCCCCGACATCACGACGAAGCGCGTCGTGTTGTGCGCCGCATCTTCGACATTGGCGCGAATCGACTTCAGGCCGTACACCTCGCCCGCCAGCTCGGACGCGATGGCCGCCTCCGTCGTATCGCCGGCGGCCGCAATATCCGCGGCGGCGCCGGCGGTGTCGGCATGCACCACGGGTTCCAGTTTGTGCTTGCGCAGGAACTTTCCGCACTGGCCGAGCGCCATCACATGGCTGTGGACGCGCCGGATGGATTTCAGCGTCGCGCCCTTCGGCGCCAGCAGGTGATGCTTCACCCGCAGGAACCGCTCGCCGATGATGTGAAGACCGGAATCGGGCATCAGGTGATGGATATCGGCGACGCGTCCGGCGACCGAGTTTTCGATCGGGATCATTGCCAGCTTCGCGCGGCCGCCCCGGACGGCATCGAACGTGTCTTCGAAACTGGCTGTAGGCAGCGGCGTCATGTCGGGAAAATAGTTACGGCAGGCGAGATGCGAATACGCCCCCGGATGCCCCTGAAAGGCGATCGTGCGCGACGGCGCGACAGATTGGGTTTTCGAGCGGGCGGCCATGGCCAGTTTCCCCTACGTCAACGGCGTTTCGCCAGCGGGATTCAGCGCGAACCGGCCGCCAGCAAGGCCCGCGCCCGGTCCAGATCGGCGGGAGTATCGACACCGAGCGGAACGGTGTCAACGAGCGCGGCGTCGATCCGCATCCCCGCTTCGAGCGCGCGCAGCTGTTCCAGCCGTTCAAGCGCCTCAAGCCGGCCGGGCGGCAGCGCCACGAAGCGGTCCAGCGCTTCGCGGCGAAAACCGTATAGCCCGATGTGATGATAGTGCGGTCCGTCGGGCGCAGACGGCACGGTCGCGCGGCTGAAATACAGCGCGCGGCCGATCCGCGCGGCGTCGTTATCCAGCGCGATGACGGCTTTGACGACGTTGGGATCGGTACGTTCCCGGTCCTCGGTAATTTCGACCACCAGGGTCGTGATATCGACCTCGGACGTTTCGAAAGGATCGAGCACCGCCGCGATGACGCCGGGATCGATGGTCGGCAGATCGCCCTGTACGTTGATCACGGCATCGTGCCGCCGGTCCGGATCGAACTTCTCCAGCGCCTGATGTACCCGGTCGGATCCGCTGGGCAGGTCGGCGTCGGTCATGACCGCATCGCCGCCTGCCGCCGCGACCGCGTCGGCGATCGCAGTGTCGCCCGCCGCGACCACCACCGGTCCGATCCCTGCTTCGACCGCCCGCCGCCAGACATGAACGATCATCGGCTCGCCGTCGATGTTCGCAAGCGGCTTGTCCGGGAACCTGGTGGCGGCGAGACGGGCGGGAATAACGGTGACGGGGTTGCTGGGTATCGGCATGAAATACGGGCTTTGGAGAAGGTGTCTGCAGGTCGGGTGCGACATTATACCCCTTGTACGCTGGCGGGAATGCCGTATTCGTGTTCTCGACATTAGACATACCGGTGCGCAGAGGTTAAATTTGCGTAACCGGATCAATCGGTTGCAACCTACTTATTCCAGCGGAATCCCGACATGTCGTCTTTCGAACTCAACAAGATCATCGGTGCAGTGCTGCTTGCCGTCCTCACCATGGTCGTCATCGGCAAACTGGGCGACAATCTCGTCTCCACCGGCGGCGGACATGGCGGTGGACACGGTGCCGAAAATGCCGTGGTCGCATCCGCACCCGCCAAACCGAAGAAGCCGGAACCGCTGGAACCGATCGTCGGCATGCTTGCCTCGGCGGATGTCGCCGCCGGCGAAAAAGTGTTCGCGAAATGCAAGGCCTGCCATCAGGTCGCGAAAGACGGCAAGAACGGCATCGGACCCAACCTTTGGAATGTCGTCGGCGCCAATCGCGGCGCGGTCGCCGGGTTCGGCTATTCGGACGCCCTCAAATCCAAGGAAGGCGACTGGACCTACGAAAGCCTGAACGCTTTCCTTGCCAAGCCCAAGGATTACATCAAGGGCACCAAAATGTCGTTCGCGGGTCTGAAGAAGGTCAAAGACCGCGCCAACGTGGTGGCATATCTGCGCAGCGCCGCCGACACCCCCGCGCCCCTGCCGAGCCAGTCGGAAATCGATGCCGTCATGCAGGCGCTGGAAGCGGCCAAGGCCGCGGCGGAACAAGCCGTCGCTGCGGTCGCCGAAACAGCCGCCGGCGCCGTCAAGGAAGTCAAACAGGCCGTCGCCGCGGAGGCGCCCAAACCCGATATCACCGCGATGCTGGCGTCGGCCGACGCGGACAAGGGCAAACGTGTATTCAACAAATGCAAGTCCTGCCACACGGTCGACAAGGGCGGCAAAAACGGCATCGGACCTAATCTCTGGAATATCGTGAACAGCGCGCCGGCCTCCGTCGACGGCTTCGGGTATTCGAAGGCGCTTTCCGGCATGACGGACAAGCCGTGGAATTACGAAAACCTCAACGCATTCCTGCTGAAGCCGCGTGACTACGCCAAGGGCACCAAGATGACCTTCGCCGGGCTGAAAAAAGACAGCGACCGGGCGAATGTCATCGCCTATCTGCGAAGTCTGAGCGACAACCCCGCCGCGCTGAAATAGCCGTCAGAAATAACCGCCCTGTAATTCTGAATATTATTATATGTAGACAGACGAATAGTCTTGCGCCTATTTACGTTTTGTAAACCATCGCGCTGTCAGGGTAGGGTCTGATTTGTAGTTGGATAGTTTGCGTTTTGGGGGGCTGGCATTGGACCATCAGGAATCGGCGATCGCGACGGACGACCGTTCGCATGTGGAAAATTGCCTGGTAGGCAAAGCACTTAAATTCTGGGAAAACGCGCGCACGGAAGGCGGCTTGCCGCCGGTATCCGCGCTCGATAATTCGGACTGTCCGTTCGGAGATACGGACAGCATGGTCATCGAAGTAGGCGCGACCGAATCCGAAGACCGCGTCGTGACGGCGGGGCGATCGGTTGCCCGGGCTCTGGGACGCGATCCGACGGGTCTCTCCGTTCTCGACGCGTTGCCGTCGGCCACGGAAATGGGACTGTCTTTCTGCCGCGCGTCCATCGATCTGAAGAAACCGATGGCCG
>Ga0181581_10002459_pt1 | contig 14497 bp, 9 predicted proteins | sample 071ome_22_FD_132433 | JGI IMG/M metagenome (GOLD analysis project Ga0181581, IMG submission 132433) | Coastal salt marsh microbial communities from the Groves Creek Marsh, Skidaway Island, Georgia - 071404AT metaG (megahit assembly) | ecosystem: Environmental > Aquatic > Marine > Intertidal zone... | reverse complement strand
TGGCGGCGTACAGATCGTTCTCATAATCCGTGGCATAGAGGTCGTTGCCTTTGACTCCTAAGCGTATGGAGCACTTGAATTGACGTTCGGGAGAACGCGTATTGTCGTGCTCAAGATTGACTCTTGCGTCTATCGCCCATCGATCGAAATGCTCCAGTTTCTCGATGCGCGAAAGGATGTGGTTTTCGATGGATTTGGTGAGTTTGATGTTGTGAGAAGTGAGAACAAATTTCATGTCATGACCTTTTTTGTGTTGCGATAGAGGATGGAAAGCTGCAGCAAAGCAAGTGATCCCGCTCGCGGCGTCGTGATCTGGAAAGGGTTTGCGGCATAATGAACGACCAGTGCGTCCTGCATCCGCCACTCAGCCCTTCTCTAACACTCCCAAGTTATCACTGGCCTCTGAGCCAGTCAACGATCAGACTGATCTGTTCCTGATTCAGAATCCCTTCTTCGAGGTAGGCGGGCATGCGATCGTTTTGTTCGCCGTAAAAGCGTTCGCTGGACGGATTGCTGATGAATTCTATCAACCACTCTCTTGAACCATAACCTGTCAAATCCGGTGCATCGAGATCCTCGTCCTCAAAATGGAAGCCATGGCATTCCGTGCAGCCAACCTCATAGAAGAGAGCATCGCGATCGACGGACCGCCATGCGGCATCGGATGTTTCCAGGTGTTTTTGCGCTGGGAGCCGGGCTTCAGCTGACAGGATGTGGATGACTTCTTCCAACTGTTGCCTTTCTTGGGTGTCAAATGAGGCAATGGTTTCAGTGGTAAATGTCGCCATTTCCCCATCTTTGAAGGAAGTATGACCGAAAAATGCAGGGGTAAGAATATGGTCCGGGCTCAAGAATTTACGGAGCCATGTGCGGCTGGCAAAACCCGCGAGATCCGAAGCGCTGGGAGCCTCTTCCACTGGCAGCCCGCGTCCATCATGACGATCGTATCGATGACAACTGCTGCAGTGTTCGGCAAAGAGCTTGGGACCCTGTGTTTGCGGGTCTTCCAACAACAGGGTCAGAGCGCCACTTTGAGGGATTCCATTCAAACTGGCGGCGAGTTCCCGTGCCCGCGATGCCTCGCCATCAGCCTCCTTCCTGGCTCTCAGATAGGAGGTGTTCTGCTGATCTTCATGGATGGCAAGCATACTCAGGAGACACACACCCAAACATAGAAAGGCAAGGATCGTTTGATTGACTCTTCGTCCTATGCGTGACTTGCCCCACATTGGCAAAAAGACGAGCCATAGCAAAATTAAATTGGGAATGAAGATCGCTCCCACCACCTCAAGCGGACCCGGGAAATATTTTAAAAATTGATAAAGAAACAGAAAGTACCATTCGGGTCTTGCAGCAGGGTAAGGTTCAGCAGCGTTGACTGGAGCCGAAAGAGGTGCTCCTCTCAAGGCTCCCTCCAGGTCACCGGCCCATGGTTGCCACGCGAGGATCCCAACGCACAAACTTCCCATGACGATGGCCACTCCGCACCGCCAGCTCTGCGCACCCCACAAGAAACCATTCTCGGTTTCCATGGAGTCCTTGAGGCCCTTGGCCCGAGGAGTGGGTGAGCGTCCCATCCTCAGGCCAAGCCAAAGTAGTATTGGAAGCCATCCGGCGTGTAAGGCGAAAAAGCGTGTCAGAGTATAGTGGCCCAACTCAGTTCCCCCCAGCATCAGGCGCTCAAGACCGGAACCAATCACGGGCGTTAGCCCCATGATGTGGGTCCTTATTTTTGCCGACCAGAAACCATGCTGATCCCATGGTAAAAGATAACCGGTGATGGCCAGAGCTAGAATGATGCCGGTGATCCAAAGAGCACGCAGGTAGGATTGATGATTGCTTGCAGCGTTCCCGATGCTGCTGATGTAGAGTGTGAGCAGCAGAAGAGAGGCGACGACCATGCATTCGGCGGCCCAATAGTGGATGCCACGGATCCACCAGCCCATGGGGATTTCATGCTGCAGATAAAAGACACTTTCCCAGGCGGTGTGAGTGCTGGGGCTGTAAAACATCCATATCACCAGGCCGGTGAGAGTCTGAATCAGGAAAAACCATCCCAGGAGCATCCAGATGGCCCGTCTCCAGCCCCTTGGATCCGCATCGTTTTCTGGCATGATGAAAAGGAAGAGCTGCTTCATGAAAGCAGTCAGGACCTCTTGCCAGCGCTTCCCGGTTTTCATGACTGGCTGACCAACTGCTTTTGAGAAATCCCGCTCTTGAAGCGTTCAAAGCGCACCCAAACTTCTTCCTCTTCACGGATCTCTACCTCCAGACGATCCATGTCTCGGGGGCTTGGATTTTGTGGTCCCATTCGTTTTCCGTTTATTTCGAAACGACTGTTATGGCAGGGGCATTGGAAATGATTGTGGTTGGATGCCAGCTGAACCATGCAGCCTGCGTGTGGGCATGAGGTGCTCCATGCAGAAACTTCAGTCGATCCCTTTCTGCTGATCCATACCGACCCAACAGCCTGATTGGTATACAGATTCCAGGCGTCCCGGCGGTCAGAACGAATCTCAAACCGCTTTGGAAGGCCGTCGAGAGGGAGGTTTTTGAGCTGAGTGACTTTGAAAAAAATTCCCTTGGTTGACTTGGACTTTGAGGAGAGTGGCCAGAGCAGGGCTTTGAGGCAGCTCCACGCAATCGATGCCATGATACCCAGTGGGGCAGCCAAGTAGAGAAGGGCCGTGGCAAAAGATCTTCTGGATGTCAAAGGTTGATGCATCTTCTTCCGATTTAAGACCCATAAAGTTTGGGCGCCTTTGGTCTCCCTCCCTCTGGGAGCTTCTTTAATGGCACGACTTCAAGCCAACAGTGTCTCTTCGGACTATCGGTAAAATCGTCAATCTCTTAGGTAGGAGCCTATACACCATGATGATGTGTGGCAATCAAGAAGCTCAATCTGACCGGTGGCTCAGCTGGCAGTCTCGGTCGCTGATTTCAAGCGAAAGACTTCTTTCAGGTCGGTAGTTTTCGGGCGCCCGTCCTGATGACATTGCATGAGCGGTTGCATGCATTGCCACCATCTTTTGCAAACCGGCGTCGAGGCAATGGCTTCCCACTGTTCCACGGTCTCGATCTCTGCGTAAGCAAAAAGGGATCTTTGGTCGGGATGCAGGAAAATACTGTATTGGCAAACTCCGTGATCTTTCAGGACCTGCTCCAACTCGGGCCATATGGGATTGTGGCGCTCCTCATAGAGTGCCGATTGCCCCGCGTGCAAGGTCATGACAAAAGATTTTCGAATCATGAGGCAGAGGAGTCCAAATCCACTCGTTCCACGGAATGGTCTTGCGTATCGAAAATAACCATCGAGGAGCGCCCTGTCAGCTTTCCATAAATTTCCCCCGGGTTGATGAGATGGCATTGTTGAACCTGGCTGACATGAAATTGATGGTTGTGTCCGTAGCAGACCAGATCAAAGGTGCCACTCGAGGCCAGGTGTGGAGCGATAGAGTCGTAATGGTTCATGCCGATTCGCATGCCGTCCACCAAGAGGTTGGCCATTTCTCCGTGCAGTGAGAGGTGGGAGTATGCCTGGCTGTTTTGCGTCATTCGATAAAGATCGCCATCATTATTGCCGAAGACGATATGGATGGGCCCTTTAAAACCCTTTCCTAGATGATGAATGACAAAAGGTGAGCATAGATCCCCGCAGCAGAGCAGGACATCGCAGGATGTGGCCCTTTCCAGGGCCAGGCTCAGGGAATCCAAAGCGTCATGAATATCCGAAAGAATGGCGAGCTTCATCAGGACGGTTTCTGTGCATCGAGTTTTTCCATGAAAGCCTCCATGCCGGTACAGCTGCAAACCGGGTTTCGATCTCCGTAAACGTTGTCAATGCGGCCAACTCGAGGCCAGAATTTATGCTCACGTTGCGATTCCAGGGGAAAACCGGCCTGTTCACGCGAGTAGTCATGAGGCCAGGATTCCGCTGCGATCATGTCTGCCGTGTGAGGTGCGTTTTTGAGTAGATTGTCTTTTGGATCCATTTCACCCGACTCAATTTCAGTGATTTCCCGATGGATGAGGATCATGGCTTCGCAGAAACGATCCAACTCCTTCATGGATTCACTCTCAGTCGGTTCAATCATCATGGTTCCTGTGACGGGCCATGAAACAGTAGGTGCATGGAACCCATAATCCATGAGTCGCTTGGCAACGTCTTCAACAGTGATTTTTTTGAAACCGCGCAAGTCGATAATGCATTCGTGAGCTACCATCCCTTCTTTCCCCCTGAAGAGCACTGGGTAATAGTCCTGAAGCCGTTGGGCGATGTAGTTGGCACTTAAAATGGCTACTTGAGTGGCTTTTGTGAGTCCGGCCAGTCCCATGGCGCGAATGTAAACCCAGGAAATGGTGACGATGCTCGCGCTTCCCCAAGGTGCAGCTGAAACGGGCCCGATGCGATCTTCTCCAGGGAGAGGAATCACAGAGTGCCCTGGAAGAAAAGGGGTTAAATGGGATGCCACTGCAATCGGACCCACACCCGGTCCACCCCCTCCATGAGGAATGCAGAAGGTTTTGTGTAAATTCAGGTGGCACACGTCTGCTCCGTAATCCCCGGGGCGACAGATGCCTACTTGTGCGTTCATGTTGGCTCCATCGAGATAGACCTGGCCGCCGGCTTGGTGAACAAGCGAACATATGGTTTTCACCTGCTCCTCAAATACCCCATGCGTGGATGGATAGGTGATCATGAGTGCGGCCAGCCGGCTGGAATATTCCACGATGTTTTTCTTGAGATCTTCCAGGTCGATGTTCCCATCAGAGTCACAACCGACTCCCACCACTTCCATACCGGCCATCACGGCACTGGCGGGGTTGGTGCCGTGAGCCGACTGGGGGATCAGGCAGACATTTCGATTCGATTCACCGCGGCTCTCCAGGTATTGCTTGATCACCAATAATCCGGCGTATTCTCCCTGGGCACCCGCGTTGGGCTGGAGGCTGACGCTGTGGAAGCCGGTGATATCCGCCAGCCACTGCTCAAGGTCGCTGAAAATCTGCTGATAGCCTTCGGCCTGAGACAGAGGGACAAAGGGGTGTAGCGTAGCAATCTCCGGCCAACTGATGGCCAACATTTCAATCGTCGCATTGAGCTTCATCGTGCAGGAGCCAAGCGGGATCATGGAGTTGGTTAAAGAAAGATCCTTTGATTCCAGTCGCCTCAGGTAGCGCAGCATCTCCGTTTCCGAATGGTAGGAATGGAACACTTCGTGCGTCAGAAACGGGCTCTGGCGTCGCAATGAAGTCGGGATGCACCCCTCATGACTCAAGTTTTCAAGGTTTTGCTCAAGCGCTTTGACAGGAGTTCCTAGCAGCTCATAAAGATCTGCTAAATCCTTGTGCGTGACCGTTTCGTCCAGTGCGATGGCAATGGTCTGGCGATCCAGCTTCCTGAGGTTGATGCCTGCTTCCTGGGCTCTCTGAAGAAAGGCATCCGCGTGTTCGGTGTGGCATCGAATGCGAACTGTGTCAAAAAAATGATCGTGCTCAACGGTGTGGCCACCCTGCTTGGCTCCTTCAGCCAGAAGGCAGCTCATCTGGTGAACGTAATTTCCGATTTTCCGGAGTCGTTCAGGACCATGAAAGATGGCATACATGGCCGCCATGTTGGCAAGTAGCGCCTGAGCTGTGCAGATATTGCTGGTCGCCTTTTCTCGGCGAATGTGCTGCTCACGGGTCTGCAGGGTCAACCGGTAGGCCACTCTTCCACGGCTATCGCGAGAAACACCGACAATTCGGCCCGGCATTCTTCGCTTGAGTGCATCCTTAGAGGCAAAAAATGCTGCGTGTGGCCCGCCGTAGCCCATGGGCACGCCAAAGCGCTGTGCGGACCCAATCACAATGTCCGCGCCCATTTCCCCGGGAGGTTTGACCAAAGTGAGTGCCAAGAGATCCGTCGCTACGATGGCCAATGCGCCCGCTTTTTGTGCAGCTTCGATTTCGGGCTTTGGGTCTCGGAGCTCACCGTCTGTTCCCGGGTATTGGAGAAGCACGGCAAAGGTGCGATGGTCCGGTGCTAGGCTTGATCGTGGCTCGACACGAATATCGATATCGAGTGCCCGTGCTCTGGTGCGCATGACCGAAATGGTCTGGGGATGACAATCCGCTGATATCAGCATGAGGTTTCGTTTGTCGCTGCCCGTGCTGCCATAGCTCAATGTCATGGCCTCGGCTGCAGCAGTCGCCTCATCCAGAAGGGATGCGTTGGCGATGTCCATGCCAGTGAGATCACAGATCATGGTTTGGAAGTAAAAAAGAGCCTCAAGTCTTCCTTGGGCAATTTCAGCCTGATAGGGGGTGTATTGGGTATACCATCCGGGGTTTTCCAGTAATTTTCGTTGTATGACCGGAGGCGTGATGTTCCCGGAATACCCCATCCCAATGTAGGATCGAAAGACGCGGTTTCGCTCAGCGACACTTTTGAGATGATGAATGACCTCGTGCTCATGAAGAGGATCCGGAAGTTCGATGGATTTGTTGAGACGAATGTCCTCTGGAACGGTGGCTTGGATCATGGCTTCCAGGTTCTCAAAACCCAAGAATTTGAGCATGTGAGCCAGTTCCGTTTCCGAGGGGCCGATGTGTCGGTCGGCGAAGAGGTCAGGGTGTTTCAGGGTATGCATGTAAGGAGGTTCCTGGTGCAGCAGCCTTCTTTTCGCTCTAGGGAAAGTGTGGCCCTGGTAACCTACGGTTGAAGGCAATTTAACCGAAAGGCTTCCGGGTTCAAGAAGGATTGAAATGTCACTGTTTTTAGGGTGGCAAAGGCTTTGATAAGTGCTAAGACACTTCCCATCGAACTGTCATGGAAACTTCTTCCACAAACCGTTCTGCTTTTGCCTCCTGGTTGCTTTGTTTGCTGGGTGTGACGCTGGTGGTGGCCATGGGGCTGGGCCACGGCTCCGGTTGGGGGCGAGGGGTTCAGAGAAGAGGCATGGAGAAAAGGCTGGCTGAACAGCTTCCCGCTCTCGGAGCCCGCTCCTCCTACACATCGTCACAAACCTGTCTCTCATGTCATCCCGATCAGCATCATTCCTGGATGACAACCTATCATCGTACCATGACCATGAGAGCCCTCCCTGAAACGGTCTTGGGAGATTTCAATGGCCAAACCGTCCTGAGCGATGGACTCGCCTACACCGTCTCCAGAACCAATGACACGTTTTGGGCTCGCATGCCGGATCCAGATTTGGTGATGCAGGCAGTCCAAGGCAAAAAAGGGGGCGATCTGACCCGCATTCCATCCGTCGACCTTCAGGTGGTCATGACCACCGGCTCTCATCACTACCAGACTTATTGGGTGGAAAGCCCCCGTCTTGAGGGATTGATGCAAACCCTTCCCTTGGTCTACCTCATTGAAGATCAAAGGTGGATCCCTCGAGAGGCGGCTTTCATGCGAGGCCCCGATGATCAAGAGCGATTGGTGACCCAGTGGAATCACCACTGCATACGCTGTCACAGCACAGGGTGGAATCCCGGGTTGGATGATCGTTCGGGTATGCTCAACACGGAAGTGGCAGAATTGGGCATCAGTTGTGAGGCTTGTCACGGCCCCGGTAAGGAACACATTGCCTATCATCGAAATCCGTTCAATCGATATGCCAGGCATCTAGGGAGCGAGCCAACCCATGCGTCGGATCTGGTCAATCCGGCGAAATTGGATCACCAGCTTTCAAGTCACGTTTGCGGTCAATGTCACGGCGTCTTCATGCCCAACAACGATTCGGCCATGGATGTGGCTCATAAGGGCGTACAGTTTCGCCCAGGAGAAAACCTCCATGACAAGCGTTACTACATCCAATACCCCAAAGATCCGGATGATCAAGAGCGGTGGGCTGATCTCCAGGCCAACCCTCAGTTTTTTGCCGAGCGCTGGTGGGAAGACGGAACGGTTCTGGCAGGTGGCAGAGAGTTCACGGCCATGTCTGCCTCCGGTTGTTACACTCGAGGAAAAATGTCCTGTCTCTCCTGTCATTCCATGCACCAGGCGCCTCCCGAGGATCAATTGACCCCTCAATCCGATGCCAATGCCTCCTGCACTCAATGCCATCAGGAAGCTGAATACAACGAGCGGATCGAATCGCATACCTTTCACTCAGGGAAATCCTCCGGAAGTGAATGCATGAACTGTCATATGCCTCACACGACCTATGCTTTGTTCAATGCCATTCGGGGCCATCAAATCGCATCGCCTCAGGTAGCCAGTAGCCTTGAGCATGGGGTTCCCAATGCCTGCAATCTTTGTCATCTGGATCAAACCCTTTCCTGGACCCAATCCCACCTGGTCGATCGCTACGGACATGAAGCCCTGGAAATGCCTCTCGAACACCGGGAAACGGCCGCTTCCATTCTGTGGACACTCAAAGGGCATGCGGCGCAGAGAGCTGTCGGGGCCTGGCACATGGGGTGGGATGTGGCCCAGAAGACCTCAGGAGGTGACTGGCTCTCTCCCTATCTTGCCATTCTTCTCAACGACCCTTACCCGGTGGTGCGATACATTGCCAAACGGAGCCTGGAGTCGGTCATGGGCGAAAAAGTGCCGGACTATGATTTCATGGGCGATTCATCGGATCGTCAGCGCACCTACCAGGAGATCATGGCCCATTATGCATCCAATGTCTCGCAGAGGGTAGGAGATGGGAAACTGCTTCTGGATGATGCCGGACAGATTGATCAGCGAACCTACCGCCGACTGTTGCGGCAAAGGGACGATCGCCCCATTACGATCAAGGAATAAGCCTGGCTGTCGATTTTCAGGTCGATCAAGGTTGGCTGTTTTTGATCTTTTTCACGGCCTGACTTTTTGGGAAGATGCCCCTCGGTAAGTCGTAATCTCCGATCACTGATTTATGAAAAGCAAGTCTGCTTCATCCAAAAGTAAGGCGGCCAAGGGCCGCAAGGATTTGAACCGCCAACATTCGGCCATCATTGTCGATGGACCTGAAAGGGCCGCCAGTCGGGCCATGCTTCATGCCGTGGGTTTTGAGCGCAAGGATTTCAGGAAATCGCAAGTCGGTGTTGCTTCCACATGGGGGATGGTGACGCCGTGCAACATGCATATCAATGATCTGGCTGATCATGTGACCAAGGGGATTGATGGTAGCGGCGGAAAGGCGGTCCTTTTCAATACAATCACCATTTCCGATGGCATCTCCATGGGCACCGAGGGGATGAAATACTCTCTGGTCTCTCGCGAGGTGATTGCCGATTCCATCGAAACGGTGGCGGGTTGTGAAGGTTTTGATGGCATTGTGGCCATTGGTGGCTGCGACAAGAACATGCCTGGTTGTTTGATGGGGCTGGCTCGACTGAACCGTCCTTCTGTCTTCGTCTACGGAGGCACCATCCTGCCGGGTTGTTTCCAGAAAAAAGATGTCGATATTGTCTCGGTCTTTGAGGCTGTCGGGAAACATGCCAATCAGCAGATGACCGATCGACAGCTTGCCAATCTGGAGGCATGTGCCATTCCTGGAGCAGGGTCCTGTGGAGGCATGTATACTGCCAATACCATGGCATCTGCGATTGAGGCCTTGGGAATGTCACTGCCCAACAGCTCGGCTCAAGCAGCCGTGAGTTCTGATAAGCGTTCTGATTGTCAGAGGGCAGGAGAGGCGGTCATGCGTTTGCTCAAATGGGGAATACGCCCTCGCGACATCATGACTCGAAAGGCTTTTGAGAATGCCTTGACCGTGATCACCGCATTGGGAGGATCGACCAATGCGGTCCTGCACATGCTCGCCATGGCGCATTCTGCCGGGGTGAAGTTGAGCATCGATGATTTCACCCGCATTGGTCGCAGGGTGCCTGTGCTGGCGGATCTCAAACCCAGCGGGAAATATGTCATGGCCGAGTTGGTCAGAATCGGCGGTCTGACTCCATTGATGAAAATGCTCCTCGACAAAGGCTTGCTTCACGGGGATTGCCTCACGGTGACGGGTCAGACAGTGGCAGAGAATTTGTCCAAGGTGAAACCCTATCCCAAAGGGCAGGATGTGATTCGCGGTTTCGACAACCCGATCAAAAAAGACGGACATCTGGTTGTCCTTTATGGAAATTTGGCTGAAACCGGAGCGGTTGCCAAAATTAGTGGAAAAGAGGGGCTTCGCTTTGAGGGGGGCGCCAAGGTTTTCGATTCTGAGGAAAAAGCCCTCAAGGCCATCCTTAAAGGCGGTATCAAAAAGGGAGACGTCATCGTGATTCGTTACGAAGGGCCCAAGGGAGGGCCAGGCATGCGCGAAATGCTCTCGCCAACCTCTGCGATCATGGGGAAGGGCCTTGGCAAGGATGTGGCACTGATTACTGATGGGCGTTTTTCAGGAGGTAGCCATGGCTTTGTCGTGGGTCACGTAACCCCGGAAGCCGCCGAGGGTGGTTTGATTGGCCTGCTCAAGAATGGTGATCGTATTGTCATTGATGCTGAAAAGAGATCGGTCAATGCCAAGTTGACCAAAAGCGAAATATCCAAGCGCCGACGTCAATGGAAGGCTCCGAAAGCTCGATACACCAAAGGAGTCTTGGCCAAGTATGCCAAGCTGGTCACCTCAGCCCATTTGGGGGCAGTGACCGATGCCTGATTCAATGAAATGCTGAAAATCAGAGATTCAGTGGTATCGCTCGCATCCGTTGATGGCGGTCTCCATTATGCCTCACGCGTCAGGGTGACGGTTGCAGAGGGCATGTCCGCTGGACCTCACCATGGCGATGCTTGCAGGCCGTGTGAAAAATCGTCGGCAAGGCCTCTCACCTGTTTGATGGGGATCCTGGTGGCGATGATCTTCTTTCTCATGGGGTGTTCGGTCAAAAAAATGGCCATGCGCCAGGTCGGGGATGCGCTGGCTGGGACAGGTAGCACTTTTTCATCTGAAAATGATCCAGAACTGGTGCGGGAAGCCCTTCCTTTTTCGCTCAAGCTGATGGAGGGGCTTCTCTCGGAAATTCCCGATCACCAGGGGTTGAGGTTGGCGACAACAAGCGCTTACGTCCAATACGCCTATGCATTTCTTCAGCTGGATGCAGATATATTGGACGATACGGATTTTGAGGCAGCTCAGGCGCTCAGGAAGCGAGCTGTCAATTTGTTCAAGCGAGCCAGGGACTATGGTTTAAGAGGGCTCGAGATCCGCCTCCCGGGTTTTTACCATCAATTGCAGTCCCTCCCTGAGGAAGCGATTGAGAGATTGCAGGTTGAGGATGTTCCCATTCTTTATTGGACTTCGGCTGCGTGGGCTGGCTGGATCAATTTGTCCAAAGAGCACCCCGATCGCATCGCAGAAATTCCCATGATGGAGGCTTTGATGGATCGGGCCCTTGCTTTGGATGACGCCTGGAATGATGGGGCCATCCATAACTTCATGATTACTTACGCTTTCGTGAGGCAGGGAGTGGATCAAGAACCGGTTGAGGCAGCCACCCACCACTACCGAATGGCCATGGAATATGCTCAGGGGCGACAGCTGGGACCTCATGTGGCCATGGCTGAATCGGTTGCTATCCAAACACAGGATAGCCCACTTTTCCGGGAGCTTCTGGGCAAGGCTCTCGCTTTTGATGTGGATGCATATCCCGAGACACGATTGGTCAATTTACTCATGCAGAGGCGCGCACAATGGCTTCTGGACCACGAGGATGACTTGATCTTGCCAGACTTGGAGGATCTGCCTGTTATTGAATAATGTTGCCTGAGTAGGCATCCTATGAGGAATGAATGTCATGAGCCTAATCACCCCTGAAGCACCGCGGCGGTTCTATCGCCGTTGGATGGACTGCCTGGTCCCTGTTATCTTGGGCTGCCTGATTTCTGAGGAGGCGCTGGGTGCACAGCGCATGAGGCTGGGCACCCTGGTTCCCAAAGGTTCGTCCTATTACAACCATCTCAAGACCATGGAAAGCGCCTGGAAACGGTCTCCTGGTGGTGGCGTTTCCATCAGTATTTATCCTGATGGGCGCTTGGGTGGTGAGGCAGAAATGGTCCGTCGTATGCGGGGCCGCCAGCTCCAGGTGGGGCTGTTGACTGTAGCTGGCTTGGCTGAGATTGAACCTCGAGTGACGGGGTTGCAGCAGGCACCGATGATCTTTCGGTCTATCGATGAGGTAGAACATGTTATGCAGGAGCTGGGCAAGGACCTTGAGGGTATGCTGGAGAAAAAAGGCTTCAAAGTTCTAGGCTGGACACATGCCGGCTGGGTTCACTTCTTCGCTACCGATCCCATTCAAACCATTGATGAAGTGCGAGCCCGCAAACTGTTTTGTTGGGCCGGCAGCCCTGAGGTGGTCAAGATTTATCAAAACAATGGCTTCAAGCCAGTTCCTTTGGAAACCAAGGACATTGTGCCTGGCCTTCAAACCGGCATGATCAACTGTGTGCCCATGCCTCCTATGGCAGCCAATTTCAGTCAAGTAGACACGCGGGCACCTTACATGCTCAAAGTCAATTGGGGGGCACTTACCGGTGGATTGGTGATGACCATGGAGGCATGGAACGGTCTCAGTAAGGATCAGCAACAGCCGATATTGCTCGCTGCCAAAGAGGCCGCCATGGCCATTCAAAAAGATGGTCTTCGAGAGGCAGAGGAATCGATTCAAGCCATGCAAAAGCGTGGCTTGAAAGTCATCGAGCCTTCTCCATCACAGTTGGATGAGTGGCATCTTGAGACCGCAAAAGCCTATCCTGAAATCAGGGAAATGGTTGATCCCGGTATCTTTGACGGTGTCGATGCCATCCTCAAGGCCTATCGAAAATAACAAACCCAAGTAATGGATCCGTGTCACCATGGATCCTCGATAAAGATTTTCATGGGCTCGAGCGCTCCAGTTGAGAAGCAACCCGCCGTCAGTGAGACACGCGCACCACTTCGCTGGTGGCATTGTTTTGAGAATGCCCTGCTCATCGCTTCTCTACTGCTGCTTATTTTGCTCCCACTGTCCGAACGCATTCTCAGGGCGTTCTTCGATTCCGGTATTCAAGGTGAAGCAGACTTTGTTCTGCATTTTACCCTGATTATTTCCATGGTGGGCGGCAGTGTCGCTGCCAGGGAACAGCGCCTCCTTGGGATTTCCACTTTTTCACAATTTCTCAAAGGCCGATGGAAATCCTGGGCCCACTTCTCAAGTCATACCTGGGGGGGAGGCGTGACGTTTCTAATGGCCATGGCAGCGTGGCAGTTTGTTCAGGATGAAAAAGGCGCTGGCAACGAGATTGCCTACGGAGTGGCTCGGTGGTGGATTCAAATGGTGCTTCCTTTGGGTTTTGCATCCATTGCCCTTCGTCTTGTATGGCATGCCGGTCCTCATTGGAAATATAGGATTTTGAGCGCTGCAGGGATCCTTTTAATGGGGATGTTGGTGTCCGGACAAGGTCTCGATCCCGAACAGTGGATGATCCCTGGAATCGTTCTTCTTCTGGGTGCAACACTTTTGGGAGCACCGCTTTACACGGCTCTAGGAGGAGCCACACTTTTGTATCTCTGGCGGGAAGACTTCCCCCTGAGTGGCATGGCGACCAGTCAATATTCCCTTTCGACTGAAGCCCTGATTCCTACGATCCCACTCTTCACACTGGCAGGTTACTTCATGGCCGAAAGTCAGGCTTCCAAGCGCTTGGTGCGAGTTTTCCAGGCCATGGTGGGTCAATACCGAGCGGGCCCGGCCATGGTGACTTTATTGGTCTGCGCCTTTTTTACCGCCTTCACCGGAGGCTCAGGAGTCACCATCCTTGCTCTAGGGCCACTCCTGCTTCCAGTCCTGTTGGCGGCTCAATACGGAGAAAAGCCTTCGCTTGGTTTGGTCACCGGAGCAGGGGCCTTGGGGATTCTTTTTCCCCCATCCCTTCCCATCATCCTCTACTTCATTGTGGCCAATGCCAACGTTCCAACCGGGCTCCGCTTGGAACACATGTTTCTTGGAGGTTTGATCCCCGGTCTATTGATGCTGGTTGTGCTGGCATTTTACAGTCATCGATTGATTCCCAAAAACCACTTTGTCGGCCGTCAGTTTGATTTCAGGGAACTACGGCAATCTTTATGGGAAGCTAAGTGGGAGCTAGGCATACCGGTTGTTGCGTTGGGGGCTCTGTTCAGCGGATGGTTCAGTACTCCGGTCGCAGCCGCAGCGTTGACGGCATTCTATGCCTTGATGGTTGAAGTGGTGGTTCATCGGGAACTGCATCCCATACGGGATGTGCCTCGGGTCATGACCGAATGTGGGCTTCTGGTCGGGGGGGTCCTTTTGATCCTGGGAGTTGCCATGAGTTTTACCAAGGACTTTTTGGTATTTGCCATGATTCCAGACATGGCCATTGAGTGGGCATCCACCCATGTGGAATCCAAATATGTTTTCCTTTTAGCCCTCAATGTGTTTTTGCTCCTTGCCGGATGTTTGATGGACATTTACTCGGCCATTGTGGTTCTGGTGCCCTTAGTGCTACCTCTGGGGCTTCAATTTGGCATTGACCCCATCCATCTGGGTATCATTTTCCTGGCGAATTTGGAATTGG
>Ga0181581_10002456_pt1 | contig 14503 bp, 9 predicted proteins | sample 071ome_22_FD_132433 | JGI IMG/M metagenome (GOLD analysis project Ga0181581, IMG submission 132433) | Coastal salt marsh microbial communities from the Groves Creek Marsh, Skidaway Island, Georgia - 071404AT metaG (megahit assembly) | ecosystem: Environmental > Aquatic > Marine > Intertidal zone... | reverse complement strand
CACGAAAACCACGCAAAAAGAAAAGATGCCGCTGTGCAGACCAGATAAACGAAAAATGCGAGCACTCGTCTGACGATGGGCGGAACGATCGTAAGCAACGCCTCGATCGCTACGTGGCCCTTTTCGCGCACCAGCCAGGGGGCGGAAAACATGGCTACGTAGAGCAACGCATATTCGACGATGGACGAGGTGAACAGCGGCGGACTTATACCAACCGTCCTCATCGACACATCGATCACAATCATTGTGAACATGCAAGGGATGACGGCGCAGGCCAGATAGGCCAGCGCCGTCGATACACGTCCTACAGCCTTGTCAAAGGCTTCCATGGATTTGTTACCTGAATGTATTCAAAGGTAACTTAGTTACGATGCCGCTTCCGCATCGACGCCAAATCGACCTGGAACTGGGGCTTACCCGGCACGTACAGCAGCGGGCGCAACTGGTCGGCGTAGTCGGACCGCTTTTTAAGCTCTTTCCAGATTTCGCCGTGGGCGATTTCTAAATACCGCTTGGAAGCTTCTTCGCTCAGAACGATGTCCTTCGCGCCGGCGGCCTTTAGCTTCGCCTCGTCTGCCTTTCGGACGTCTTCCGTCCACAGCACCGATGCCGTCTCGTACTCGACGCCAACGTCTTCGAGCATCTTTTTCTGGGCTGCACTCATCGACTTCCATGCATCGAGGTTAATCGTGACCACGGTGTTGGTCGCATAGAAGTTGGGGACCACACGGTATTTGATAACTTCCTGCATGCCGACAGACGCGGGCTGGTCGGTAAAACCAAATCCGTCAACGGTGCCGCGCTGGATTGCATTAATCACCTCGCTCGACTTGATGTTGACAGTGGTGGCACCAAGCGCTCGGAATAGTGGACGATAGGTGCCGGTCGCGCGCATTTTCATGCCCGTCAGGTCCGGAAGACCGTTTTTCATCTTAGGCATCTTCGCGAGATACATGTGGTAGGACGTCATGCTTTCGCCCCAGGCGAGAAGATGGGCACCGGCTTTCTCACGATAGATTTTTTGCAGAAGCTTCCAGCCGCCATTTTTCCGGATAGCCTTTGGCCCATGATTACTGGCCAGCATCGCGTAACCTTCGGGCACGGTCCCGATGTAGTATGCAGTCGGCGAATGCAGCATGTCGAACTGACCGCGTTTGAGGGCGTTGGCAGCCTTGCGCGGAGGAACGACTTCCTGCCCACCGAGATAATTGATGCTCAGTTTCCCGGCTGCCTTTTTGTTCAGCGGGGCGACAAACGTCGTCAAAAAGCTCTGCGACATTGCGTTGTTCGTTTGCAGCGCCGTGACCGCGTTCAGCTTATCCGCCGCATGAACCGGACCGATCGCCAGAGTGGCGGCGGCTGCGGTCGCGCCGATAGAGATTGTTAGTTTATTCATCTGAAACTCCCTGTTGAGACATAAGAAATCTGACTGTTGAGACATAAGAAATCTGACGATTGACGGTCGCCATTTTTGCTCGCGCAATACTGCATAGACTCTAAAACGGTGTCAAATAGTTAGACACCTAAATGTCCCTGCAAACACTTGATATTGCGGAAACCCTCTTTCAGGGCCCACTGCCGCAACGAATCCGCATCAGAAAGGCAGGGCGATCGGCAGGTGGACGTCGTCGCAGTTGATAATGACCGCCTTCTTGGCGGCTATACGGAAGCCGTCGCCCGAACCGGAAACCAGTTCATACGAGTACTTGCCCCCGAAACTGCGCTGTCGATGACCGGGGCGGAATTCGAGCATTTCGAATCTTGCGTCCACGCGGCAAAGCCCGGAACCGCCGTCTCTCGTCACGAAGATGTTTGATATCATATGGCTGGTCCGCGAAGGCGGTATCTGCGAATGCACCCGCGGATGCCGCAACCTGGCAAACCGCGTTCGCAGCATGGGGACGTCGTCAAAAAAAAGCGAGACGCCGGATTCGGGATCGACCTGATCCGGCTGGGCAGGCGCCCAGTAGTATCCGTCATCCGTGAACAAATTTGTCCAGTCCTCGAACCGCCGGTCGTCCAGCAACCCGACCTCTCGAATCAGAAACTGCTCTACGTCGCGCGCGAAAAGCAGATCGTCGATCTCGGATTGGCGGTCGATCGTCATTCCCCGTCGTCCGCGCACATATAATTTAGCCACGCACGGTAATGATTGCGCATACCTTCTTCGCTGGTTCCCGTCGTGCGGACGCGCCCGGTATCGAACTCTTCGCTCGGCCCCTTCCGCGCCAGCAAAATCCACTCGTTCCCGGATGTCATCATGCCTTCCTGGGCACGGGCAAAGGCTTCGACGTCGTCGGTCTGAACCAGCGACGTCGGCGAATGCGTCCGGTTCAGGTTGACGAGTTGATCGCGAAACATCTTTTCCGGCGCGCCTTTCAGCTTGACCGGGTAGATGAAAATTTCGGTGCGGTCGACGGCCAGCGGGCGGATCAACCGGATGTGGGGGTTGAGCTCCTGCATCGCCATATTGGGATAGAAGATCACGTTGTGGCGTTTCTTGACCAGGATATCCCGCGTCTTCTCCGGTCCGTGCTTTTCCTCGAGCAGCGCGACATAGGCCTGATGATCCGCCGACGTATTCTCGACCGGGGGCAGACCGCCCTGCCAGGTGTGCCCGTGCGGCAGCGAATGGGTTCCGAGGTTGTCCATCGACTTCACCTTGCCGCGCTTTTCGAAAAACTGGATGCCGCCCTTGTCGCCTTCGCGCCGGGTGAATTGCTGCCCTCCCTTGGCACTGGAGGATTCGTGGCTGTAGGCCGGATGATACATGTCGATCAGATTCTCGACCTGCATCTTCCAGTTGCCGTGATACAGATAACGGTGCACCCCGCCGGTGACTTCTATTTCGCCGTCGGGCGCGCTGATCGCGACATCGTCAAGAAAATCGCCGTTTTCGCCGAGCCACGCGCGCAGATCCGGGCCTTCCGGCGACAAATTGGCGAAGACGAAACCATGGTGCGAGTCCCATCGGGCGACCCGGCCCATGCCGTCTTTCACCCTGTCGAATTTGTAATCCGGGTACCCCTCTTCCTGCGTCACGAAATCGAGGTCGCCGTTCGTGTCGTAGGTCCAGCCGTGATACATGCACATGAAGCGCCCGGCGTTGCCGCATTCCTCATTGACGACTTTCACCCCGCGATGGGCGCACCGGTTGTAGACGACATAGACGTTGCCGTCCGAATGACGGGTCATGACGACCGGTTGCAGGCCGATCCGCGTGCAGAAGAAGTCGCCCGGCTCGGGCACCTGGCTCTCATGGCCCACATACACCCAAGACCGGCCGAAGATTCGGTCCATTTCCAGGTCAAACAGTCGTGGGTCCTCGTAGACGTCCCGGTGCACCTGGTCGGATCTTACAAGCGAGGCAATATGCTCGCTGCTGTATACCGTCATCCTGCGCCGCTCCCGTTCTTCAGCGATTTGCCCGGTCGATCGCGTCGCGAATCCGTCCGGGCGTCATCGGCATCGAAATATCCGATACCCCAAGCGGGCGCAGCGCATCAAGAACGGCATTCACGGCGACGATGGGCGAAATCGCGACCCCTGCTTCGCCTACGGCCTTTGCGCCTAGCGGATTGGTATCGGTGGGCACGGGCCGGAGCTCGCAGACGAAATCCGGCGCCGGTGCATCGTCCGCCCGCGGCAGGCCGTAATCGAGAAACGATCCGGATAGCACCTGTCCGCTTTCCGGCTCGTATACCAGATGTTCGGAGAACGCCTGGCCCAGCCCATGCAACACGCCGCCCTGAAGCTGGGCTTCAACCAGCATCGGGTTCACCGGCGTGCCGCAATCGTGAACCATGATGTAGCGATCGAGGGTGACGCCCCCCGTCTCAGGATCCACCTCGACCTCGCAACAATGGGCGCCGTTGGGATAGGTAAAATCGCGTGGCATGAACCGGTCGCGGGCATCGATCCCGCCGGCCTGTTCGACGATCTGCGCGAACGCGACCGTTCTGTCGGTGCCCTTCACGCCGTATTTTCCGTCCCCGAACTCCAGATCTTCGACCGCGGCTTCAAGCAGTCTCGCGGCATGTTCCATCCCCGCCTCGATTACCCGGTCGGTCGTGCAGACGACGGCGGAGCCGCCGACGATGATCGACCGGCAGGCGCCGGTCCCAGTGCCATAGGCGATGTCATCGGTATCGCCCTGGATTACGTGGACGGACGAGGCGGGCAGCCCGAGCTTTCCAGCGACGATCTGAGCGTAAATCGTATCGTGCCCCTGACCGTTCGACATCGATCCGATCCGCAGCTCGACCGACCCGTCCGCCGCGCAGCGGATGTCAGCCTCTTCATCGAGCCCGAAGCCCAGCGCCTCGATCGTATTGCAGAGGCCAAAGCCGCGCAGCTTTCCGGCTTTGGCTGAATTCGATTTGCGTGCCTCGAAACCGGGGCGGTCGGACAGATCCAACGCGCGCTCGAAATTTGCCGAAAAATCGCCGCAGTCGTATTCGAGATGAGAAATCGTTTTGTAGGGCAGCTGATCCGCCCCGATCAGGTTCCGGCGCCGCAGTTCGAACCGGTCGATACCGAGCTGACGGGCGGCTTCGTCCATTAGGCGTTCCGGCGTGAACTGTCCTTCCGGTTCGCCTGCCCCGCGAATGGGACAGGTCGGCACGGTATTGGTGAGCACGCCGTAGGCCTCCAGATACCCGACCGGCACATCGTAGACGGATGGCGCGATCTTGATCGAATTCCGCACTGGATTGCCGGCGCGGGGTCCAAGATACGCACCCAGATTTCCGAGATTGCGGACGCGCATCGCCTGTATCCGGTAGTCTTCGTCGAAGGCGTATTCGGCGACCGAGACAAGATCGCGGGTATGCACGTCGCTGATGAAGGATTCCGAGCGATCCGAAATCCAGCGCACGGGCGCACCGATTTTCCGCGCAGCCCACAGCACCAACACCTCTTCGCCATAGACGATATTCTTGGCGCCGAAGCCACCGCCGAGGCGCGGCACGACAACGCGGATATCTTCCGGTTCGCAGAAGAAACAAAATTTGGCGAGCGTGTTGCGCACCGGATGGGGCTTTCCCGCCGTTGCGTGCAGCGTGAATTTTTTCGTGCCGGCATCCCAGTCGCCAATATAACCACGGGTTTCAATCGGCGCCCCGACGCCGCGGTTCTGCACGTGCCGGATACGCGTAACATGGGCGGCGTCTTCAAAAATGGCATCTGTGGCCGCTTCGTCCCCCATGGATATTTTAAAGCAGATATTGTCTGGGAAGGCCGGATCGACGACCGGCGCGCCGTCAGCAACGGCAGACTCGACATCGATCACCGGCTCCAGATCCCGATAGGAAACGACGATTTTCTCAGCGGCATCCAAAGCCTGGTGACGGGTGTCGGCGATCACCATCGCAAGGATCTGGCCGACATATTCGACCTTGTCGGACGGCATAGCGGGTTGCGGGCGGGCTATGGACGGGTCGCCCTGCTCGACCGGCTTTTTCTCATCGGATTTTTCCGCAACAGGCAGAACCTCCCAAGGCACCCCGCCGATACCGTCGGCTTTCAGTTCGGCGCCTGTGAGAACACTCGCAACACCGGGAGACGCGACGGCCGCCCCGATTTCCATTTCGGCAATCTCCGCGCAGGCGAAGTCCGAGCGTACGAACACGGCATGCTTTTCGCCCCGTACATGGATGTCGTCGAGAAACGCGGCATCGCCGCGCAATAGTTCCTCGTCTTCGAGTCGCGGGACGGATTTGCCGACCAGATCGCCAAGACCGGGCGGATTGAAACGGGAGAGATCCATGTCGCATGGTATAAAGCACGCGGCGCCCGTAAAACAACGTGCGAGGTGCGACAGTTCGATCAGTTCGTCCTGACAACCAGAATCCGCCCGTCTGGCTCGCTATCCTTCGAAACACGCGATAAGTGAGGGTTCAGTTCAGGATGGTAAGATCCTCTGACCACCCGGTTGGGGAGAGGGATAAGGAGTTCTGCAGATCAACGAACCGATCACACATCGGTTGAGTTACTAGAATTGCGGCCGATCTGCGCAAATTGAACATTTCTCTCGCGGCAAACATGAGCGATGTTCTCTCCATTCTGCAGACCCTCCGACATAAGACAATCCTGTCGCGCTGCCGGCGAATTTTTTGCCGGACCGTACCCAACGGTCTATAATCGTGGGCGCTGTCCGATGAGGGCGGCCGACATTGGGAGCTATGTGATGGAACGGACATTCGCGCGGGAGGTGGAAATGCTGCGCCGTGGCGACGGCGAGTATTTCGAAGGCGAAGGCATCCTCGCCATCACCAAGGCGCTGCTTCAATCCGGCGTTTCCTATGTCGGCGGCTACCAGGGCGCCCCCGTTTCCCATCTCATGGATGTTCTGACATCCGATTCCAAGGGCCTGATGGCCGAACTAGGCGTGCATACCGAAGTATGCGCCAACGAAGCGGCGGCCTGCGCCATGCTGGCGGCGTCGGTGAACTATCCCATTCGCGGTGCGGTGACCTGGAAATCGACAGTCGGCACGAACGTGGCGTCCGATGCGCTGTCCAACATCGCCTCGGTCGGCGTGATCGGCGGTTCGCTGATCGTCCTGGGAGAGGATTACGGCGAAGGATCGTCCATCATTCAAGAGCGCAGCCACGCGTTCGCGATGAAGTGCTCGGTCTGGCTGGTCGATCCGCGCGTCAATCATCCGCGCATCGTCGACCTGGTGGAAAAATCGTTCGAACTCTCCGAAGCCAGCAACACGCCGGTGATGATGGAGTTCCGCATCCGCGCCTGTCACGTCACCGGGCGCTTCGCGACCAAGAACAACAAGAAGCCCGAGTTCTCGATGAACGACAAGATCCCGGAGCCGGAATACAACCTGGACCGGATCGCGCTGCCGCCGTCGACCTATCTGCAGGAAAGAATGAAGATCGAGCAGCGCTTCCCGGCCGCGATCAAGTTCATCCGCGAAAACGGCATGAATGAATTTTTCGACGGCGACTGCGACGATGTCGGCATCATCTGCCAAGGCGGATTGTACAACTCGGTAATCCGCGGCCTGCAACAGCTTGGGCTCGCCGATCCGTTCGGCAAGTCGCGCATTCCGATTTACTGCATGAACGTCACCTATCCGATGGTGCCGGAAGAAGTCACCGAATTCTGTGCGGGCAAACGGTCGGTCTGCATCGTCGAGGAAGGCTTCCCCGATTATCTCGAACAGGCGCTGAACGCGACGCTGCGCAAAGCCGATCTGAACACCACCATCGTCGGCAAGGACGTCTTCCCGAAGGCGGGCGAATACCAGTCCGAGGTGATGATGAATGGCCTCGCCAAATTCGTCGAAGGCGCGGTGCCGAAAGGCATCAATCTTGCGCCCATCGCCGCCGTCACCAAGGCGGTCGCGGACAACAAGGCCTACGCCGCCGAACTTCTGGGCGCGCCGATCCCGAAGCGCCCGCCGGGGTTCTGTACAGGCTGCCCGGAACGGCCGGTCTTTTCGGCACTGAAACTGGTGCAACAGGATCCCGAGATCGGCAAGATGCACATATCGGCCGATATCGGCTGTCACACGTTTTCGACCCTGCCGCCCTTCAATATGGGCAACACCGTTACCGGCTATGGCCTTGGCCTCGCGAGTTCGGCCGGAGTGAAGGATTCGCTGAAAGCCCACACGATCTCGATCATGGGCGACGGCGGGTTCTGGCATAACGGATTGTCCACGGGCATTACCGGCGCGGTGTTCAACAAACACGACAACCTGCTGATCGTCATGGCCAACGGCTATTCTTCGGCGACGGGACAGCAGCAGCTGCCGTCCTCGACCGCCGGCGGGCTGCGGCCGCCGGACACGGTGGTCCCGATCGAAAACGCCCTGAAAGGCGTCGGCGTCAAGTGGATCAAAAAACAGTACACTTATCAGGTCGGGCACATGCGCGATCTGGTCAAGGAAGCGCTGACGTCGACCGAAAAGGGCCTGAAGGTCATCATCGCCGAAGCCGAATGCCAGATCGCGAAGCAGCGGCGCGAAAAACCGATCGCCGCCAAACTGATGAAATCAGGCAAGCGTGTCGTCCGTACCCGGTTCGGCGTCGACGAAGACACCTGCACCGGCGATCATTCCTGCATTCGGCTTTCCGGCTGCCCGTCTCTGTCGGTCAAACCGAACCCCGATCCGCTGCGCAAGGATCCGGTCGCCAGCGTGCTGAATTCCTGCGTCGGCTGCGGCCTGTGCGGCGAAGTGTCGGATGCGGCGGTGCTGTGCCCGTCCTTCTTCCAGGCGGAAATCGTGCAGAACCCCGGCGTCATCGATACGATAATCCACAAACTGCGTACCGCCGTGATCGGCCTGTTCCAGGGCAAGTCCGACACGCCAGACCCCGCGCCGTCCCAGGACAACCGGCCCGACATCAAGGTTGCGGCGGAATGAGCGCGCTTCCCGAACGTCCCATCTCGATGGTAATCGGCGCTCTCGGCGGCGAGGGCGGCGGCGTGCTGACGACATGGGTCGTCCGCGCGGCGGAAATGTGCCGATACCCGACGCAGTCGACATCGATCCCGGGCGTCGCGCAGCGCACCGGTGCGACGACCTACTATGTGGAAATTTTTCCCGCGCCGCATGAAGACCTGAATGGCCAGGAACTGGTCATGGCGCTATACCCGGCGCCGGGCAATATGGACATCGTCGTCACGTCCGAGCTGATGGAAGCCGGACGCATGCTGGAAAACGGTATGGTGACGCCCGACCGCACCACTCTGATCGCGTCCACCCACAGGGTGTATTCGGTGGTCGAGAAATCTGCCATGGGCGACGGATTGTTTCGCGCCGACAAGCTCGACAACGCGGCCCAAAAACTGTCAAAGCGGGCAGTTCTGTTCGACATGGCGACGCTGGCGGAAAAGGAGGGCACGGTCCTCAACGCCATCGTCCTCGGCGTCATCGCCGGATCGGGCGAACTACGGATCCCGGTCGACAACTTCCGGGAATCGATCCGCGAATCCGGCGTCGCGGTGGAGTCCAACCTGAAAGGGTTCGAACTAGGCCTCAACTATATGAACGGCGAATTGCAGCTGCCCGCGGGCACGCCGGAGAAGAAAATCCGGACAGCCCGGCCCAGCGCCGAAAGCCTGATCGCCGGTGTACAAGCGACGTACCCGGGTGAGACCCAGGCCATCGTCACGGAAGGCGTAAAGCGGCTTGTCGACTATCAGAGTCCAGCCTATGCGAAACTGTATCTCGACCGGCTAGGCGGCATCCTGATGATTGACCGCGAACGGGGCGGCGAACGGAACGGTTGGGCGCTGACCGTCGAAACCGGGCGGTACCTCGCACTGATGATGTCCTACGAGGACATCATCCGGGTCGCAGACCTCAAATCGCGGCGTTCGCGGATGGAACGCGTGCGCGCCGAAGTGTTGGCGAAACCGGACGAGCCGATCCGCGTCACCGAATTCCTGAAACCCGGCTTCGACGAAATGACATCCGTCATGCCGGCCTGGCTCGGCCGGCCGATCATGAACTGGGCCCGCGGCAACGCCTGGGCCAGCAACTACAATTTCGCGATGCGGGTGCGCACCAACACGATCAACGGGTTTCTGCGATTGTGGACGCTGTCCAAGCTGCGCTTCTACCGGCCCAGAACCTATCGCTATGCTGAAGAACAGAAAGCCATCGAAGGCTGGCTGGATGCGGTGAAGAACGCGGCAGTGCTGCATTATCAGCTCGCCGTCGAGATCGCCGAGCTCGCCAATCTGCGCAAGGGTTATTCCGATACCCACAAACGCGGTTTGCAGAATTTCACCCGGATCATGGACGAGGTCGCGATCCCCTGCGCCACTGCAGCAAAAGATCCGCCCTGGGGCGCGGATGCGGTCTCGAAACTGCGTGCCGCCGCTCTCGCCGACCCTGAAGGGGATGCGCTGGACAAAGCGTTTTCGGAACTCGGCGCCGCGCCGCAGGCAACTGCCGCGGAATAACCGCTACTCGATTTCTTCCCGCGCGACGTCGAGCCTTTCCTGGACTTCGCGGTCGTCCGCCGGATGCCCGACCACCACCATGTCATAGGCACCGCCGCGGGATGCGACGACCTCGGACGTGATGCCGCCCACAACGCTCCATGACGCAGAAGAAGGCTCGGCGGGAATTGCGTTTTCGCGATTTTCGATATTGGCCGCTTCCAGCATTTCGTCAAAACGCTGGCGGGCGAGTTGTTGTTTCCGGTCGCGCTCCTGATCGTATTCGTCCCTCATCTGGTCTTGGACGGATTCGAACAGCCCCATTGCGCCGGCCGGGATGACGTCTGATACATCGCCTTTGATGAACAGGAATTCGGCATGTCCGCCGAATTCGCCGGTCAGCACAAGCGCAGTCCCGATCGCGCCTTCGTCGTTTTCGATATCTCCGACCGGCACCAGAATATGCTTGATCGCCATAACTTTCCTCCGCATGAGTCCAGCAGACTCGGAAAGTGTAACCGATATTGCCGGCATGGCGAGCTATTTAGGGATTTGTTTTTCCCAGCGCCGCCAGCACGACTTCCGGCGTTATCGGCATTTCGGTGACCAGCGCATTGTGTGGCCGGATCGCGTCGTTGACGGCGCAGAGAATGGCGGCGGGTGCACCCACGGTACCCGCTTCGCCTGCGCCTTTGGCGCCAAGTTGGGTGCCCTCCATCGGGGTCTCGACATGCCCGACATGGATATCGGGCATTTCGGCCGCCATGGGGACGAGATAATCCGCCAGCGTCCCGTTCAACAGGTTGGCGTCATCGTCATAAACGCAGTGCTCGAACAACGCGCCGCCGATTCCCTGCACCACCCCGCCGCGGATTTGCTCGTCGACCAGCAGCGGGTTGATCACCCGCCCGCAATCCTCGACCACCCAATGACTGAGCGGCTGCACGATTCCGGTATCCAGATCGACCTCGACCAGCGCGCCCTGAATGCCGTTGGCGATACAGAACGGGGCCGCCGGCGCGTAGTGCCGGGTCGCGGCGAGTTCCGGCTGCGTCCCTGGCGGCAGCAGGTCGTGACGGAAATGCCCGGCCTCCGCGACTTCCGCCAGGCTCATCCGCTGCTCGCCGGTCGACCGGTCCCGGATGCCGCCCCCAGCTACCTCTAGCTTTTCGGGCGCCGTTTGCAGGATCGCACCGGCTAGTTCGCACAAGCTGTCCGCAAGCGCATCCGCGGCGCGCCACGCGGCCTCGCCGCCGATCGTCAGGCCGCGCGATGCCCAGGCGCCACCGCCATAGGGCGTCACCGCCGTGTCGCCGGAAAACGTGATAGAAATATCGTCCATCGTCAGGCCAAGACGGTCACCGACGATCTGGGTGATGCCCGTGGATGTCCCCTGCCCCTGATCGGTCGCGCTGGTGACGATCTGTACCTTGCCGGACGGCTCCAGCTTGACGGTCGCGCCGTCCTGGGTCGATACGCGTGCCTGCGCCGGGCCGTAATATCCGCCCCCGACGGCGGTCAGTTCGACGAAAGTCGCCAGCCCGATCCCGCGCCAGACATTGCGACCGCGAAGCGCCGACTGTTCCGCGCGCAGGACATCGTAATCCATCATCTCCAGGAGCCGGTCGAGGCATTCCGTGAGCGACAGTTTTGGCAGCGGCACGCCGGACAGGGTCTGGGTCGGAAAATCCCCGGCGCGGAGATAGCTGTTGCGCCGGAATTCGGCCGGGTCCGTACCCGCCTCCGCCGCCGCCAGATCGACAAGCTGCTCCGTCACCGCCGTCGCGATCGGCTGGCCGACGGCGCGATACATGGCAACCGTGGGCCGGTTCTGGAACGCCGCTCGGTAATGCCCCGCATATGCCTCTAGCGCATATGGCGCGCCGGTGAGGTTCATGTTCATCATGCCTTCGCCGATGGAGGCGCGGCGATAGGCCGAATAGGGGCCGATGCCGCCTATCGCGTCGACCGTCATGGATTTCAGCGCCGTCGGGCCCGCCTTCGCGGTCGCAGAGACGACGTGATCGCGGGAATGCATGTCGCTGACGAAGGATTCAAGCCGGTCGGCGATGAATTTGACGGGCCGGCCGAGTATCCGGCTCAGCGCCGCCACGACGACTTCATCGCCATAAACGTGGAGCTTGATTCCGAACCCGCCGCCCACATCGGGGCAGAGCACCCTGACCCGGTGTTCGTCGATGCCGAGATGCCGGCTGTAGACGTCCTGCTGCTGCCAGGGCGTCTGATGCGACGCATAGACCGTCAGGGACTCGTCGCCCGGATTCCAGTCCGCGACGGCGGCCCGCGCTTCAAGCGGGACGCCGGTATGGCGGCCGAACGTGAAATCGGCGGAAACCTCTATCTCGGCCGCCGCCGACACATCTCCGTCGCCCGCCCGGGCTTCGAAGGCCAGATTGTCGGCATCGCCGGGATGAATGGCTGCGGTCGCGTCCGAAAGGGCCTCCTTACCGGCGGAAACAGCGGGCAGCGGTTCCCAATCCACAGCGATCAGTTCCGCCGCATCCTCTGCAACCGCCCGGCTGGTTGCGACCGCGACGGCGACGGGTTCGCCCTGCCACCGTGCAACATCGACGGCCATAGGATACTGATCGTGCCCCCGCAGCGACGGAATATGCGCCGCGCCGCCCTGCCACGGCGTACAGATTTCGGCGAGTTCCCGCCCGGTCATCACGTGCACGACTCCATCCAGCCGTTTCGCCGTATCGGTGTCAATCGATACGATCCGGGCATGAGGATGCGGCGAGCGCAGAAAGGCGGCATGGACCATCCGGGGCATTTGCAGATCGTCCGCATACCGCCCGCGCCCGGCCACCAGACGCTTCGCGTTGGGCCGGCTGACCCGTTTTCCGATCAGGCCTTCGTTATCAGTTGTCACGTGGCATATGTATCCTGAATGAGAAGCCGGTGGCGACTGTCGCCAGGTAAATCTTGCCACGTACTATCGGAAGCGGGAGCCAGAGGTGTCAAGGCGCGGACGCGGCTATTTATAAGGACTTCTGCGCGTTAACGCTGAATCTGCAATGAATCGACACATACTTTATGCTGTGTTAGATACGTCACCATCGAACGTTCGATATATCAGACCTTTACAGGGAGGTTTTTCAATGAACTACGCAAAACTCGCGCTCGGCACGGTTGCCGGTGTCGCATTTGCCGCTACCGCATCCGCTCAGACGGTGGGTATCGGCTCCACCAAAGCCGGCGCGGTATCGCAGATCACCGCGACCATTTCGAAAGCCGTCTCGGAGCATGCCCCGGGCCTGCAGATGCGCAAACAGACCATGGGCGGTACGCAGCAGTACATCCCGGTCGTGAACGCGGGCGAACTGGAATTCGGTATTTCCAACATCACCCAGTACCACATGGCGCGCACGGGCACCGGCCTGTCCGAAGGCACCAAATACGAAAACCTGCGTCTGATCTCGACCATGATGAAATTCACGGTCAGCCCGGTCGTGTCCATCAAATCGGGCATCACCAAGACGTCGCAGCTTAAAGGCACGCGCATGGCGGTCGGCTTCAAGGGTGCGCCGCTGTTTTCGAATCTGACTCAGGGCGCGCTGGCGACGGCCGATCTGACGATCAAGGACATCAAGCCCGTCCCGCAGGTTGGTCTGGTCCAGCACTGGCGTGCTTTCATGGCCGGCAAGCTCGACTGGGTTATCGCGGCGGCCGGCTCCGGCTTCGTCAAGCAGATGAACGCCAAAATCGACGGCGGCGTCCGCCACATCAGCTTCCCGACAGACAAAGCGTCGCTGGCCAAGATGCACAAATGGTTCCCCAAATCCGATTGGGAAGTCATTCCGCCGCGTAAAGGTCTGACGGCAGTCATCGAGCCGACGAATTTCGTGTCCTACGATTATCTGCTCTGGACGCATAAAGGCCTGTCCGACGAAATGGTCTACAAGGTCGCCAAGGTAATGCACACCCAGGAAAAACAGCTCAAGGAAGGCGGCCCGCTGTGGCGTTCCTTCCAGGCCAACAAACGCCTGGCGAAGGATCAGGGTCACCCCTACCATCCGGGCGCTGTGAAGTACTACAAGGAAGCAGGCCTGATGTAGGCTGCCGGCTTGGGTGCGGTTGCGCACCGTCGAAAGCCGATACAATAACAACGCCCGCGTCCCCAACCGGGGCGCGGGCGGTTTCTTTTCGGGGACGCGAGTCCGCCCCCGTCACAAAGACTTAGACAAGCGGCGACAATTTCATCACTATTACGCCCGATAAGCGGAAAAAATCCGCGTCGTAACAGGGAAATTGAGCGGAGATCCGAACGTGGCCGACCAGCAGTCAACGCCAGTGGAAAACGACAGCAACGACAAAGGCAAAAAGCTTCTCGCCGAACGCACAGAAGCGCCGCACATCAAAAAACTCACCCTCGCGCTGGGGGCGATCACGACGCTGATCGTCCTGACGTGGGCGGTGGAGTTTTGGCTCAGACTCGGGTTCCAGTGGTTCGACGAACAGGCCATGGTCGCCTGCCTGGGGATCACGCTGGGGATCATCTTCATCCGTTTTCCCTTCAACGGCGGGACGGAACGGATGACGTTGCCGTGGTACGACGTGCTTCTGT
>Ga0181581_10002444_pt1 | contig 14548 bp, 29 predicted proteins | sample 071ome_22_FD_132433 | JGI IMG/M metagenome (GOLD analysis project Ga0181581, IMG submission 132433) | Coastal salt marsh microbial communities from the Groves Creek Marsh, Skidaway Island, Georgia - 071404AT metaG (megahit assembly) | ecosystem: Environmental > Aquatic > Marine > Intertidal... | reverse complement strand
TCGTACTGAGAACAAGCAGCGGGTGGAAGAACAGCGACGGGCACTCGAAGAGCAGCGCTCTCTCCTGCAAGAGACCGACTATGCTGACCTTGAGACGAAGTTCCTTCTTCTCACTACCGCCAATTCGCTTCTTGAGCAGGAAATCGCAGCGGAGCGAGCGGTGATGGACGCTTTGATTGAATTGGACGAGGCAACGTGGGGCTTCATCAGTACCTTCGAAGAAAACAGTCAACTGACGAAGGACAGAATCAATGCCCTTCTCGCCGCTCGTCCACCGGGACACTACGTTCCCGACACCTTCCGTTCATCTGTGGACGCTTCCTCATACCCGGGGAATCAGTTTGATTGGTCTCCTATCTGAGGTGATTCCACATGGGACACGACGACATGCAGCGCAAGACGACACGTTTCCATCCTCATGCGCACGACCCACTTGCTCGGGTCTGGGCAGGGGATTACGCGAATCTTGCCCTTCACCCCGGCTACGAGAAGACGGCCGCCCCCTTCTCCAAGAGAAGGAACGGCGTCTATCAGGGCGTGGACCGAAGCCCCGGGGGCTTCTATGGTCTTGGCTCTTCACAGGCTACGCAAATGAGCGTTGGGACTGTTCTGGCCATCGGCGTTGCCGCCATTTGGTTGCTGAAGAAGCGATAATCACGCTTCGGGGTCGGCCAGACCGCCGGAGAGGGCGGAGAGGGCCTTCACCTGCGCCACGAGAATGTCGAGACGCTCTTCGAGTTCGTAGTTGCTGACCTGCTGGCTGAGCGTGAACTCGAGACCCTTGTAGGTGAGCCCGACGCTGATGCTGGTTTCCTTGACTTCCTTTGCCATGTTCATCATTCCTTGTTGTTTTGTTTCTTGAATCGGGGGAGCCGCTTCTCTTCCTTGGTCGGGACATAGGTGAACTCGACGCTGTCGGATGAGGATGCCTTTCCGCCCTCTTCAGTGCTACGCACTTTCCTCGTGGCCTTATACCTTTTGTCTTGGAGGGTGGTTTCCTTGGTGTACTTCTCGTCGTGCGCGCGCAGGCCCACCGCCTGTTCGTTGGAGAAGCGAATCTTCCGCTTGGTCTCCGTGGTTTGGTCCATAGGGCGCTCGAATCCCATCACTTCGTCCCATGGGTTGCCCAGACAAGGGTTGGTGGCAGCGACGTGCCGCCAGTCGCAGGACATGCAGCGAACCACCGTGATGTGGTTCCACGGTTGGGTGTCCCCACGGGTGGACGTTCGTGCGATTTCAACCGCACCGACCTCTTGGAAGATACGGATGTCGAGGTGGCCGCACATCTGCCCAGTTTCCTTGTCGAGGATGTTCGGGCAGAACATGGGTTGCTTCTTGGCCGGGTCGTCGAAGAGTTGTTCCCCTTCTGGGTCAATCTTCCCGTCTGCGATGTCCGCACAGATGGGGCACCGCTTCTTGACTTCCCATTCGTTTGCTGTGATACGCTCGTCTTTCGCCATCAGGCCTCACCACCGAGCGGTCCCGAATCAACGTGTGCGTTGGCCATGGAACTCATCATGACCTCAAGCCACGCGGTCATCGCGAGATACGCGAGGCTCTTGGATGCCCCACTGAAGGAGAACGCAACACCTCCGTCCCCACCCATCGCGATGAGGACGTCTTCAATCCCTTCTGCCTGAAGGCGCATCCGACATTCGTCAATGATGGCCATCGCAGCCTCATTCGACACGGAGCATCGCCTCCTTCAGCGCCTTGCGCACCGCCTTCAGCAGACCGAGCGTCGTATCGTCGCTCTCGTGAGAGAAGTCGTGGTATTTCCAGCGCTTCAGGAACACCTTGACGGCAGGAACGTTGTCGAGAACATTCGTTGTCCATTCCTCGTGGTTCTCGTTCAGGTGGCGAATCTGGTCGGCCTTGAAGCGCACCCAGCACTTGTGGCACATGACGGTGGGTCGTTCCAACAGACGGTAGCGGAGTTCGATTTCCTCATCATCGTTCTCTTCCTCGAACTCGGAGATGTATTCGTCCATCTCGTGTTCCTCAACGATTTCGTATTCTTCGTACGAGGCAGGCTCAAGGATATGCGACTTGGTGACGACCCCACAGCCCTTGCAGTTCCCCGAAGGACCTCGGACTTCTGGGCGCTTGACGACCTTCATGGACAATCGCCTTTGAGTCGTGGACTTAAAGGAGTACGTCCACGAAACCCTCAAAGCCGCGGGAGGTCTGCCGTCAGGTATGGGCGAGGAAGCGCTGAAGGTCCGCAGTTCAGGCAGCGGGGCGCCAACCTTCCACCTGAAGGGTATCGTCGACTCCGACACCAACCTTGCCAAGATGCAGACGGTTGACTCCGGTGTTGAGGACTTCCCATCGCTGTGGCTCGCGACGACCCAGTATGGGTTCGCCTCCCTCAGCGTCGGAACGAACACCCGTTCACTTGACGACCTCTATTCGGACGCTTACGCTGCTGGCACCAACAACGCGATTATCCCCATCATCGCTCAGCGTAGTATCACCCTCTATGCCGACTCCGCGAATGGAGCGGTGGTCCGTGTTGGGAACCAGCAGACCAGCACTACGGTTGGCTTTCCCATCCCTGCGGGTGGCTCCCTGACTCTCGAAATCACCCGAGGCTCCAACATCTTCCTGTGCGCCGCCTCCGGCACGCAGACTGTCCATTGGATTGCGGTCTGATTCAGACCGTCTCCTTTATGCCCACTACACAAAGGGGCCTTTCTGAGAGACATGAGTCAACCAACCGATGCCAAGCAGCAAAAGCAGCAGACCGCCCAAGAGGTCAACATCGGAATCGGCAAGTTCGTCGCAGAACTTGTCCGGTCCACCCTCGGTCCGATGGGCATGGACAAGCAATTGGTTGACCGGAGCGGCCGAACGGTTGTCACGAACGACGGTGCAACCATCCTGAAGGAAACCAACTTCACCCACGCTACGGCGAAGATGATTGTCGAGGTCGCGCGCACGCAGGAGCAGGAGTGCTACGACGGCACGACGTCAGCCATCGTGATTACGGGCGAACTGCTGAAGCAGGCAGAAGACCTGCTCGCGAAGCGTGTTCACCCCACGACGATTGTTCGTGGCTACCAACTCGCCCTCGCGAAGTGCCATGAGGTCATCAAGGACCTGACCATCCCCGCGGACCAGTACTACCACGACATCGCCATGACCGCGATGACGGGGAAGACGGCCGAACTCGACCGTGAACATCTGGCAGCCCTGTGCGTGCAGGCGACGGAGGAAGCCGGACCCGGTTCCATCAACGTCCTGTCTCGCTACGGCTCCCCCGTGTCGGAGTCGTATGCGCCCGAGGGCATCCTCATCGGTCAGGTGAAGATGCACAACGCCATGCCCTCCAACATCGAAGGTGTGAAGGTGGCGCTCATCGAGAGCGCCCTCGACCTGCCCCCGATGGCAAAGGGGACGAACCTTCAGTTCTCGTCGGCTCAGGAAGCCGAGGCGTTCCGCGACCGGCAACGTGCTCTCCTTCAGGGGATGGCCGAGCACATCGCTGGGCTTGGCATCAACGTCCTTCTCTCCATGAAGGACATCCACCCTGTGCTGGCTGAGACCTTCGCCCGTCAGGGCATCATCGCTTGCCGCCGATGCTCCGCATCCAACCTTGAAGCCGTGGCCGATGCTACGGGTGCGCTCATCGTGGCTGAACTCGAAGACCTCGAATCCTCCGACCTTGGCTCCTGTGAGGCCATCGAAGAGGTGGACGCCTCCGGTGGTCAGCGTGGCTTCTTCCTCCTGAAGGGAACGCCCAACAAGAACGCGGTTTCCCTCGTCATTCAGGCGCCGACCCAACAGGCATCAGAAGAAATCGCGCGCGCGATGGACGACGCCATCGGTGTGGTGCACGTCGCTCGTAAGGAAGGACACGTCCTCGCTGGCGGCGGTGCCTCTCAGGTCGAATTGGCCATCCGCCTTCGCGACTACGCAACGAGCGTTGGTGGCCTTGAGTCCCTCGCGGTCGAGGCTTTCGCAGACGCTCTCGAAATCATCCCCCTGACGCTCGCCGAGAACAGCGGTCAACTCCAGCCCATCGCGACCTTGCGTGAACTGCGAAAGGCCCACGCAGAGGGCGGGAAGACGGCTGGCCTCAACGTGTACACGGGCGACGTGGTGGACATGGCGGCCGAGAAGGTCGTTGAGCCCCTCAAGGTCGTCATTCGTGCCTTGGAGTCCGCAACGTCCACCGCCTCGATGCTTCTGCGCATCGACAACATCATCATCGCGAAGGAGCCTGACGAGTTCGGAGAGTGAGCACATGGCAGCAAAGCAACAATACTGCGTCGTTCTCACGAAGCAGTTCCCTGATGGACTCGAAGGACCTCTTGAGGAATGGGAGATGTCCTTACCCGATGCTTGGTTCAAGACTCGGAAGTTTGTCTTCGACGGCCACGGGACAGGGCTCAGTGAGGATGGAATCGTTTCTCGCGACTTGTGGTGGTTCCCCACGGGCCTGAAGTCCGCTGTCGAATTGATGGAACTCATGAACACACACTTCAAGCACCCAGAAATGGATGACGTGCGTGCGAAGTTGACGATTCACAAAGGTGATTGAATGAACATTGAGAAGGCTCAAGAAGGAATCATCGCCCTGCGCGAAGCAGGAGTGAGGTTCTTGCTCATTGTCGAAGGCCCGGACGGCGTGGAACTCTTCACAAGGGAACCCGCTGACCGCGTCGAGATGCTTGGACTACTGGAGGTGGCGAAGATTGGTTGTCGGACCTGAAATGATTGGGAACAATCCCTTGTTGAACACCCTGCTTGGGGAACTGAATGAAGAAGAACAGGAATACAGGGACCAGTTGCGCGAAAGCGAACTGCGTCTGCTGGGCACGATGCTCTTTCAGTCGATTCTGCTCGCGTTCTGTATTCTGCTCTATGTGAATTGGACGTGGAGTCACTTCAACACGGCCTATGAGAGCGCCATCTTCTATGGCTTCGCCGGGTTCTCCGTGCAGGCAGCGTTTTACTTCATCTATCGAGCAGCATTCGAGGACTCGAACCAGCACCGGCGCCAATTGAAGCGGATGCGGAATGGCAACAGGCGCCGTATGGCGGCTCTCAAGTTCGAGCAGGAGAAGGCCCAACTGGAGGCCGTGCTCAACCAACAAATGGCGCTGTACCAGTCGAACCTCGGAGCAGCGATGTCAGATGGGGTCATCAGCCAGAACGAATCACAGATGTTAGCGGGAAACCTGCAAGGCATCCAAGCGGCCCTGAGCCAACTCGCGGCTCTTCAGGGAGGGCAGCAAGCGATGCCGCAGGGTCTGCAACCATCGGGAGCGAAACCCCTGACGCCCGAAGCATTCGGCATCGACCGACATCGCATCATGGGGATTCCGGTGGGGCCGAAGTTGACCCTCAACCAGCCCATCCCGACGAAGACACAATCCGACGAATCTTCCGCGAAGAACTCGCTCGACTTGACTCCGGAGGGAGTCGAAGCCGAAGCGTGAGGTGCGGAGCCACCACGGCAAAAGGTGGAACGTGCAAGAGGATGACAGCCGAAGGCGACCCATGCTACCAACACAGGTGAGAGAATGGGCATCATCTTCAACGACGAGCAAGACGCCCAGATGGAGTCGTTGATGAAAACGACCCACCTCGGGCAGACATGGGCGATGAGGTATCTGCGCATCAAGTACATGTTTTGGGGTGCTGTCTCAACGGTCGTTGGTATGACCAGCGTCGCCATCACCGACTACATCATCGCGAAGACCACCGACAACGCTGGGCTCATCGGGTGGATTCTCGGGTGATGTGATGGTTGACCCGTTTTCAACGGCAGCCATCGTGGTCGCGCACGGCTTTTGGCGATTCTTCGATGCTGCCGGAGCCTATGTCACGCATAGCGTGGGGGTGTACGGCTTCAGTGAGACAGGGAAATCCACGCTTGACCGTCAGTTGATGACCGAAGGCAAGATTCGTCCTCTCGGTGAGAACGAACGCACACACCATCAGAAGAAATTCCTGTCCAAGCACCACCGGATGCCGGAGCGGCACATCCACCGTGTACGTTCAGATGGTCTCCAAAAGACGGTCATCTCCCGCGACATCGGTGGACATCAGGAATACTTCCCCATGTGGTTGCGAGACATGTACGAGCGGCGCATCAAGACGCTCATCGTGATGATTGACCACCGGCACCTCATCGACCCGGACAACACATCGAACCAACTCGCGTTCGGCTACATTGTCGAGTCGTTGGCCTCAGGGAAGCGCCCTCGTGGTCTTGGCCTCATCAGCCGCTTCAAGGCTCGAAAGTGGCGCCCAAACCGAATCATCATTCTCGCTAACAAAGCAGATTTGTGGCTCGACGAGGACGGATATTCCCAATGGGAACGTGGTCTGATTTCTGAGCATCCCATCTTCGCTCCGTTTCAGGAACACCTTTACCAGTTGCAGGAACTGCGGATTCCAACACGGGTGGATGCGGTGTCCGCCATGGTCGGCTGGAACGTCGAAGACGCCATCATGAAGGGGATGAGTGACCTATGACCAACTACCAAGAAGAACGGATGAAGCAACTGTTTGGCGGATTGCCACAGAATCGTGGCGTGGATTGGGACGCGGTGACGCCGGTCATCGACTTCCAGTTCAGCAAGCACGCCGACCCGGTTCGGGCACGGCGCCAGAACATCAAGAGGGCCATGAAGACCCTGAAGCCCGTGAAGCGCTGGACGGGCGTTTTCGGGTACAAGTACAACAGCCAGCCCATGCAGTGCGTCGTCACGGGCGTGGACTGTTCGCAGCAGGATTACGGCGACCTCCGCAAGGAGTTCCTCCTTGACCACCGAGGGAGAGAGAGAGCGTTCACCCCGTGGACGGGTGTGCTCCCCCAGCGCGGTCGTCCGATGATTGGAACGTACTGTCCGCAGGCCCTTCAGTTGTACAAACTGCTCATGGAGTGGCTGGAGCAAGAAGAGCGGGAGAACGAGCGTGGCTTCTTCAAGCAGATGCGGAAGAAGGGTGTTTCGTTCATCCCCATCAAGAAGCCCGCTCCGAAGCAGCAGACGCCCCTGAGTTCCAAGTGGGCTGAAGCGTTCATTGAAGCGGAGAAGGACGGCATCCCCGTCATTCGTCCAAGGGACCACCTTGGACGGAACAAGACCGCCATCTTGGTGTTCGACTACGACTACATCAACGGCACCGACACGAACGGACGTCCTTTCGGTCATCCAGACACCATCGCCGACTACTATGCCCAAGAGAAGGAGCAAGAACAGATGTTCAATGAGGCCTTCGACACCGCCATGAGGGAGGCCTACCAGTGAGGAATCTTCAAGTCCGTGGCGTACTTGGCGTGTTTAGGGGGTTCTGAACATGGGTCTCTTCGGTAGCAATCAAAATCAACAGTCGCTCATGCCGAGCGGGTTGTCCAACGGGCAACAACAGATGCTTGGGAACATGGCGGGCGCGGCACAATCGTCTGGTCTCACCGCGATGGCAGGTCAGGCTGCGATGGGTCAGATTGACCAAATGACCAACGGAATGAACAATGAAGACCAAGTTGCGCTGTTCTATCACCTTATGGCTGCGCATCCGAATCAGGTTGCGCTCTTCCTCTTGACTTACCCCAACTTCCTGACGGAATTGGCGAACCTCATCGGACTCATTGTCCGGAAGGAAATGTACGCCCTGTTCAAGAGCGGTGCAATCGTCACGTCCATTGAGCGTGGTGGCTCCTTGACGGTGAATGCTGAGGCCGGTGCTGAATACGCCTCCATCACACAGGAGAACATCGACATGCAGATTGGGAAGGTGATTCCTCTCCAGCAGATGCAGATGGAGGTCTCTCAGGCGGACATGCGCGCGATGCAGATGATGGGCGGCCACCAGCAGCACATGATGATGAATCAGATGCAGCAGCAACAGATGCAGCAACAGATGTACCAGCAGCAAATGATGGGTCAGCAGATGCAACCACAGCGTCCGGGCATGGGCTCAGCACTCGGTTCCTTCGGGTCTTCCCTCATCCGTGGAACCCTCGGTCTCCCCCCTGCCCAGCAACAGATGCAACCCGGAATGATGCAGCCGGGTATGCAGCCGGGTATGGGAATGTGAGCCAGCAACCCTTAATGCGTGGGGAGCCGTGCGTGAACGCATGAGCAGCGCACGCAACGTGCACTTCGAGCGCGCTCGCGCCCTCGGTTCGCTGAACGCACGTCCGTTTGGAGCGCTCGGCGGCAACATGTCCCAGCGCCAAGCACTTCTTCTTGGCGCGGTCCTCGTCTATGGTGGTCTTGGCTTCCCCGGTCTTTCCGAGGCCGGGAAGAGCATCCAAAACATCCTGAAGTACCAGAAGCGCGCCGCTGCTGAGAACATCGCTATCGCAGGTGGTGTGGTTCTCATGCTGGGGGCCCTGAGGTGATGAGTCGAGACATGAGCCGTGTGACCGCCCACACCGTGAGAGCAACAACCTACCCAGCAGAACCGGAGACGAGCGACATGATGGGGACCATCAAGCAGGCCGCACAGGTCGCCAATGCTTTGGGTGAGGTCTCCCCACAACTGCAAGCGGCAAAGAAGTACACGCACTACGGCTCCTACGGTATGGCGACGGGCCTCATGGGCTACATGGTCGGTTCCTCCATCTCCAACGGCTCGCTCAGGCCGATGGGTTCCCTGAACAAGTGGGGAATCATCGGTGGGATGCTTGTCCTTTCGTTCCTGACACGCAAGGGGGCTTGAACATGAAGGCGGCTGAATTCAACGCCAACCTGCTACGAGTCCGACAGGCACGCCTGCGTCAGACGGCCTTGCGTCAGAAGGCAGCCAGCATCAACGGCCCACCCACCTACGTCCGACAAATGGTCGGTGAGAGCATTCGCAAGGCACGCTTCAACGCGATGGGGGCCATCGTGTTCAACGACACGGCCAACAAAAACGCATACGAGAGCGCAGTTCGTGCAGCCTCCGCTACCGACTACCAATCCATCACCAACCCGAGGGGTATGTTCCCCGCCCTCAAAGACGACTCACCATACAACAGTGACAGCGATATGTGGTCTCGTACGGGCACTGGCACAGCGACACCGACGGACAACGAGTTGTTTCTGGAGGTGATGAACGAATTGCTCGAAAAGCAGGCTAAAGGCACCTTGTTCACTGACTTTGATGCCGAGCACGTCAAGCAGTATAAGGAACGATTCATCGCCAAGCACGGTCCCCGGAAGCCACCCTTCCAAGAGTCAACGATGATGCTCTCGTTCCCATCCTTCAACGAAGACGCTCAGACCGTGGCTGCGACCCGCCAGTTGGCTGAAATTCAGACTGGCATCGACCAACTTGAGCGCGCCCTTGCCGCCTATAACCAGCAAATCAAAGATGCTGAAGAGAGTTTCAAAACGACCACCAATCTTGAAGAAAAGAAGATGCTCGACATTCTGCTGAACGGTGGAGGGGGCGCTCAGGGGCTCAGGGCGCTGGCCGCTGATGTCCGAAAGGGAATCACTTCCCTTCACGCCCAGCGACGCACCGTGGCCGCCGAATTGAACATCGACGTCGGGGCCGCGACAGAGGCCACGAGTGGGTCCTTCAAGAAGGGTCTCGCTTATGGTGGCGGTGGAGGCGCTGTGCTCGGTGGGGTTGTTGCCCTTGGTATCATCTATGCCATGAGGAAGTCGTACAAGGGCACCGGGCGAGGTCGGGGCAAGAACCCCATCGACATCTTCAGTTGACGCGGTCCTTCCACGCCCTGATGATGGAGCGGACCTTCGTCTGCTTCAGGTCCATCGTCTTGGCGATTTCGGGCACAGGAACCTCGCGCGTGTGCATCCCCATCACGCGCTCGACGAGGGGGTAGTTCTCATCAGGAACCACCCTGTCGCCTTCACGCTTGAGACCGAAGGGGAGCCGACCTCCACGCTTGTGCCGCATACCCTCGCGGGTCTTGAGCGACATGACCTCTTGGAAGTAGTCCCACGACGCGATGACGTCAATCAGACGGTTGAAATCGCTCGTGACGCGGACCTCGTTGAGGAAACCCTGCACCGAATGCAGGATGACGCCACCCTTGTGCAGCGCGCCGAGTTCCTCCTTCGCGTCTGCTGGTCGTCCGTGCCATCGTGCGTAGTTCAGGAAAAGAACGTCCGTTAGTCGGTTCGTGCTGTCGAGGTATTCGACGAGCATGTTCCAATCTTCCGGCTCGTCCCACCCATCGGAGAAGACGGTGTAGTTCGACCATCCGAGGGTCCTCGCCTTCTCTTCCACCAAGGGGAGGAAGAACGCGAGTGGCGTCGATGCCTTGTCTGTCCACAGGTAAATCGCTCGCATCAAACCACCTTGAATCTCCAGTACCAGAAAAGGGCCGAGAACAGAAGCATGAGACCGATGAGGCTGGCCGTAGCGCGGTCAGTGAAGAAGCCCAAAATGGCCGCATACGGCCCCCACCACGGGTGCCCTTCGGTCATCGCGACGAGGGACACCAGCAGGCAAATGCTGGCGACACCAAAGACGAACTGACGGAACCCGTACCAGTCGAACCCCATCCATTCGTCCCAGAAGAGCATCCTCAACCACCAAAGAACTCTTTGCGGCATTCTGCCTTGAAGTCGCACAACTTGCCGCAGTGCGAATGCTGGCTCGGCTCAGGGTTCGGGAAGGGAATGAAGCCATCGTAGTTGTTGAGAACGTCGGTCTGCCGAACGAAGTTCAGCATCGTGTCCTCGAACACCCGGTAGTGCTTCTCATCACGCTGCGTGCGGTAGTGTTCGATGGGGGTGCTCGCCGCGTCCTTGGCCGCTGCCTTGGGAATGACGACGTAGGAGAAGTCGAGAGGCTTCCCGCTGGCGTAGCCGTATGCTGTGGCTTGAAGTTGCCCATCTGCCTTCCCGGTGCCCCAGCGGGCCATCCAACTCGTGGAAGCGGTCTTCAGGTCTGCGAGGCGGGCCACAGGACCGTCAAGGTCGATGACCCAGTCAATCTTCCCCCGCACGGAGACACCAAGAGGACCGTGCTCATAGTGGATAACCTCGCGCATCAGGTCCAGTTCAGTTTCCTTGACCGTGGTCGCGTCGAAGTCAGGAATGGCGCCTGTGCGTGCAGCACGGTAGTACATGCCGAACCAACGAACGGTTTCGTTGAAGTGGTATTCGAGTTGCTCAGGGGTCAACAGATTCCCCTTGAAGTCGAAGAACTTCCCGTTGTTCTGGTGAAGTTCGTCCTGCCAGACGTCATCCATCTTGATGGCATAGTACTCTTCGTCACCGGGGGTTCCCTTGGCGAGGTCCTGATTCAAGAGTTCCACACCGTAGTGGACGGCCGTCCCTTGCGGGAAGAAGACCTTCGCATCACGCTGGATGCGCTTGATGTAGTTGAAGTAGAACGCAGCAGGGCACTTCATCCACAGCCCCAACTTGCTGGGGGAGATTTGGGTGTTGTCCCAGCGCATCCCGTTCGAGCGAACAGGTTCACTCGTCATACGGCAGCACCAACAGGCTGGATGCGTTCCACATGTCGCCTGATGCCTTCTTGAAGGCGGCCAGCCAACCCTGCACTTCTGCCTTCGTCTCAGCGATGAACTGGACCTTCAGGCCCGGTTCTTCGCTCGTCTGCTCAATCACGATGTATTTCATCAAGGGGCCCTTCTGAGTAGTGGCCTTAAACATTGAGGACCGCAGAAATGACCTGAAGGACAATGGCCACAGCGAACATTCCTTGGGTGATACGCCAGCGCTTGTCGAACTTGTCAGCGGTGGCCTGAGCCTGTTCCTTCACTTCCTTGAACGCGAGGCCAAGAAGAGCCTTGTCTTCCATGGGAATGTCGAGGTTCACCTTGACGGTGATGTTGGCCCCTTCTTCCTTCAGGGACTGTGCTGCACCAGCAGCAGCATTCACTCCGAAGTCCTTGAGCGCGTCAGCGATTCCCAATCCCATCACTCCGCTTGATGGCGTCCTTGAACTCTGGGAGAATTTTCCGCATGATGGTTTCGACGTCCTCACCATCTAACATCTGTTCAATCCTCATCACGAGATAATCGCAGTTCTGAATCCAGTGCTTTATCCACCAGACATCGTGTGTTTCTTGCGGCGTCATCACCATTTGTACCCCTCCTGTTCTTTCAGGAGCGCGCGCACTTCCTTGTGGTCCTCCAGCAGACCGCGCAGTTCTCCCTTTTCTTCGGAGATTCGCTCCTTGAGGTCCTTGAACTGTTCAAGCAACCGCTCAATGACCTGCTTTTTGGTCTGGATGCGGAGGTGGAGCGAAAGTTCCTCGCTACGCAGGTCGCCCCGCTTCCTGCGCCCCATGAGAGGGTGGTTTGTACGAAGTGGACTTAAGGGTCACTCAATCGGGAGGGTGGTCTGAGCACCACGCCCGGGAATGATGCCGTATTGTTCGAGGCTGACCTGCTTCGTGCGCTTCAGCCCCTCGTCGATGGCCTCAAGGAGGTCCATCGTCAATCCACGTTCTGCGAGGTGTTCTTGGATGCCTGTTGCCATTGGTAATCACCGGGGATTCTTCTCAAGCGGCTCCACCTCATAACGCTTCCTCGGAAGCACAGAATGGGCAAAAAAAACAACGTCCGTTAGCAGTGAAATCGACTCATTTTTTTGAGTCGGGGTTTCGAATCTTGACAGTATTTAAAGGACCCAAAATGACCCCCATTTTGCAGACTGAACAGATGTTAAGGCCGAAATTGGCCCAGAAAAATGATTTCGAAGTGAGAATCCAACACCTGTTTTGTGCATTATTCGGCTCTCAATCGAAGCACTGAGAGATTTCAGATTTGTTAAAGGCATCAATCCTCGATGGTCTCGTGGATGTAATCCGGCGCCTCAAGGATGATTTGTGGGGCTTCCCGGGCATTGTGGCAGACAGCAACAGAAGCCAACCCACCGCGGAAGTAGCAGAACTTCAGGTGAACGTCTTCATAGCCCTCCACGCTCACACGCTCAAACGTAAAATCGCCATCGGTCGTTGCCTCTCCCTTGACACCACGGAAGGTCATCGCGTTGCTCGTCGTCAGCATCTCGGCCAGCGGCATGAGAGCACGAAGGATGTCGCTTTGGGAGAGCGCTTCTTCTTCGACAATCCAAGCGGGAATGGTGTCGTCCCAGTCCTCGTCCATGGGGCTGCTATGAGCGTCATGGGAATCAAGGTTCGCCCCACATCTCCGTGGGGCAAGGCTCAGGGAATTCGACCGGTTCAGGCTCGTCGGGCACCTCAAGAATGGCGTGGAAGCCACAGTCCTTGCACCGGACCCATTCCTGACGGACAGCGATGTTGTTGGCAGTGCCACACTTGAAGCAAGAAACCCATCTTCCCATGCACATCACCGAATGAACTCCTTGTGCCCGCAGACGGAGCATTGGAGGATGGCGCATTGGACCGGGTTCATTCGGGTGTATGGGATGGGGGCTTTTTCGTACAGCACCCGAAGGGTGTCTCGGCTGCCACATTCTGGGCACTTCATTCCGAACCCTGTGTGAGGGAACAACGCCCACCATTTAAGTCAGGCGCCGACCCATTCGTAGTGGTCGTCCTTCCAGACAACACGCTCGAGTTTCTTCAGCCGCCCCATCAGGGCGGTTTTGGAGCGTCCGAACCATTCATGGTTGTCCTCCACGAACTTCACCGGGTCCACATCCTTCTGCTGTTGGCCGACACGACTACGCAACCGTTGGTCTTCGATTTCCTCCCACCGCAGGCCATTTCGTGGGTGCACAGGAGGCGCGGGTGCAGGGGCTGCTTCCTCGACGCTCATAGGGGCATCAGGGACCTTCACAGATTCATGCTTGGATGGCCCAAGGGAGGCGCGCATGAAAGCGCTGAACATCTCAAGCAGTTCAGCCTCATACCACTCCCCGACGATGCTGGAGCGCGTCAGAAGAGCGTGGAGGCTCTTCTCCTGCTCATGCTCGAATTCAGGCCACCAACCTCGAAGGTCAAGGTCGCCAGCGAAGACCTTCCCCTTGAGGCTCTCAGGGTGGCGAACCGATGAGAACCCGAGCGGCAGGCCTGCCGACCCGTTCAGGCGGTTCCAAGGGTTCTCGAAACCCGTGAATCCAACCTTGATGTACGGTGCGTGCTTCGATTCAAAAATGTACAGTCCCATCATTCTTCCTCCACTTCAGGAAGGCTGTACTCGTACTTGTTCCCCTTCGGGCGCCGCACAAGCATCCCCTTCCGATACATCCCAGCGAGGACGACATACATCGAACGAACGTTCCAACGGAACAGGAAGTCCTTCTTGGTACAGATGTTCTCGTAAATGGTCTTGGAGGTCATCCAAGCGCCGGGGTTGTCGGTGAGAACTTCGAGGGCCTCGATTTCAAGGAGGGCACGGCGACCCTTCCTCCCGGCCATCACTCTTCCTCCTCGAACTCACCACAGGCATGGCTGTATCGCACGAGCGCCCCACAATCTGGGCACACCCAATCAACTCCGCCGCACATCAGAACTCTCTCCCAGCGTAAGGGTCAATCTTGGGGTTATGGTACTTCCGCTGCTCGGCCTTCTTTTTCAGGTATGCTTCGATGCGGCGCTTGGTCTGTTCTTGGAACCACAGGGAGCGGGGAGGAATCATTCCTTCAGCACCTCCCAAAACAACATGTG
>Ga0181581_10002435_pt1 | contig 14572 bp, 10 predicted proteins | sample 071ome_22_FD_132433 | JGI IMG/M metagenome (GOLD analysis project Ga0181581, IMG submission 132433) | Coastal salt marsh microbial communities from the Groves Creek Marsh, Skidaway Island, Georgia - 071404AT metaG (megahit assembly) | ecosystem: Environmental > Aquatic > Marine > Intertidal... | reverse complement strand
GCTCATTACCGGACCATCTACTTTCTTCTCTTCTATCTCAAACTGCCCGACCCAGTGTGAGTCCCATTCACTGCGTTCGGGAAAATACCAGATTTCATTTTCTTTTGGCATCAGGAATCCCTTACGCGCAGCAGTCACTACAATCGCGAGACCAATCAGGCCTCCAAAGAGAGAAGGAAATTCAGGACCGAGATACCGGGCGACCAGCGCGTAAGGAATGGTCATGGAGAACGCGGCGAAAAGCGCAAACTTCCAAACTTTCAAGCCTTCGATAAAGGTTTTCTTACTACCGAAGAACTGGGTCATAACAGAAACGAGTATCAGTGGAATAAACGTTCCTGCAATGGCATGAATAAAAGCGACTTTCGCCGCAATAAAGGAAACCAGCTCTATATGCTCCATGCCCATCGATTGGGCAAAGACTGCCACGTCAGCATCACCCTCAAGGCCAGTGAAAACACCGGTCAACATGGGTGTTCCCAAAGCGCCAAACGACACCGGAGTGCTCTGAATAATCATGCCAGAGACAACAGCCGCCATGGCTGGAAAGCCCAGCCCTACCATTAACGGAACCGCCACCGCTGCAGGGGTACCAAATCCGGCAGAACCTTCTATAAAAGAACCAAAAAGCCAGGCAATAATAATGACCTGGATGCGCCGGTCAGGTGTGATATCGGAAAAGCCCTTGCGGATACTTCGAATAGCCCCGCTTTCCTGCAGGGTATTGAGCAGGAGAATGGCACCGAAAATAATATAGATAAGCTCTATGGCATCTATCAGTCCATTTATCGATGCAGCTATCACCCTCAAAAACGGCACCTGCCAGACCATAAGCGCCAGCAGTACCGCTACGATGTAACAGATTGGCATGGCACGGCTGGCAGGCCAGCGAAGCATGACAAGAAAAACTGCTACGGAAATGATAGGTAGGAGTGAAAGTAGCGCGAGAATGGCGTTGGACATACAAAATCCTTAACTAATTTTTGTAATTTTTTTCGCCCGAAATGAAATTGTTTTTCTGGCCGGTTTTTTGAAAGCAACCAAGCATAAAGCAGGCGCTAAGCATGCACAAGAAGAACGCCCGGGTCACTAGGTAATGACTAAGCCCTTGAAAACCCAGTCCTTAATGTTTGCATATTATCTGGTTTCAAGAGCGTTAGTCAGTGAATAAATTGGTGAAATCAATGGCGGGATTGCTATAATGCGCGCCCTAAATTTCCCGCCTCCGGTGAAATTTGCAGGACTATAGCCGGTCACTTGTCCATCCAGTTTTCCATACCCGGATCCATGTGATACTCCTCTGGATTAACGTGACTTAATTAGCAGCCGCGCTGGCTAAACCGAGAAGAACGAATGAGCGCTGAAATTGTAAGAACTGCAGAATCCTCTACCACCGCTGACGCGACAGCAAAGACTGTTGAGAGTGTGGTGGTGCGCTTTGCCGGAGACTCCGGTGACGGTATGCAGTTAACCGGGGCCAACTTCACGGATAACACCGCTCTTTACGGTAACGATCTGTCTACCTTCCCGGATTTCCCGGCCGAAATTCGCGCCCCGGCGGGCTCGACCTTTGGTGTTTCAGCCTTCCAGATTTATTTCGGTTCTGAGGACATCACAACGTCGGGTGATGCCATTGATGTTCTTGTCGCCATGAACCCGGCAGCACTGGTCACCAACCTGAAGGAGGTGGTGTCAGGCGGACTAGTCATTGTTGATACCGGCGCCTTCAATGAAAAAAACCTTAACAAGGCCAAGTACAACAGCAATCCACTATTAGACGGCTCCCTGGATGCCTACCGTGTTCTTGAAGTGGATATCCACAACCAGGTCATTGCCGCCGTTGAGGAATTCAACCTGGGCCATAAGATGGCACTGCGATGCAAAAATATGTGGACACTGGGGCTCGTCCTCTGGCTCTTTGACCGCGACAAGCAAACCACCATTGAAAACCTGCAGAAGAAGTTTGCCAAAAAACCGGATGTAGCCAATGCCAATATTGCTGCTCTAAATGCAGGTCACGCATACGGGGAAACAGCGGAGCTGCCCAGCGGCATCGAAGTTTACAGTGTCCCCAAGGCACAAGCTGCCCCTGGCAAGTACCGCGATATTGACGGTACCACCGGCATTGCGTGGGGCCTCTTGGCGGGGGGACAGCTCGCCGGGCTGAACATTCTGTTTGCTTCATACCCGATTACTCCCGCGTCGAGCTTGCTGCATGCACTGGCAGCGCGAAAAGAATTTGATGTCACCACCTTCCAGGCCGAAGATGAAATTGCCGCGGTATGTGCAGCTATAGGCGCCTCATTTGCCGGCAGCCTTGGTGTAACCTCTAGTGCAGGACCTGGCATAGCACTGAAAACAGAGGCCATCTCGCTGGCAGTCTCAGCCGAACTACCGCTGGTGGTAGTTAATACCCAGCGTGGCGGTCCCTCAACTGGCCTGCCTACTAAGACAGAGCAATCGGATCTGCTCCAGGCAGTATACGGCCGTCACGGGGATACTCCGCTGCCAGTCATGGCCACGAGCTCTCCCTCTGATTGTTTTGAGGTAGCTATTGAAGCCGTTAGGATTGCTACTAAGTACATGACCCCAGTGATGCTGCTGTCCGACGGTTATATCTCCAATGCCTCGGAACCCTGGCTGATTCCTGACCTGGAGCAATATGAGCCGTTCCCCGTTGAGTTTCATGAAAACCCTGAGGGCTTCAATCCATCCCTGCGTGACCCCGAGTCACTGGCGAGAGTCTGGGCCAAGCCGGGTACTCCAGGACTTGAGCATCGTATCGGCGGCATCGAGAAAAGCTATGAAACTGGCAATATCTCCTATGACCCAGATAACCACCAGCTTATGACGGATACCCGCCGCGACAAGGTGGGGGGGATCAGCAAGGATATTCCCGCCCAGACAGTAGCGCTTGGCAACGAATCAGGTAAGCTTGCCGTGGTGGGATGGGGTTCGACTTTTGGCGCCATTCATCAGGGCGTGAAACGTTGCCGCCAACAAGGCCTGGATGTGAGCCATATTCATATTCGACATATATGGCCGTTCCCAAAAAACCTAAAAGAACTGCTTTCGGGTTACGACGAGATAATTGTGCCCGAAATGAATACTGGACAGCTGGTAAAAATGCTTCGCTCTGAGTTTCTAATTGATGCAAAGGGCCTGAACAAGGTGTCTGGACAGCCATTCAAGATTGGAGAAATCGTGAATGCCATCCAGGCAGAGCTGACGGAACGGGCGGAATAAAGCGGACAACTCTATGAACCAGGCAGTCGACAAACTTAATGTTGCAGATTTTTCGTCGGACCAGGAGGTACGGTGGTGCCCGGGCTGCGGCGATTACGCTATCCTGAAAACCATTCAGAAGCTGATGCCCGAGCTCGACCGCCCGCGTGAGAGCCAGGTCTTTGTGTCAGGTATCGGCTGCTCCTCGCGCTTCCCTTATTACATGAATACCTATGGTTTTCACACTATTCACGGTCGTGCACCTTCAGTTGCCACTGGCGTAAAACTGGCCAATCCGGACCTGGATGTCTGGGTCATTACAGGTGACGGAGACGCCCTTAGTATTGGCGGCAACCACACTATGCATGCCCTACGCCGCAACGTGGATCTCAATATCCTGCTGTTCAACAACGAGATTTACGGACTTACTAAAGGGCAGTACTCTCCCACCTCAAAAGTGGGTACTCGCTCACCTTCTACGCCAGAGGGATCAATAGATAGACCTTTGTCACCCTGCGTTATCGCGCTGGGTGCCGGCGCCCCTTTTGTGGCCCGCTCTATTGATACTGAGATGAAGCATCTTGGTGCCGTGATTAAGGAGTCTCATGCTCACGAGGGGGCCTCCTTCGTGGAAATTCTCCAGAACTGCCCGATCTACAACGACGGCATTTTTGAACAGGTCAAGAACAAAAAAATTGCTCACGACTTCAAGGTGGAGGTCACTCACGGGCAGCCTATCCTGTTTGGCAAGGATAACAGCAAGGGCATCCGCCTTAACCGAGATACCCTGAGCCTCGAGGTGGTGACTGTTAATGATCAGGGCTCCATGAATGAAATCTTAGTGCATGACCAGACCAACCTGGCCCAGGCCCAGCTCCTGGCCGCGATGCAGGGAAATGATTTCCCGGTTGCGGTCGGTGTTCTATATCACAAAGCCAAGTCTACCTATGTCTCCGACCTCGGCGAGCAGCGCATTGCCGTAAAGGAAAATCGCAGTGACGCAAGCCTTCGAAGTCTTCTTCACAGCGGGCATACCTGGGAAGTAAAATAGTTATTAATTTCAGTAATTTAACTATATTTTTGATAAATCTGCGTAGTCGAATCCTTTGTGAACATGGATTTTCTCTCTTCATGTCGCCTAATGGGCCATCCTCCAAGTAAGAAAAGATAGATCAACTCAACTTTTCACTTCACAAACTTCTAATAAAGTTCTAATTCTATTCACATTTATTTTCTTGCACTCACCACAAGTGCTGAACTAATATGGTTAGGTGGTTAAATTTTTTTTTTAAAAATTTATCACCTATAAAGGAAACAGCTATCACTGACGGGCATACTATCTCTAGTCTGCGTCATTGCAGTCAGGTTTGCTTAGGATCAAATAAATGAGTAAACCTCACTCTAATAGGGATCGCGAAGCAGATGTATAGCTGTTGCTCCGAATCAGGTTCTTCTAAGAGAAGTCAGTAAGTTAAAGTTCTTATCAACAAAAGGGGAAGTAAATGAAAAAATCTGCCACTTTTGGCTACAAAAAGCTCGCCACTGCCGTGGCTTTTGCTGCCGTAGCCTCTACTGGCTCTGGTTCCCTCATGGCACAGGACGACATCGAAGAAATTACCGTTACAGGTTCCTTCATCGCTCGCCCTGCTGACAGGCCACAGCCTGTAGCGGTCATGGATAACCAAGAGCTCCAGGCTAATCAGCGTGTAACGATCGCGGAAGCGGTTCGTGACATGCCTCAGATCTCGACCGCCAACACCGTTGGTAACTGGAATACACCAAGTAACTCCATCAACCTTAGGGGCCTAGGCACACGTTCAACCCTTATCCTCCTGAACGGCCAACGTCAGACTATCGACGGCAATAACGGCTCACAGGTGGACATTAACAACCTAGCGCCGGCCATCATGCTCGAGAGGATTGAGCTTGTACTTGACGGCGCCTCGGCTCTCTATGGGTCGGACGCGGTTGCTGGTGTTGCTAACTTTATTACAAGAAATAATTTCGAAGGTGCCGAGATACAGGTATCTTCGCAGCATTCCGCACATCAGTCGTCTGTTCCTGAAACAGTCGTCAGTGCCATATTCGGTGTTCAAGGTGATGACCTTGGCCTGGTAATGGGTGTTGAGTGGTTTAATCGTTCAGACCAGCTGCTCTCAGAGCAGCGTTTCTCGGCAGAGCGTCTGGGTGAGGGCCTGATCACAGGTCTGTACAACCCAGGAACCTTTGGTGCCCTCGGGCCACCCCGCGCTGGAGACGTACGTGTTCAGGGTGGCTGGTTTGCCGACCCTCTCTGTGGTGACCCGCTGATCGGCGGCCTACCAGGTAACGTGATATGGGACCCAGCAGGTGCGACAAACCACAACGCTGACGGTCTTCCACAGCCAGGCCCATTCTGTCGTGGTACCCTCTCTCTGCAGCGTACAATCATCCCAGAAAATGAGCAGCTTACCGGTATGGCTGTCGCCACCAAGAGGTTCGACGGTGACTTCCTCCAAGAGCTGAGCGTTGAGATGAACTTTGCACGGGTAGAGACTCGTTCAAGCTTCGGTACAGGTGTACCACTTCTGGCACTTGGTGAGGTAAGCGCAAAGATGCCTGCCAATAACCCAGGCGTCATCGATGCTCACCAACGCACCAATGGTGCATTCCCTCTGCAGGACTACCGCACCATCTTTACCCGTCAGGCTAGCCCGCTCGAAGGTGAGCTAGAATCATTTGCCCGTCAGAACACATTCCGCACATCCTTGGGTGCTATGGGTATGATCAATGATGTTTGGGACTGGCGTCTGACAGGTACGATGTCCTTCCAGGAGCAGACCTCTCAGTCCGCTGACACCATCACCGACCGCTACGCGCGAGCTCTGCAGGGTTATGGTGGACCAGGTTGTAAAGGCAACATGGTCGAAGGTTTGATGAACAGTCCAGGTCTTGAGCAAGGTGTTGGTGGCTGTGAGTGGTGGAACCCCTTTGCCTCTCGCTTAATTGCGCAGCCGGGTGATCCAACATACAACAGCCCTGAGCTGCAAGAGTGGATGACCTGGGGTCGTCTGGACCGCGGTATCGCCAAGTTCTACTCATTAGAATTCGTCACCACTGGCGAGCTCTGGGAGATGGCTGGCGGCACAACCGGTATCGCCGTGGGTGCACAGTACCGTCGTCAGACACTTGACTTCATCAATGACCCAATCGCACTTGATGGTGGCTTCGGCTTTAACCCTCAGGTGGTAAACGACTGGTCATCTAACAGGGACACTGACGCACTCTTCGCCGAGATGGTGATGTTCCCAACCGATACCCTCGAGTTCAGCCTTGCGGCTCGTTACGAGGACACGTTGGGACAGAGCTCCGTTGAGCCTAAGGCAAGCCTGCTCTGGACGCCTCAGGACAATCTCTTTGTCCGTGCCTCGGCCGGTTCCTCGTTCCGCCTTGGTTCTGAGTTCCAGTCCAACGGTATCGGAGCGTCGGGCACAACGATCCGCCCTGTCGGTGGTGAGGTAACCCAGGCCCGTGCGATTGCTCGTGGTAATCCTAACCTGGCTCCAGAAGAGTCTGACAACTGGACAATTGGTTTTACCTGGGACGTGAACGACCAGTGGACCGTGGAAATAAACTACTGGGATTATGAGTTTACCAACCTAATCACAACGGTAAGCCCAGATGATATCCTGCTGGAAGACATGGCAGATGGTTTCATTGATGATCCACGTAACCAGGTGTTCCCAGGTCGTCCTAGGGAGGTGTGTGAGGTCACTGGACGTTGGAGCGGTAATGCTACCGATCCTCTGCCAAGCGGCTGTATCACAGGTCTGGACTTCCAGCTGTTCAACTCTTCCTATGTTAATAGAGATAGCGTTGAAACTCGCGGCTTCGATTATAGCGTGAGCTATGACTTTGACGTCTTCGGCGGCGAAGCCATGGTCAGGCTGGCTGGTGCGCACGTTAACCGCTACGCGGGTACAACCAACGACGGTCGTTTGATCGACGTTGTGGGTACTGACGGTGGTGGTGTCTCTGGTGTTGGTACTAACCCCCAGGACCGTGCAAATCTGGTGGTAACTTTTGATAGAGGAAACCACAGCGGTCGATGGACTACACGCCACACCTCTGGAACCGAGCTGCGTAACCCAGGCGCGTTCCAATACAACACTATCGAGGGCAGCGCCAGCATGCACGACTTCCTGTACACCTACAACATACCCGGCAACGGTGACTCTTCGGTTACCGTGGCCATCCTGAATGTAGGCGACAAGGAGCCACCACTGGTAGCCAACACGTTGACTACTACCGGTAGCGCCCTGTTTGACCCACGTGGTCGTATGTATAGGGTTGGTTACAACTACAGCTTCTAAATATTAGAAGTTGGTAGATACAAAAAACCCCGCTCGTTAGAGCGGGGTTTTTTTTTGAGAATTTCTTAAGCCTTTATTTATGGTAATAGCGATAGGTATCAGTCAACTCTAGAAATTCTAATCTTGTTGTTATCCTTTTCGTTTGAAAGCATGTATGAATTGAATGAATTTCTACGAATCGAATATAGGCTGCCTATCTCAATTCGAAAGTCTTCTGCTCCTACCTGCTTCCAGGTGCTCCCATTGTCAAATTCAATAGTCCACCCTGTGAAGTCATTATGTTTTGCCTCCACCACTCGGTAACTTCGCGTGCGAGCACCATCACCTTTCCGGCCAAAACCAAACTGGTCTGCACGGGCGGGTGCGGGCTCCGTTCCCGAGCTTGGCGAAGAATATTCGCCTCTGGGCAGTCGCACAACAGGCAAATCTCGGCTTAATTCCGCCGCCTTATCGTAACAGTTGAGTCGAGATTCTGAATCCTTGATATCGGCGCAGGAGAAGATCGTGTTCTCTTGAGCACTGATGGCAAAGCTTATGGACGATAATCCTACAAGTCCTAGAGTTGTTAATTTCGTTTGTAACATATTGCTCATTGATCTAATTATTGTGTCGCTGGAAGTGTATTCCTTTGAGATGAACGCCTCAGCAGAGCCTCATCTCTGCTCTCCTCCATCCTCTGATCCCTTTCAGCACGTGTCATGCATACACGTCTTCTAAAGTTGCTGCCTGTAACCTGCTCTCTCCTGCATATCATCTCATTTGGATCAGGCTCAGAATTTGTATTTGCCGCGACAACATTTGTGTCTTGTGGAGCACTTGTTTCTGTAGCCTCTTGGCTTTGGACAGTTGGTTGGGTGGCACAACTAGCCAGTAGGGCTGAGATACAAATTAATGTGTTTATTCTAATTATTGTCATATTTACTCCTGTAGAGCTATAAAGGCCGGTTTAGAGGGCGTACTATATTTTGTGTAAATTCAGTGGATTAAACGTGTTGTATGTAACTAGGGTGTATTATTTTCGGCAGATTTTAGTAAACTTCTCTAATGTTTCCTACTGTGTCGAATCCAATTTTCGGATATTGTCTGTAGGCGATCAGGGAGTCAATAATGATTAAAAAATATCTTTTACTTTACACAATGCTAGGTGCCGTATTTCCTGCCCTTGCTCAGACCGGACACCCGGCAACAGGATCCTGGTCAGGCGACTTGATTCCGTTTACTGCTGAGGACAACCAGCGCATTCGCCTACTTATAGAGGCCTGGGACGGAGAGCTCACCGGAACCATCAATCCCGGACGCCGCGGTGTTGAAATTGACAGCGTCTCACTTGAGGCGGAAAGCTGGACACTAACAATTGAGGCTGACATGCCTGACGGCAAGCTGGTCATGGAGGGAAAGCTAACAAACTTGGGCTCTTGGACAAACAGAAAGTACAGGGGCGCTTATACAATTGGTGATTCAAAGGGCACCTTTGACATCACCCTGAATTAGAAGAATCTTTTTGGAGTAAATCCATGAAAACAAAACTACTGGCAATCTTACTTGGCGCACTAGGGACAATATCCTCCGTCCATGTGAACGCCCACCATTCATTCGCTGCGGAATTTGACGCAAACAGCCCCCTGCGCATCAACGGCACAGTAATCAAGGTTGACTGGACCAACCCTCACACCTACATCTTCCTGGAAGTTGAGAACGAGGAAGGTGACTTTGAGGAGTGGGGCTTTGAGATGGGCAGCCCAAACGGCCTCATGCGCCGTGGCTGGACCCGCAATACGCTGGAGATCGGCACTGAAGTGATCATTACCGGCACACGTGCGCGTGATGGCAGCCTGAAAGGTAATGCTCAGACTGTGCTGATTGCCGAAACCTGTCAGAGATTATTTGCCGGCACCAGCCAGCGCGACTTTAATGAGAGCAGTATCGACTCTGAACTCTGCCAGTAAGCACAAACATCATAGAAAAAAGGCGCCACTTCGGCGCCTTTTTTATTGGGTCCATGAAACTACTGAGCTGTCGAGGCTACAGTTTTTGTTATCTTATCCTTAAAAAGCAGTCTCTTCCGAACTTTCTCTTTGCTGCTGCTGTAGCTGCCACATATGTGAGTAGGTCGACCCCATGGCCAGTAGTTCGTTATGGGTACCAGACTCAATGATCCTCCCCCGGTCCATTACCAGTATCCTATCGGCATCGACGACAGTAGACAGTCGGTGCGCTATGACCAGTGATGTGTGCCCCTCAGAAATTTCGCGAATGGCCTGTAGAATCGCCTTTTCTGTTTTACTGTCCAGTGACGAGGTCGCTTCATCAAACACTAGGATGACTGGGTTCTTGAGAATGGTGCGCGCAATGGCCACTCGCTGCTTTTCACCGCCGCTCAGCTTTAAGCCCCTCTCACCGACTACTGTATCTGTACCCTTGGGCAGCTGGCTTACAAACTCATCAAGGTGAGCAAGGCGAATCGCCCTTTCAATCTCTTCTGCCCCGGCCTCTGGGCGTCCGTAACGAATATTTTCATAAATGGAATCGTTAAACAGGACGGTATCCTGTGGAACGACGCCAATGGCTGAGCGCAGGGATTGAAAGGTAAGGTTACGAATATCGTGACCACCAATTGCAATGGCACCGGAGTTGCAGTCATAAAACCGGAACAGCAACTTGATCAGCGTTGATTTGCCCGAGCCGCTAGAACCCACCACCGCGACATTTTCACCAGGGGCTACAGTAAAGGACACATCCCGGATAATTTCCCGGTCGGGACGATAGTGAAAGCTCACGTTACTGAAGGAAATATCAGGCTTTTCAATTTTTAATGCCTTTGCATCCGAGTTTTCAGTAATAGTGGCTTGCGCCTCAAGCAGATCGAATAGCTTTTCTATATTCGCCAGCGACCCCTTTATCTCCCTGTAGACGAAACCGAGAAAATTCAATGGTATAAAGAGCTGCATCATGAAGGAATTGACCAGCACAAAGTCACCCAGCGTCATGGAGTCGTTAGCCACGCCTTTTGCCGCCAGCAGCAACATCGTCGTCATGGCAATCGAGATAATCATGGCCTGTCCACCGTTCAATGCAAACAGACTAACCCGCGTGCTGCGTCTCGCCTTCTCGAGGCGCTCAAGGCTTTCATCAAGGTACTGCGCCTCATACTCCTCGTTGGTGAAATACTTGACCGTTTCATAATTAAGCAGTCCGTCTATGGCGCGGGTACTGGCTTCTGAATCAGCGTGGTTCATTTCTCTGATGAATCCGGTACGTTTTTCGGTAGCAACCACCGACCAGATTCCGTAGGCGAGAATTGCGCCCACTATGACGCCGGCAAATGCCAGCCCGTAGTTGCCGAAAAAAATGCTGATCACAATAAGCAGTTCAAGGAAGGTAGGCAGAATATTGAACACCATCACCCGCATCAGGAAATGAATGCCGCCAGTGCCCCTTTCAATATCCCTGGCCAGGCCACCAGTCTGCCTATTCAGGTGGAAGTCCAGGTCGAGGGTGTGCAGGTGCCTAAATGCCTTGAGACCGAGGTTGCGGATGGTTCGTTCGGTAACGCGGCCAAACAGGAGATCCCTGACCTCGTTAAAGAGCACGTTGAGGAAACGGGCGAGGCCGTAACCAATGATCAATACCATCGGCACGGCGACAATCATGGTAGCGTCAGTTGACTCTAACTGGGCATCGAGATTATCAACGATATATTTCTGAAAGAATGGAATACTGATTGTTGAAAGCTTGGCCAGTCCGAGGGACGTAAATGCCAGCAACGTGCGCGTTTTGAATTGCAGTAGGTACGGCAGGAGAAGCCTGAAGACATGCCATTTCATGTCCAGGTTTTCTATATCAGTTGCTTGCCTGCGTGCCATGGGAGAGGATTTAAGCGAGTCTCTCCCGAATGGATTTCAAAATACCCTGGCTGTCGAGGCCGCAGGCAGACAGCATCTCCTCAGGCTTGCCATGATCTATGAAGGCATCTGGCAGGCCAATATTGAGCACCTGGACCTCAATGCTTTCTGACTCAAGGAACTCGTTGACCGCGGATCCGGCGCCGCCTTTCACGGCATTTTCCTCAACGGTGACGAAGAGAGAATGGTTATCTGCCAGTTCTTTTAGCTTTGTTTCATCCAGCGGTTTCACGAAGCGCATGTCCACCAAGGTGGCATCAATTTCCTCGGCTACATCTCTGCACGCAGCGAGCAGTGTGCCGAAGACAAGCAGGGCTATTCCCTTGCCTTCACGTATAACGCGCGACTTGCCCAGCGCCAGCGCTTCAAGCACAGGGTCTATCTCACAACCGGTTGCCTTACCCCTTGGATAACGGACTGCGGCTGGTCCAGGATAGTTTAATCCCGTGGTCAACAGTTTCCTTGCTTCATTTTCATCACTTGGCGCCATGACTACCAGGTTTGGAATACAGCGCAGGTAGCTAAGATCAAAACTGCCGGCATGGGTTGGACCGTCTTCACCTACCAGACCAGCGCGATCAATCGCAAAGAGCACGTCAAGGTTCTGAATGGCGACGTCATGAATCAGCTGGTCGTACCCGCGCTGCAAGAAGGTTGAATAAATAGCCACCACTGGCTTAAGCCCATCGCAGGCCATGCCGGCTGCAAATGTTACGGCATGCTGTTCAGCAATGGCGACATCAAAGAAGCGGTCCGGGAATTTTTCTTCAAATTCCCTCATGCCGGAACCCTCGCTCATGGCAGGCGTTATGCCGACAACATCAGGTTCGGTTTCGGCGGTCTGGCAAAGCCAGTCGCCAAATACTTTTGAGTAGGTGGGCGCCGCATTGGAAGTTTGCCTGGTTTTTTCCGAGGCAGAGGCCAGCTTGCTCAGCGCGTGCATGCCAAAGGGATCCTCCTCCGCCGGCAGGTATCCCTTACCCTTTTGCGTCACTACATGAAGTAGCCTCGGTCCTTTTATATCCTTGATGTTTTCAAGGATGTCGACCAAACCGTTAACATCATGGCCGTCGATCAGCCCGAAATAGGTAAAGCCCAACTCCTCGAATATCGTAGCTGGAGACACCATGCCTTTTATGTACTCTTCCGCACGGTGTGCCGCCTTCCATGCCGGCGGCAGTGCAGACAGCACTTTCTTGCTGCCCGACCTCAGGAAGTTATAGGGCTTGCTCGCCCACATCCGCGCGAAGTAACTGGACAGCCCGCCGACATTTCGAGATATCGACATGTTGTTGTCGTTAAGAATTATGAGGATGTCTTCTTCAAGGTCGCCGGCATGATTGAGCGCCTCAAATGCAAGACCTGCGGTCATCGCCCCGTCGCCTATCACTGAAACTATTTTTCTGTCAGATTCCTGCCGCCTCGCGGCAACCACCATACCGAGTGCAGCCGAGATAGAAGTGCTGGAATGCCCTGCCCCGAAGGTGTCGTATTCACTCTCGGCACGGTTGGTGAATGCGGCCAGCCCGCCGGACTGACGCATGGTCAACATCTGTTCGCGGCGGCCGGTAAGAATCTTGTGGGGATAGCTTTGGTGCCCTACATCCCAGACCAGTTTGTCATCCGGCGTATTGAAGACATAGTGCAGGGCAATGGTCAGCTCGACTACACCGAGACCTGCCCCAAAATGCCCGCCGGTTTTACCGACGGTATACAGCAGGTAATGGCGCAGTTCACTGGCAACAGCATTCAGTTGCTCCTGCTCCAGCTCGCGCAAATCAGCCGGGGAATCTATGCCGTCGAGCAAAGGCGTCTCGGGCCGCTCAATTGGAATTTTTTCAAACATTCTAAGGACTTAATGCAAAAAATCGGCTGTATTCTACCCCAAAGGGGCCTGACAGTCTTATTACAGCATTATTGATGACCGGTCTGAACGCTCAGTTTTCTCTTTCAATTATGTACCTGGCTATGCCCGCTAGCTTTTCACCATGCTCACCAAAGGGTTCCAATGCAGCCAGAGACTCGTCGAGCAGGCTAACAAGTCTCTGCTTGGCGCCTTCCAGGCCCAGTATCGCGGGATAAGTGGCCTTGTCCTGGGACTGATCCTTGCCCTGCTGTTTACCAAGGGTCGTAGTGTCACCTTCAACGTCAAGAATATCGTCTTTCACCTGGAAGGCCAGCCCAATGCTGGTCGCAAATCTTTGGAGGTTCGCAAGCTGCTCCACAGTGGCAGATCCTGAGCTCATTGCACCCAACCTGACACTGGCGTTGATTAGCACACCAGTTTTAAGCCCATGCATCTTTGCCAGCGTTTCCTCAGACATTTTTATCCCTGCACCTTCAATATCAATTGCCTGTCCAGCCACCATGCCTCTCCAGCCGGCTGCTTCTGCCAGTGTCGCAACCATCTGCAAAGCCACTTCTGGCCCGACGGCACCCTCTTTAGAATTGGCTAGCAATTCAAAAGCCATTGACTGCAGGGCATCACCGGCAAGGATGGCTGTCGCTTCATCAAACATGATATGGCAGGTAGGACTTCCCCTTCGCAACTCATCATCATCCATGGCCGGCAGATCATCATGAATGAGTGAGTAGGTATGAATGAGCTCAACAGCACAGGCACAATTATCGGCATCGTCTAGCGAGCCGCCCACCGCTTCCGCACTGGCATAAGCAAGCACCGGCCTGATACGTTTGCCTCCGTTATTCACAGCATAATGGATTGCTTTTTCCAGTCGGTCTGCCAGGGCAGGATTTTCAAGACAGGTTTGCAAAGTGGTTGAGGCTCTCTGCTGAAGCTTAAGAATATAGTCCTTCGTGTCGGTCATGCTGGGTTATCAGTCGAGCGCTTCGTCTTCGTTATCTTCCATGAACGGCTCGGCTTCCGGCTCGTCATCCTTGACCAATAGCTGAACTTTCTGTTCCGCGTTGTCCAGTGCAGCCTGGCACTCCCTGGTAAGCTTGATACCTTGCTCAAAGGCTTTCAGGGATTCCTCGAGACTCAGCTCGCCTTCCTCCATTGCCTCTACCAGCTCTTCGAGGTTTTCCAGTGCTTTTTCAAAATTAAATTTTGCCGGTTTTTTTGCCATTATG
>Ga0181581_10002428_pt1 | contig 14590 bp, 10 predicted proteins | sample 071ome_22_FD_132433 | JGI IMG/M metagenome (GOLD analysis project Ga0181581, IMG submission 132433) | Coastal salt marsh microbial communities from the Groves Creek Marsh, Skidaway Island, Georgia - 071404AT metaG (megahit assembly) | ecosystem: Environmental > Aquatic > Marine > Intertidal... | reverse complement strand
GCAGATTTCAGAGGTCAGCGACTGTGACCAATCGACCATCTGATCATCATTCATAAACCACAAAGATTGGGTCGCCACCGTTGTATGGCGTCTGATTTCACAGTTGGGGGTCATGATGGGCAAATCGAATGTTGCCAGCATGTTCAAAGGCTTGTTGCGCTGCATTTGAACATAAATGCTCCTCCGATGAGCGCCACTCTGCCCACTATCCACTCCCGCTTTCAATCCATCCTTGATTTTCCTCACTCCGATGACGGTTTTCCCTTCAGGATTCTCCGTCACGGGCAAACTGGCCCCGCCGAGATCTGTTATCATCAGTCCGGTGACAGCAAGCAAGGTATCGCGCAGGGATTCGGCATCCAGTCGCTTGAGATTTGCTCTGCCGAACAGACTGTTTTCGGGATCAATCCGGTTGAGCTCCGGTCGATGAACGGAAGTTTGACGATATGTTCTGGAACACAGGATTTGCCGGATCAAGCGTTTTTGATCCCAGCCATGGTTCATAAAATCCTGTGCCAGCCAATCGAGGAGTTCAGGATGGGAAGGACGTTCGCCTGAAATACCAAAATCTCCGGGGGTCGTGACAATCCCGCTACCCAGCAGATGCATCCACACTCGATTAACGAATACCCGAGCAGTTAGAGGGTGCCGGCCACTGGTGATATGTCTGGCAAAAGCCAGGCGGCGTCCTGAGGATTTTAGATTTGGATCATTCTCTTCGAACTCGGCTTCCAGCCCGTTCATTCTGAGAGCGGTGAGTTCTCCCGGTTGAACGGTTTTCTCCGGACTTTCAGGATTGCCACGAAAAAAGATCTTGCTGACCGGCACCTGACCGGTTTGCTCAGTGGTGGCAAGAATCATTTTCCTGGCCGGTTTCGTCACTCTGATGGCGGCCACTTGTGCAAATTCCTTTTCAAATTTGCGGTAAGAAGGAGCATCATATTCCACTAACAGCCCAATAATCGTGGAAGTCGGTTTGACCATCGGGTAGACATCCAGCAGTTCCTTTTGTTGATTCGTTCGCTCTTTTTGCGGATGACGCACGGCCTCCCTGAGCAGTTCGCGATAGTTCTCCGGGACATCAGCCAGTTTTTTCTCCTGGATCTCCAAGGCCACCTGCTCACGTCTGGCCTTGATGTCGTCTTCCAGCTTTTTGGCTTCCGCCTCAATCCGGTCGATTTCCGCCATGACATCGGGTTGCGTCAAATCAATCAGACGCGCGTCATGGGTTCGCCATTTGTCCAAGGGAAACGCCGGATCAAAAAAAGCCCGAAACCGATAATAATCATCAATCCCGATGGGATCATATTTGTGATCATGGCATTGTGCGCAACCAACGGTCAGTCCCAGCATGGCGGAGCTGACAATTTTCAAGGATTCTGCCACGGCATTATTACGGTCCATCAAGGTATTGCTCGTTCGTGTGGCGTCAGGAGCCATCTGTAGAAACCCTGTTGCGGCGAGCAGTTCTTCATGCCTGGGATTGTAGATATCAATTTCGCCCTGAACCATTTCATCCCCCGCAAGCTGCTCTTGGAAGAACTCATCAATGGGTTTGTTTTGATTGAAAGACTCGACGACATAGTCCCTGTAACGCCAAACATAGGGTCGCACCGGATCATTCAACGTACCTCCATCACTTTCGGCATACCCGGCCGCATCCAACCAGAATCGGGCCCAACGTTCACCGAAATGGGCTGAAGACAGGAAATCGTCTATCAGTTTCCCCCACGCTCCTTCGCTTTGATCCTCGAGATATGAGTCAACTTCTTCGGGTGACGGGGGCAAACCTCTCAGATCAAAACTCAAACGTCGAATCAACGTTCTTTTACCGGCTTCGGGAGAAAAATCCAGGTTTTCCTCCTCGAGTTTTTTCAGGATGAAAGCATCAATGGGGTGATCGCCATTCGTTTTGATTGTCTCGGGAATGGCAGGTGAGGAAATGGGCTTAAACGCCCAATGATTGAGTTCTTCAAACGTGTACCTTGCGTCTTCGACATTCTCCGGCTCGGGACGAGCAGTCTTTGCACCTTGAGCGATCCATTGAAAAATGAGGTCTTTTTCCTTCTGAGTCAGCTTTTTCTCCCCATCGGGCATGTCGTCGGTCAGGATTCGTTCCCAGAGCAGGCTTTTGTCTGGCTCTCCGGCGGAAAGGACGCTACCGGATTCACCTCCATGTTCCAACAGCCGCACCAGGCGCACGTCCAATCCCCCCTTCTTAATATCGTCTTCGCCATGACAATGAAAGCACATGGCCTTGAAAATGGGGCGTATATCCCGCTCAAACGTCAATGTACCACTCCTCGTGTCAACCAAATCCCCGGCAACCAAAGAAGGGGCATGGAAGGCTCCCAGCATTAACCAGGTTACCAACAAACAAGGTATCATATTACTTTGACGGTCAGATGGAATCATGTTTTAGGTCTTCCTAGGAATTTCATTGGATTCAACACCATTTTGAACATATCTGCAATGTTGATATGAATATTTCAACCTGACCAAATCATTGGTTGATCCTTTGCTACACCTCGCGACGTGGTGAAAAAATCGATCTGGCAAGTGGTTCGGTTGAAATTCGTTGAGACAGTTGCCAATAACAAAACCCAAGGCAGAATGAAAATCGGTTCTTGAGTTCAGTGGGCAAGCTTCTTAACTTGGTGACGTGTTACCCTTCTTGCGCATCATTGGAATCGCCAATGCCGCCTTATGGTTCGGGGCATCGCTCTTCTTTCTGATTTGTATCCGGAGTGTGTTCCAATCCGAGCAACTGACGCAACTGGTGCCCCACCCTTTTTCGGAAGCATCGATGCATGTGCTGCTGGCAAAATACCTGGTCCTATTAATGTTGTGCGCTTTTGTGGCAATCGTTCAGCACTGTGCCGAGCAATGGTATGCGGGCCGCCCGATCTTCAGATTAAGACTGGGTATTCTCCTGACCTTGGTGGTCATCACTTTCATTCTTAAATGGGTCATTTTCCCCTCCATGACGCAGCAGCATGTTCGCGCCTATCGCCCCACCGCTTCCCAGCAGGATTTACAGGAGGGGGCCAGGGCTTACCGCCTTTGGAAAACCGGCTTTCATTTTGTACACTTGTTCGTCGTGCTGGGATCCTTTTCACAACTATGGCAAGTTACCCGGAACCAATCCAGTTATAGAGAACTCGGGATGCACCAATTTCGCGGTTGACAAATTTTTGAGCATCAAAGAAAGTGACACATCCCTTCGAACAGGTTTACCGGGATAATTGGGAGAAAAAATCATGAGCTCTAACGATAAACCATCCTACGGTGGAAGGCCCCGTGTGGACGAAGATACTCTACGGACCGAGAAAATTCAGGTCGAACGCAAGACGTTTATTTTCACGCTGAAAGAGAATCCCCGCGGTCGTTTTTTGCGCATCACCGAAGATGTCGGCGGTCGGCGCGACACCATCATTCTACCAGCGACAGGACTGGAGGATTTCACGCAAGTGCTTAAAGATATGTGTGAAACCTACCAGGAATTACCCCCTGAAGAAGGTGGAATAGACGATTAAGCCCAACGCTGGCCATCTTGTCATCAAACCGTCTATACCCGTTCTATTACTTCGGGCAACGGTGGGGCTGGCTACACTTTTCGTCGTAGAACTCGCGCCACCCCCTACTCCTTCAACGAATCCATCCAGGATTTAGCAATCTCCAGAGCTGGTAGAATACATTGGGAATGATCACCTCGGGAAAAAGGGTCGATAAGTTCTATGTTCGTTTTTCCAGCCAGTTTGAAGGCATCAAAAGCAAGTTGGGAATTTTCAAATGGAACTGTCAAATCCCCTCCGCAGTGAATTAACTTCATGGGAGCTTCGGGCAACCATTGAATCAAATCGTTCTGCCGCAACAATTGCCGAAAAGGATGATCATGGGCATTGGAAAACGCCTCCACAAAAGCCGGATTCAACATGGCTTTTGGCACTTTGGGCATCTGGCTCTGCAAATCGTCCAGCGTTGAATTTCCTGACAAATAATCCCTGACACGCTGGGCGTAAGGTTCTGCAAACACTTCCGAGGGGTCATCAAACAATCCGTAATTACCATGATATGCGAGGATGACATACATCAGGTAAAACGGATTGGAATAGGACCCATCACTCAACATCGTGTCGACCAATACACCTGATACATCATAGGGTCCGGCCATGGGAACCGAAGCGGTCACAGGGAGTTCGTCAGCATGCAGCGCTTCCAGCTCCTGATGCGCTGCCATGGTCACATAGCCTCCTTCGGAATATCCAAACAGAAACAGTTGATCATTGAGTTGGTAAGATTCTTGATCCGCCAGTGTCTTGGCGGCACGAATCAGGTCCACCACACAGGTGGCTGATGGCTTGGCGATAATATATGGATGAAATCCCCCTGAATCTCCCAAGCCCAGATAATCGGGAGCAATTCCCACATAACCATTCGATGCCATAATGACCGGAACGATGGATTCCAATTGGGTCAATGAATAACGTGATGGGACATCCTCAGGATCGACCACCGTGCCGTGTTGATAGCTGACCAAGGGTAGAACCTGCCCCGCATCAGAAGGGAAAGACACCTGCCCGGACGCCTGAACAGAATTCCCTTGAGCATCTACGGTCTCATAAACGACCTTGAACACACGTGTGCTTTGGCTTGCCTGAATGGTTTCAACACCTGCAATGGCCAGCACGAAGTTTAATTGCAGCGCACTCACATCGGCAATCGCTTCGGCGGAAATCAATCGGCCACGCTGAGCTGATGTTGCTACGGGAGTGGCTATGATCCGGTAAAACCTTTGCTCAGCGCCCTCGCTCAATCGGTCGGTTAATCCTAGTATGCGATCCGGCCAACCATTTTGATGTGGCAATGGTTTCCATGCATCGGTTCCCAAAGATTGTGTAAATTCGACTGTATACTCAAACCCGTCTCCTAAATCCGGCCAGTCGAGACGAACACTTCGTTCCCCCAGATCTTCGATGGATAAATTTAGAGTTTGGGCAAAAGAGTTCCACCCCACCAGCGACAGCAAGAGCACACAAATGCCCTGTTTAACCATACTTTTCATCGCAATTAAAAAACACTCCTCTACTCAAAGATTTTCAAATGTCCCGACCCGGATCCATTCACTGATCAGTCCCGGATTGCAGCAGGAATCCAACCAAATCACGAAAAGATTGTTCGTCAAACAATTCTCCAAAATTGTCCGGCATGATGGACGTTGTCAGGGACTCCTGTCGGTCAATGTTCGATTGATCAACCGACACCTCCTGCCCCGCGGCATTTGCCAGGATTTGCAGGTTACCTTCGGTTCTTCTTGGTAAACCGAAAATGATTTCACCATCTTTTAGAATGATCCGTGTCGGTTGAAATGCATGATCCATATTACGGTTGGGCGCCAGAATGTCTTCCATGATGCGTGCGAGTCCCCTGCTCCCGATGCCATCCAACTGCGGACCAACCAAGGCTCCCTGCTTATTCAACTGATGACAGATCGCACAGGCTTGTTGAAATAAAGTTTTGCCATTTTCCAGATTCGGTTCCGCTGAGGTGAATGTGGCAGTGCGATGATCAATGAGATCCTGGATCTTTACATCCGGTTCGGGCAAAGCGACAAGCATGCGTTCCAATCGATCAAACGTTTCAGGAGTCACAGCCGTTTTGATTTGTTGAAGCGCGTTGGCATTTCGGAGTGTCATAGGAGAAACCAATCCCGATTCAATCCAAGAAGCCGCAAGTTCGGCGGCATCAGAACGGGAACTCATCTGATTGACCATTTCCTGCTGCTGCTGGAGCGAAAGCATGGGAACCATCAATGCTAACTGCTCGTTCGCATCATGTAGCCGTTCAGCAGTGATGGCTTTGATAATGTGATGACGAGCGATTTCGGGAATCTCCATATTGGAAAGCAGACCGATGAGCCTCTTTGCCGGATTTGCAGGACTCATGGCGCTGTAGGCCTGAGCCGCGGCAACCAACACCTCAGCATCAGGAGCTTTGCCATCCATCCATTCCTTCAACTCAGGTTTCAAATGCGTTAATTTCAAATCCCCGGCAAGGCGCGCTGCAGCAGTGAGTCGTTGGCTGTGATCATTCGGTGAGGTCTGTGGCAGGGTGATGACGGAAGGGGTCATTCTCCCAAAGGCCAACCATGCGTAGGCGTCACCATCATCGGCATCCACGATTTCAATCCTGACACGTGCACCTTGAACATCCGACAAATCCCATTCGACACGACGTGCGATGTCATTGCGAGGCGCAAATTCCTGTTTCAAAACCTGCCCTGTCTCGCTGTTCAAAAGCTTTACCGAATTCTTCTTTTTACGTGGTTTGTCCGGGTAGCCATCGTGCCCCGCCAAAAAGAATTCCAATCGATCCGGCGCTTCAAAATCCTGGGACACCATCGTACCTGTGAACGCTTCTCCGCCGGGTGGCAAACTGCAAAGAAAAGTAGCGCCTTCATGACCATCGACCGAAGAACGCGACTGCAGGAACCACGGATTAGGCGTGCGTTTCATGCCCTTTATGGGACGATAGCTCCAAACGTTTCCTCCTTCAGCTGCGCCTTTGATGAATCGCTCTGCCAGTTGAGTCCCCCATTGCCGAATGGAATCTGTCATGCTTTCTCCCCGTGCCAGCAAGCCCTGCCGGACGGATTCAAATAGTTCCAACTGTAAATCGGGATTGTCCAGATATTTGGCAGGGACCAGTTTTCCGAGTTGATTCAAACCATCGGAAGAGGCATACCGTGCAGCATGCTTGAATCCCTGCAACAAAACGACATCATCCAAATCATGTTTTGAAAACAGTCTGATCAGGTAATCCGCTGCGCCCTCATGACGGACGGCCAGAGCCACGTCGGCCAGGCGCTTTTCATCGGACGGACTCAAACTCACCCGCGCCAATCGTTGCCAGGTTCCGGAGTCGCTCAATTGATTCCTCAAAGACAGGCGCATTCCGTGAAGCCACTGTGGGTCGTTTTTCGAGGGGGTCTCGCGAATTTTGAGCAAAGGGCGAACATGCTCAAACGACGGATGCAGGCTCAAGGCATTCGCTGCGGCTCGCTGCACATTGGGGTCCTCATCCTGCAAGGCCATCATCACCCAATTCTCCTGTTCGGTGTTCCAGCGATTTCTTTCGGCAAGCAGATGCATCGCATGGGTACGCACTTCCATGGCGGCATCGTGAACGGCATCTCCGATGATGTCATGAGTTGCCACCCCCAATCGTTCCATCACCCACAAGGCATGGATCCGTTGCCTCCACTTTGTCATTTCTCCCTGATTCCAGATTCGTCGCAACCTCTTTCCGGCACTTGGACCACCGTGGTCCACCAGGTAATGGGTGGCCAGCATGCGCCGGGTGATATTGGGGTGTCCCAATTGTTGGATGACCTCTGGCAATCGCATGGAAGTCAAGTCCGGCAAACCATGTCCTTCGGCTTCTTTACCGGGAACGCCTTTATAGGTCAGTTTCCAGATACGGCCTCGTTCGCGATCACGTCCGGGGTGTTTTAAAGGCACTTCGTAATGACCAATGATTTTATTGTAAAAATCTGCAATGTATAGGGCGCCGTCCGGACCGAGCTGCAGGTTCACGGGCCGAAACCATGGATCGAGGGTCTTGAGGAGATCCGGCTTTTCCACGGCCTGTCGGGAAGATCCTTTGGCAAGAAGGGCATCACGATTCAATCGGCTGGTCATCACGTTGCCGATGAAAACATTCTCACGAAACTCCATGGGCCACTGGTCGTCATCGTAATACACGATCCCACAAATCGCCGTGGAACCATGGGCATGGGTCATCAGTGCCGGACCAAAACCAAGCCCGTCGTGGGGTTTCCCAAAACTTGGATAGTATGCTCCGCGCAGCAGTTGATACACGGGAGCGCTGTGACAATCTGCGGTGTAGAAATTCCCCAAAGGATCGAGACACATTCCAAAAGGATTCACCTGCCCAAAAGTGTGCTGTTCAACGCGGCTGCCATCAAGACGTATGCGGTATGTGTTCCCGGAGTTCATGGTGACTTCACTCCCGTCGCTCCCTCGAATAGTGGTGTTATTATTGAAACCGTGAGTGGCGTATAACCACCCGTCAAAGCCACGGGTAAAGGAAGAGTTCATCCCGTGAGTGTCACGTTCCCACCCCAACGGTCCATATCGTTTTTCCTTTTTATCCGCTTTTCCGTCACCATCCGTATCCTCCAGCCACCAGATGTTCGGAATACTCCAGACGAGCACGCCGTTTTTGTAGGGATACAGTCCGATCGGAATATTCAAACCACTGGCAAAGGTCGTGATGTCATCGTATTGCCCGTCGCCATCGGTATCGGTCAGAACCTTGATTGAATCCCGACCTTCCTGATCCAATGGGGCGGGAAAGGGGTATTCCAAAGTGTCAGTGACCCACAACCTGCCCCGATGATCAAAGGCCATGTTCATCGGCTTGGCAATGTCGGGCTCGGCTGCGACAAGTTCCATTTCAAAACCCGGCGGTAATACAAAGGCTGCTTTTTCCATCTCGGGCGTTAAGGCATCCGTAGGTCGAACGCCAGCTTTGAATGGATCTTCAGCCCCCTCCAATGCAAAACCGGAAAGGATTGTTATAAAGATAATGAGGAAATACTTGCCAGTGGGATGCAGGGTATGGGAGTGGCGTATGGATCGATTCATGATCAAAAAGGATTCAGTCATATCAAGGCTGTTGTATCGCTTCAGTTTTTTGTTCTCCATGAGGTGCTTTGGTAATCGGACGCAAGCGGTTCTTTTCCTCCTGCTCCAGTTTTTTGATCCTGGGAAGCTCAGTTCTTCGGATTTCCATGATCCTTCCCAGGATCATGGCGGCAATCAATCCAAGCAGCAACAGAGGCCAATTCGTTTTGAAAAATTTAACCATGATAAAGTTTCAGATCAGCCTGTTACGAATTTTACATCCATATCATGAGCCATGGGAAGAAAGACAAGTCTGCCAGTTGAATATCCTGATCCATCTGATGTTTAATTCGCCGCCCAACGACAAAGCCGTTTCATGATTTCCAGGTTGTCATCATCCGGTATCACCACCCCGCCCAAACCTTTTCCGGCCAGCACCGAGTTGATGATCCATCCGGAATCCGATACAACGACCAAGCGTCCCTTTCCATACCGGGCGCCGGCCAACAACGCCCCAACGGCATCTCGTTTTCCTTTGGGCGGGGCTTGTTTCAAATCATTGAGAACCGCCCAGCGCTGGACATGACGGGCATTGGTCAACTTTACCTGGTTACCTGTGTAATATCCCCACTTCAAACCGCCAACGACAGGCGTTTCCTCTGGTATCACCAGTCCCTTGGCATCGGTGTAGGCATCCGCCCATTGCAAGCCAAAATGAGAAAGGAAGCGATTGATGTTTTCCGTCTCCAGATTGTGATTTTCCTGATTCCCCATCACAATCACGCCCCCACCCTGCTTGACGAATTTGAGCAGTGTTTTCCGATCCGTTTCGTCCAGGTGAGCAGGTGCGGGATGGTCATCCACGGCGTTCAAACTCGGATTGGAGATCAGGATGACATCCACGTCTTTCAACACCTTTCTGGTGGGACGATCAGCATGAATTCGCACAACAAATTCCTCGCCCAAAGCGGCTAGAATATCACTGTATGTCCCGTCCGGCAGATACCGCGTTTCACCTTCCGCATTATAATAACGGCTGTAAAGCAGCACCGGTTTTTGCCCTTGCTCAGCGTAGGATGTCAATGTCCCAAACAAAGGCAGGACAGCCAACCAGGCAAAGCTGCTGGCAATGTTGTGAATGAATTGCTTTATTTTCGTTGCTCGACTCATTGTTTGTTCTGGTTACCGTTGGTTAAGATGCTTTCAGGGATTGGAATGACAACCACAGCCACCTCCATTGCCACAGGGCTGGGAGTTGTCCGAATCCTCGCCGGCATATCGTTCTTCAGCTCCGACAAAATCAGCCAATCCACAGATGGCATCATAGTATTCTCCTTCTGTCATGTTCATCAAAGACGCCCCGTAAACCTGGCAATGATCATCGCCGATGATGTCACCGTAATTGATGACAGGGATCACATAAGAAACAGCAAGGGCTAACAGATCCGGACGTTTCCCCAACACGGGTCTGATGTAGATTACCCGTCCGCGACCCGTTTCATCCCGCAAATCGACATCAGGATGCGCAAACTGATGCATCCCCATCTCGCCGTATTCCAAAATCAGACGCGTCGGATGGCGCACGCAATCCGTGTCCGATAAGAACGTCTCAAGGTTCGCGGCCGACAGTTTACCATACTTGGCTCGAGCTTCAGCCCCCTGCTCCTGGAGACGAACCTTCAAGCTGTCCTCCCCGATACCGGAAAGTTCTGCCTCGGACATGCGTCTCAGCTCGTCAACTGTGTGCTGCAAATTATCCATTGTTGTTTTATTCATGCGCGGTCAAGTCCAGATCAATGACACTGCTGAACATGTAACTGGAATCACCGCGTTCGAGCAGGGTTTCCAGTAAGCTCTGAATGGTTCTGGACGCTTTTCCTTCAAAAATGACCTTTTCGTCTCTCACTACCTGGATGGGTTGATCCAAATCCAGCATGTCGTCATTCAATAGGATGGTGAGTTTGGGTGTCTCTACTTTTTCAACATCGAACGTTTGATCCGCCAGTGAAACCACCGTTTCGGCTCGTTCTGCTTTGACACCTTCGGCCATCTTCAACCAGTAAAAACGATCATGCCAAACATCGTCCTGCTTCCAAACAACGCGATCCGGGTATTGCCGGCGCTTGTGCTGATGCATCCAGGGGATACCTGCTGCGTCCTCCTTCTGCATCCAGTGAGCGTGATCTGGAAATATTTTCACCCAATGAACATAACCTTCCGGATCGTTTGACTGGAGGTCCTCCAATTTCACTTTCCAATCTGCTGCGACTTGATTCCGATTATAAGCAGCGTCCTTTCCCCCCATGAACAAAGCGAAGGGCAGGTTTCTCAATCCCAGAGGGGAAGTTTCATTAGGATGTCCCGCCATCATGGCAGCAGCTCCGAAATAGTCGGCCATTCGAGGTGCCAATTGATAAACCCCATCACCGCCAGCAGAATACCCCATCAGGTAAACACGATTTGGGTTCACATTGTGAAAGACAACCATGTTTTGAATCAGCCTTTCAAAGAACCAGTCAATGTGGTCCTGATGCCAGAGGTTCCAGGTATCCGTCGGAGCCCGTGGAGCGACATAGACTCCTTCCTCCGGTTCGTATAATCCCTTCTGGTTTTCCCATTGCCGGTCATTCACCCTGGCTGGAGCGTTACCGCCTCCGTGCATGGAGATGAACAGGCTTCTTCCTCCCTCGGGTTCGTCACCATACACTTTCGTGAAAAAGCGCATGGTCAGTTCCCCGTTTTTCAATACCTGGGCATCCATTTCAGCCTGCCGCTCCACTCGAAGCTGCTTTTCGTATGCTTCGCCGAGGAGGTGCGCGGCTTGTTCAGCATCATTTCTTGTAAGCGGGACACTGGCAAAAGGAGATGCCGACAGGGCATCCCAATCAACCGTTTGCTCTTGAAGTTGTGATGCCAATTGGTCGAGTGCTGATTGGGATTGGCTTTTGAATGTATGCGTTGTCGAACAGGCTGATGAGATAACGACAACCAGCGCCAAGGCCCAACACGAAATCCTGGTGAAACTCATAACTAAGTATCAGAGAAGTTGCAGTGCGGCTATTGCTTGTCAGTTGGAATTTTCAAATCCACCAGCTGTCCATCTGATTCGGCTTTGACGGTTCGGATGATTTCCTGTCCTGATTCGGAGGGAACCTTCAGTTTGTAGGTAGCTCCTTCTTTAACCGGCACGGTCAAGTGATCATTGCTGTCAAATCGCTCATCCTTGGACGCTCCTTCAAAAACCAAATCACCCTGATCGTCCAGCAATTGAAGCGGCGCGGAACAGCGGTCACCTGATGCGCCATCGACTATGCGGAACATCATGTTAATGAAACCGTCCGGAAGGGATTTGCCCAGTTCAGTATAGCGATCCGTTACATTGACCGATGAAACGAAATCCGCTCCCCGCTTCCAGACCATCGGAAAGGGTTGAGGCGTCGATTGGTAAGACACGGCGTAAATGGCATGACGCCGGCTGTCGCGATCTGCCTTGGCGGCACGACCAATGAACCAGGCTTGATCCAAGTGATCTCCTGAAGGTTCGGCAGCACCTGTGAAATGCCATCCGTCGTCCCATACTTCGACCCAGGAATGATTTCCGCTGTTGTCAGACCAGAGCGGCGTTCCGACAAAACGAGCGGGAATGCCCACGGCCCTGCAGGCATCGATGAGCAGAATGGAAAGTCCTGTGCAGGAAGCCAGCCCCGATTCCATGGTCTCGAACGGACTCTGATCCGCTTTCTTCCTTTTGGTCGAATATTTGACTCCAAGCAATGGATAAATCTGCTGATTTAAACGCACAGCGGCCAAGCCCGGGGACTCAATGCCTTCGATGAGCGGTTTGAATCGTTCATAAAAGGATTTCCTCCATGCATCGCGTTGTTCATTAATGCTGACGTGTGGCAGGATATTGTTCAGGAAGATATCCTTGGGCACTTCTGATTTCCAGGGGGATTCCTGCCAGGCTTTGTATGCGTAAGCCACATGTTCGAGTAGAAAATCCGCTGAAAGTGATTTCAGATCGTGCTCCGGCATGTGAGCCAGTAAAAACTCAATCCCTTCGCGTTGAGATGAAGGGGTTTTCTCCAAAGCAGTTTGAATTTCAGCTGCATTCTCACCCGCCTTTTGCAATAAGGCACCTCGGTCAAAAAGCCCGGAACCACTCGCTTGTGTGCCCCACAAAAAAGCCACTAGGGAGCAAAACTGCAACACGGACAGAAAAGTCGTTTTTGTGCGTTTCATAAATTATCCAATGATCCCCAAAAAACTACGGGAAACGCCCTGTTGACACAACATCAAATGAAAGAGGTAAACCCCCGGATCAGGTAGCAGGCAAAAGAAACGAAACGGACGATTAAGGTAAAAGATGAGGCGGAAGCCTGAAGATTTTGAGTGGTGGAGCCGTGGGGAGTCGAACCCCAGACCCCCACAATGCCATTGTGGTGCTCTACCAACTGAGCTACGACCCCACTCAAAATCGGAAAGGCTTTATGGTTGATGTCCGCCCTGTTGTCAAAAGGAAAATGAAAGTTGGTGTATTTTTTTCAGAACGGCCCTCACCTAGATTTCATAGGTTTTCAGGCTGTCAGGATCCATTGGCAATGTCAGCAACACCTTGAATGTCGATCCAGTGGACAATCGGCTTTCCAAAGCAATCCTCCCCCCCATGTGCTGAACAATCTTTTTACTGATTGCCAATCCCAAGCCCGTACCACCGTATTTGGACGCGTCGGCCTTCCGGTGGGCCTGGGAGTAAACGTCAAATATACTCTCAAGCTGGTTTTGAGGAATCCCGATACCTGTGTCCGCGACTGAAATCTCCAGGTTAACCTGGCAGTCTTTGGTTGCCTCGGCATCGGTATGTATCCTGATGGAACCCGAATCGGTGAATTTGATCGCATTGGTCATCAAATTCAAAAGCACTTGACGAATACGATTTTTGTCACCGATGACAATCAAAGGCAGATCCGTGTTGAATGTGGTTTCAAAACTCAGGCCTTTGCGGCGAAGTTCGGCTTGATACAGTTTCGAACATTCCTGGATGAGTTTTTTCAACGAAAAGGAATCCTGATCCAACTCTAATTTACCCGATTCCATTTTGGAGACGTCCAAAAGATCATTCACCAGGGACATGAGTGTACTGGTGGATTCATCCAACACTGACACATAGTCGCTTTGTTCGTCATTTAAAGGAGTATCCTTGAGTAAACGAATCATACCGCACATGCCATTTAGAGGATTGCGGATTTCGTGGCTTACGTTGGCTAATAGCAGGCTTTTTTGTCGGCTGGCTGTTTCCGCGATCTTACGTTCCGCATCATGTTTCTCCTGGATGGCCCGCTTCATGTTATTTGCGGAACGATAAAAAATCTCAGCCAATATCAGTCCCATCCCAATGACCCAGGCGATAATGGTGATTGTATCATCTCCAAAGTGGGAAAATTCTTCATTGTTCCAGTCAAACCAGCAACTTCGTGGCAACAGAGACAATGGTAGCATAAACAGCTGATGCTATATAGCTCGCACGACTAAAGAAATGGGCGGCATAAAAAATGGGGCCGATCAGAAAAAAAAGGAGATTCTCAAAGACATGCACCATGTCATCAATTTTCCCTCCAGGATTCATGTTATGAATCAACACAAGCCCGCCGAAAAATACGATGGTCGTCGTAAGGTAGGAGACTATGAATTTTGACTTGTGCGACATAGCCAGGGGCTAGTGGTTCTGAGAATTATCCTGAGTTCAAAAGCAAACATCGAGCCTACAGCTGACGTTAGCTCATACCATGAACCTAACAGCCCGTTAAAAAAGTGGCAATCTGCCACAAATGATTCGAGATTGATCTGATGATCATGTAAAGTAGCCTCCATGGCATTTGGAAAACGCAAAACGAAACAGCAAGAGCTGTTCATTGCCTCCAACCAGATCCCCAAGACGCCGG
>Ga0181581_10002419_pt1 | contig 14616 bp, 12 predicted proteins | sample 071ome_22_FD_132433 | JGI IMG/M metagenome (GOLD analysis project Ga0181581, IMG submission 132433) | Coastal salt marsh microbial communities from the Groves Creek Marsh, Skidaway Island, Georgia - 071404AT metaG (megahit assembly) | ecosystem: Environmental > Aquatic > Marine > Intertidal... | reverse complement strand
TCGGTGGCGTGATCGTGCGCCGCCCACTGCTCGAGACGATCTGGGACTCCGAGGTTGGGCTCTACAACCACGGTTCGACCTTTGGCGGGCATCCGGTTGCCACCGCCGTCGCAGCCGCCAACATTGCTGCGATGCGAGATGAGCGGATCATGGAGCACGTGCGCGACAACGAGGGCTACATGGCGGCCGGTTTCGCAGCGCTTGTCGACAAACACGACGTGCTTCGCGAGGTTCGCGGCACCGGGTACTTCTATGCGCTCGAGTTCATGGCGAGCCGTGACGCTGACCGCGACCTTGCTGCCGAGGATGCCCTCGCCCTCCAGCAGGGTGTTCTTGCCCGCGCCTGTCGCGACGCTGGCCTGCTGATCCGCCCCGACGATCGAGGTGCCACGTTGCTCGTGTTCTCCCCACCGTTGATCGCCGACCGGGCGGTCATCGACGACATGCACGACAGGGCCGATCAGGTCGTCACCAAGGCTACGGAGTGGCTGGCGCAGCACGGCTCGTCGCTCGGCGGATCGAGCCGAAACTAGTCGTGGGGAACGGCTTGTCGAGGCAGCCGTCGTCATGAGCATCCTCGACGGTTGGTATCGACGCGCTGCGGGAACGCAGCAACGAATCCTGCTCGCCGACAATGATCAGCGAGCGCTCGAGGCGGCCGACCGACTCAATGCCGAGGGTCTGGCGGAGGCACTCGTGATCGGACGAGACCTTGGTTCGTTGCGTGACATCGATCACGGACCTGCGCTCGAACTGGTCGAGCGGCTCGCATCGGTGGGCGACGACGATCCATGGTTCGGACGTCGACTCGACGTCGATGACCCGCTCACGGTCGCTGCGGCGCTGGTGAAAACCGGTTGGGCCGCCGGCGCCGTCGGCGGTGCGACGCGGCCGACGGGAGATGTCATCCGGTCTGGCCTGCGCATCCTCGGGGTTGCCGCCGGCGTCACTGCCGTGAGCAGTTGCTTCTTCCTCGTGCTGCCCGACGGTCGACCGATCGTCTATGGCGACTGCGGCGTGCTGCCCGACCCAGACGTCGAACAGCTGGCATCGGTAGCCCTCTCAAGCGCAGCATCGTTTGCGCAACTGACGGGCGAGGAGCCGCGCGTGGCGCTCCTGTCGTTCTCCACCAAGGGCAGCGCTCGGCATCCGCGCGTTGACAAGGTTGTCGAGGCCACCGAGATCGTGCGTCGAGAGGCTCCCGACCTTGCGGTCGACGGTGAGCTGCAGTTCGACGCGGCGTGGGTGCCTTCGGTCGCAGCGGTCAAGGCGCCGGGGTCGCCGGTTGCCGGTCGTGCCAACGTCTTCGTGTTCCCCGATCTCGACAGTGGCAACATCGCCTACAAGATCACCGAGCGACTCGGAGGGGCCCAGGCGTTCGGACCGCTGCTGCAGGGACTCGACGGTGTCTTGCACGATCTCAGCCGAGGCTGCCAGGCCGACGACATCGTCAATGTGGCGGTGATCGCGTCACTGCAGGCCTCGGGCTGACGTGGATCTCTGGGGTGAGGCGGTCGAGATCGTCAGGTGGCGCTGAGTGGCTGGCCACAAGATCAGTCTGATCTAACCGATCCGTGATAGCTTCTAACTCATGGTGCGAACGCCTCTCGATACCGAAAAGGTCGTCGACGAGGCTGCTCACATCGCCGATGCCGAAGGTCTCGATGCGGTCACACTCACCCGTGTCGCCGATCGGCTTGGTGTTCGGCAACCGGCGCTGTACCGACACGTCAAGGGCTTCGACGACCTGATCCGAAGTCTCGGGCTCAGGGGCCGCAAGCTTCTCGCCGATCGACTCAGCACGGCAGCCCAAGGCGTGGCCGGGCCCGACGTCGTGCAAGCGCTCGGTCACGCATGGCGGGGGGTCGTGCGCGACGCGCCTGGACTCTATGCAGCGACCGACCGTTACCCCTGTGCCGGTGATCCCGAACTCGAGGATGCAGTCGAAGAGATCGTCACAATCATCGCACGGTCCCTCGGCGGCTTCGACCTCGACCACTCGCAGCGGATCCACGTCGCTCGGGCCTTGCGAAGCTCGTTCCACGGCTTTGCCCACCTCGAGTCCGGTGATGGTCATCCCCACCCACACGACCTCGAAGACACGTTCTCGGGGCTTGTCGAACTGCTCCTCGCCGGCATCCGGCAACTGGAATCGGCACCTGACACGGCTGGCGTGCCGAGATAGCATCTCACCGTTCTGTTAGAGCCTCTCACGCAGGTTCGATCAACGATTCTTCGAGCCACGCAGGGGGCCCACGACATGACCCGTATGACGCCGTCCGAGGCCTTTGTCGAGACGATGGTTGCCAATGGTGTCACCACCACCTTCGGCATCATGGGAAGCGCATTCATGGATGCGATGGACATCTTCGCTCCGGCTGGCATCGAACTTGTGCCGGTCGTGCACGAGCAGGGTGCAGCCCACATGGCCGATGGCTATGCGCGGGTCAGCGGGAAACATGGCGTGGTGATCGGCCAGAATGGCCCCGGCATCTCCAACTGTGTGACGGCGATCGCTGCCGCGTTTTGGGCTCACAGCCCGGTGGTGATGATCACACCAGAAACCGGAACGATGGGCCAGGGTCTGGGTGGGTTCCAAGAGGCCAACCAACTCCCGATGTTCCAAGAGTTCGTGAAGTACCAGGGGCATATTGCGAACGAGAACCGCATGGCCGAGATCACCGCTCGCTGTTTCGATCGGGCCATGTCCGAGATCGGTCCGACGCAACTCAACATCCCTCGCGACCGCTTCTACGGCGACATCGACGTCGAGATTCCCGAACCGATGCGGATCGACCGTGGCCCCGGGGGTGAGCGAACCATCAGCGAAGCCGCCGAGTTGTTGGCGTCAGCCCGGTTCCCGGTCATGGTCAGCGGTGGCGGTGTGGTCATGGGCGATGCTGTGCCAGAGGCGATCGCCCTCGCCGAACGCCTCGGCTGTCCGGTCGTGAACAGCTATCTGCACAACGATTCCTTCCCGGCCAGCCACCCCCAGTGGTGTGGCCCGCTCGGCTACCAGGGCTCGAAGGCAGCGATGAAGTTGATCTCGCAGGCGGACGTTGTGGTGGCGCTCGGAACCCGCCTCGGTCCGTTCGGAACGCTTCCTCAGCACGGGATGGACTACTGGCCCGAGGACGCCAAGATCATTCAGGTCGATGCCGACCAGAAGATGATCGGCCTCGTGAAAAAAGTGCAGGTAGGCATCGTTGGCGATGCTGGAGCAGCGGCGACGGCCCTGCTCCAGCGCATCGAGGACAAGACCCTGGCCTGTGATGCCACCCGTGAGGAACGTGCTGCCACCACGGCGGCCGAGAAGGCTGCGTGGGAAGCGGAACTCGATGCCTGGACCCACGAACGCGATGAGTTCTCGATGGAGATGATCGCCGAGGCTGAGGGAGAGACCGGCACGTGGCTTCACCCGCGGCAGGTGCTTCGCGAGCTCGAGCGAGCCATGCCGGCTCGGGCGATGGTCTCGACCGATATCGGCAACATCAACTCGGTCGCCAACAGCTACCTCCGGTTCGAGGAGCCCCGTTCGTTCTTTGCTCCCATGAGTTGGGGCAACTGCGGCTATGCGCTTCCAACGATGATCGGAGCCAAAAAGGCTGCACCGGATCGCCCGGCGATCTCGTATGCGGGCGATGGTGCATGGGCGATGAGCATGAGCGAATTGATGACAGCTGTTCGTCACAACATCCCTGTCACCGCAATCGTGTTCCACAACCGCCAATGGGGTGCGGAGAAGAAGAACCAGGTTGATTTCTACGGTCGCCGTTTCGTTGCCGGCGAGCTCGAAGGTGGCGAGAACTACAGCGATATCGCCAAGGCGATGGGAGCCGAGGGCGTTCGTGTCGACCAGCTCGATCAGGTCGGTCCAGCGCTCACCGCGGCCGTCGAGGCGCAGATGAACGATGCAACGACCACGGTTGTCGAGATCATGTGCACGAAGGAACTCGGCGATCCCTTCCGCAAGGACGCTCTCAAGACCCCGACGCGCTACCTCGACAAGTACAAGGACTATGTCTGAGGTTCATGATGCCGCTTCGACAGGCCGGTCGAGCGGACCTCTCCAGCCGTGATCCCCGACATCGCTGTTGACGTTGAAGCGGTGTTCGGCTTCCCCTCGAGCCTGAGGGTCGTTGGCTTCGCAGAGCCGAACGAGCATGTTCCCGACATCGACCCTGCGTACCGGTTCGAGCCTGCGGTCACGAAGGCGATCCTCGCCGGATTCGTGCACAACCGTCGCGTGCTCGTGCAGGGTGCACACGGCACCGGCAAGTCGACCCACCTCGAGCAGGTCGCGGCGCGGCTGAACTGGCCCATGGTGCGAGTCAATCTCGATGGACACATCACCCGTCTCGACCTCGTGGGCCGAGATGCCGTCGTGGTGCGCGATGGGGTGCAGGTGACCGAGTTTCGAGAGGGCATCCTTCCGTGGTCGCTGGAGCGGCCAGTTGCCCTCGTGTTCGACGAGCTCGACGCCGGGCGCGCCGACGTCATGTTCGTCATCCAGCGAGTGCTCGAGCGGGGTGGCAAATTCACGCTGCTCGATCAGAACCGCGTGCTCACTGCACACGCCGGGTTTCGCATGTTCGCGACCTCCAACACGATCGGCCTGGGAAATCTGACCGGCCTGTACCACGGCACCCAGTTGCTCAACCAGGCGCAGGTCGACCGGTGGGACATCGTCGCACGCCTCGACTATCTCGATCCGGGCGTGGAGGCCGCGATCGTCAACGCTCGTGTTCCACAGGTCGACGCTGCTGTGGTCGAGCAGATGGTTGCCACGGCAGGCATGACGAGAGTCGGCTTCGCAGCCGGTGACCTCTCGACCGTGATGTCACCGCGAACCGTCATCAGTTGGGCCGAAAATCTCGAGATCTTCGGTGATCTTGTCGAGGCCTTCGAGCTGGCGTTCGCCAACACCTGCGATCCGGCCGAGCGGCCCATCCTGTCGGAATACCTCCAACGGGCGATGGGGCTCGAACTCCCCGAGCTCGGATGACCAACGCGACCGCTCGCCGGCGCAGGGCAGAGCGGCATGGTGCTGCGATCGTGCGGGCCGTCGGCAAGCGGCCCGACGCCGATCTGCGAGGTGGCTCGCTTCGCCTCGGCCAGCGACGTGTGGGTTTGGCGTCGCCCCACCTTGCCGCCGATCTCGGTTCGGTCGTCCCGGCTCGCGCTCGTGGCATCGCCGATGCACTCGGCTTGCTCCTGTGTCACTGCGATCTCGCGCTTCATCATGAGCTTGCGCCGACCGAACCACTCGAGCGGGTGGTCTTCGATCTCCTCGAACAGCTTCGGTGCGAGTCGCTGCGTCCCGACACCTGGCGGGGAATGGACGACAATCTCGCCACCGCGTTTCGTGGTTGGTCCGATGACTGTCTGCACGAACGGGTGGCCGAGTCAGGTGTCGGCCTCATGGTGTTCACCGTCGCTCATATGGCTCGTGGTCGTCTGTTGCGGCCGCTGACGAACGAGATTGTCGACGACGTCACCGAGGCGCAGCGTTTCTCTTTGGCGCCGCTCATCGGCGAAGACCTCGTCGCACTCTCCCAGCACCGGTACGACCAGCGAGCCTTCGCCTTCCACGCCCGCAGCATTGCGGAGGCCGTTGCACTTGTCGCCGGTGATGCCACCCTCGCGTCGGGTGGTGGTGATCTCGACCGAATGAAACTCGTACTGGCGGGTTGGCACGAGGACGACGACGGCACCGGGTCGGTCGTTGCTGCCGGATCTCGTGCTCCCGGCCGCGTCGGCGACCTCGACGAACTCGGTGACTATGGAGTCTTCACCCGAACGTTCGATCGCGAGGTCGCTGCTGAACTGCTTGTTCCAGCCAGTCGATTGCCATCGCTTCGGGCCGAGCTCGACCGGCACCGAGCGGCGCAGTCGGTCAGCGCTGCACGCGTTGCCCACCGGCTCGTTCGCCTCCTGGCTCGTCCGGCCATGGAGGGCTGGCAGATCGCCGAGGAGGAGGGTGAGATCGATCCTGCTCGCCTGTCGATGATCGTCACTGATCCGGTCGAGCATCGGATCTTTCGCCGGCCTCGGCTCCAACCCCTCGCCGATGTGGCTGTGACGTTTCTGGTCGACACCTCGGGCTCGATGAAACAGCAGCGATACGAAGCGGCTGCGGTGCTCGTCGACACGTTCGCGCAGGCGCTCGATCTTGCGGGCGCAACCGTCGAGATTCTCGGGTTCACGACCCGCTCGTGGGCGGGCGGCAACGCGGCCCAGGCGTGGCGAGCCACAGGTTCGCCGGCCGGTCCGGGCCGGGTCGCCGAGGTCGAGCACATCGTCTACAAGGACGCCGGCACGACGTGGCGCCGGGCGCGGCGGTCGATCGGGACGATGCTGTCGGTCCACCACTACCGCGAGGGGGTCGACGGGGAAGCGGTCGCCTGGGCCTACCGGCGGCTTGTCGGATTGGAGGCGAGTCGGCGTCTCCTGGTGGTCGTGAGCGATGGTGCACCCATGGAGACAGCGACGTCGGCCGCGAATCGGGATGGCTTTCTCGACGATCACTTGTCGGCCGTCGTGACGGCGATCGACGACCGTGCCGACGTCGAGATCGGTGCCCTCACCCTCGATGCCGACCTCTCCGGGGTCTTCCGCAGATCGCGGGCGATCGATCTCGACGGCACACTCGGCCTCGTGCACTACGAGGTACTTGCCGACCTCTTCGGCTGACCAGGCTGGCAGATAGCCTCGGCACCATGTTCATCAACGGTCAGTGGGTCGCCGCAGTCGGGGGGAAGACCTTCACCGTCACCAATCCTGCGACCGGTGAGGTCATCGGTGAGATGCCGGCTGGTGGTGCCGCCGATGCGACAGCCGCCGTCGACGCTGCGGTTGCCGCCCAGAAGGACTGGGGCGCGACGACTGCGTACCACCGTGCCGATCTGTTGATGGATGCCTGGCGGTTGATGGGGGAGCGGGCCGATGGACTCGCCCACCTCATGACCGAGGAGCAGGGAAAGCCACTCAAGGCGAGTCGAGCCGAGGTCGCCTACGGAGCCGACTTCCTTCGCTGGTTCGCCGAGGAGGCCCGCCGCATCACCGGTGAATGGCTGCCGTCGGCTCGTGCCGAGCAGCGGTTCCTCTCGGTCAAGGCACCTGTCGGTGTCGTTGCCGCCGTGACGCCGTGGAACTATCCGATGTCGATGCTGACCCGGAAGATGGGACCGGCCCTGGCCGCAGGATGCACCCTCGTGCTCAAACCGGCAGAGGCCACACCGCTGTGTGCGAAAGCGATCTTCGAGTGTTTCATCGATGCAGGCGTGCCCGATGGCGTCATCAATCTGGTCACGGCAGCGGACCCGGGTCCCATCGGGGACGTCTTCACGAGCGATCCTCGGATCAAGAAACTGACCTTCACGGGTTCGACTGCGGTTGGCCGGATGCTCGCAGCCAAGGCCGGTGCAAATCTGCAGCGTGTCTCGGTCGAACTCGGTGGCCATGCCCCGTTCATCGTTTATCCCGATGCCGATCCGGTCCATGCTGCGAAAGGCGCAGCAGCGCTGAAGTTCCTGAACTCCGGCCAGGCCTGCATCAGTCCGAACCGTCTCTATGTGCATCGTGATCACGCCGATGCATTCATCAACACGATGGTGCCTCGCGTCGCCAAGGTGAAGGCGGGTCCGGGAATTGCGGACGGTGTCGGGGTTGGGCCGCTCGTCGACGAGGCCGCAGTCGCCAAGGTTGCCGCCCAGGTCGATGACGCCCGGGCCAAGGGCGCATCGGTTCCGGTCGGCGGCATGCGTCTCCTCGACGATGGTCTCGACGCCGGTCATTTCTATGCACCGACGGTGATCACCGGGGTCACCGACGAGATGACGATCTATCGCGAAGAGACGTTCGGGCCCGTGGCTCCGATCATCGTCTACGACGATGTCGACGAGGTGATCGACCTTGCGAACGACACCAACTACGGCCTTGCCGCCTACGTGTACACGAACGACCTGTCGACTGCGATCCGAGCGATGGAGGGCCTGCGTTTCGGGATCATCGGCATCAACGATGTGAATCCGACGTCTGCTGCGGCGCCCTTCGGCGGCATGGGCGACTCTGGGTTGGGCCGTGAGGGTGGCCGCGAAGGCATCGCTGAGTACCTCGAGACCAAACTCGCTGGTATTGCGCTGTGACCGGGGCACCGCTCGGCGGTCCCCGATGGCGGCTCTCACCACCCACCTCGTGAGAAATATGCAATATGTTGCATAAACATTCCACAAGCCGTAGGGTCGAGCCCATGTACAAGGTTGCGATCATCGGTGCGTCCGGATTCACCGGCGCCGAGCTCATGCGCATCTGCTCGGCCCATCCCCACCTCGAGGTCATCGCTGCGACCGGGGAGACGCAGGCGGGCAAGCGGGTGGCCGACCTCTACCCGTCGCTCGCTGCGGCGTATGGCGAGACCGAGTACGTGCCGACGGACGACACGTCGGTGCTCGAGGCCGATCTCGTCTTTCTCGGCCTGCCACATGGGGCCAGCCAATCGGTTGTGCCGGGCCTGCGAGGGCAGGTCGAACACATCGTCGATCTTGCCTCTGACTTCCGACTCGACGATCCCGGCCTGTACCCAGCGTGGTACGGCGACGAACACTCGGCGCCCGAGATGCTCGACGAGTTCGCCTACGGGCTGCCCGAGTTGTTCCGAGCCGAACTCTCCGGAGCCGAGTTGATCGCCGTGCCGGGTTGCTACCCCACCACAGCCATACTCGGCCTCTCACCGTTGTTGAAAGCTGGCCGTATCGACTCGGCAGGCCTCATCGTCGATGCTGCGACCGGGGTGAGTGGGGCGGGTCGGCCACCCAAGCCCCACACCACCTTCTGTGCAGTCGACGAGGATTTCAGCGCCTACGGACTGCTCGACCATCGCCACACCCCCGAGATGGAGATGGTGCTGCGTCAGCACACCGGTACCGACGTCTCGGTCATCTTCACCCCCCATCTCGCGCCGATGAATCGGGGTATTCTCGCCACCTGCTACGCACGGCCTGTCGGTGACCTCACGACCGACGATGTCCTGGGTCTGTTGCACGACGCCTACGACGACGAACCGTTCGTCGTCGTCAGCGAACGCTCGCCTTCGACCAAGGCCACACTCGGCTCGAACAGCTGCCATATCACCGCCCGCGTCGATCCCCGCACCGGGTGGGTGGTTGTGTTGTCCGCTCTCGACAACCTGGTGAAGGGGGCCTCGGGTGGTGCGGTCCAGTGCGCAAACCTCGCCCTGGGGTTGCCTGAAGAGGCTGGCCTTGCGGTGGCCGGTATGTATCCGTAGGGCGGTGACGATGTCCGACGGCGTATCTCCACTCGCTCCTGACGAGTTTCCGGCCATGCCTCCGATCGCCGGAGTTCAGCTCGCAACGCACGCGGCGGGAATCAAGTACGAAGGACGTGACGACCTGTTCCTCGCCACGGTGGCGGCCGGAACCACGGTCGCCGGGACCTTCACCAGATCGCAGTGTCCCTCTGCCCCCGTCGACTGGTGCCGCCGGATCCTTGCCGACGGCAACCGCACCGCCCGAGCGCTGGTGTGCAACTCGGGCAACGCCAATGCGTTCACCGGTCGGGCCGGAGGGACGGCGGCAACGCTCACCGCCGACACCATCGCCGACGCGCTCGGTGTGTTGCCTGCGGAGATCTTCCTTGCTTCCACCGGCGTGATCGGCGAACCGCTGCCCGAACAGGCGATGCGCGACGGTCTGCCGATACTGGCCGACAAACTCGGCACCTCGAGCCCTGAGGGGTGGGAGCTCGGCGCTGGCGCAATCTGCACGACCGACACGTACCCCAAGGGTGCGTACGCTCGGATCGAAGGTTGTGCTGCGCACATCGTGGGCATCGCCAAGGGCAGCGGCATGATCGCCCCCGACATGGCCACCATGCTTGCATTCGTGTTCACCGACGCCGCCGTCGAACCCGGTCTCCTGCAGCGGTGCCTCGACAGGTCGGTCGAGCGGAGCTTCAATCGCATCACCGTCGACTCCGACACATCGACAAGCGATACCGTTTTGCTGTTTGCCACGGGCGAACAAATCGACGAAGACTTCACCACCGACGACGATCCGCGGTTGCCAGCGTTGCAACAAGCGCTCGACAGCGTGCTGCTCGACCTCGCCCATCAGATCGTGCGTGACGGGGAAGGGGCCACCAAGTTCGTCGAGGTGACCGTCACCGGTGCAGCCGATGACGCAGCAGCGAAGACCATCGGTCTTGCCATTGCGAACTCGCCGCTCGTGAAGACGGCACTTGCTGCCGAGGACGCCAACTGGGGCCGGATCGTCATGGCGGTCGGAAAATCGGGCGAAGCGGCTGATCGCGACAAGCTCGAACTGTGGCTCGGATCCGAACAGGTCACCGCAGACGGCGCAGTGGTTCCCACCTACTCAGAAGCGCGGGCGACTGCGCATCTCCAGCAGGACGAGGTCCAGATTCGCGTCGATGTCGGTGTGGGTGAGGGGCACGCAACGGTATGGACGTGTGACCTCACGCACGGCTACATCGAGATCAACGCGGGGTATCGCTCATGACCGAACCGAACGACGTGTTACCCAGTCGCGGGTTCTCACCCTCACAGCGGGCCGGGGCGCTGGTCGAAGCTCTCCCGTATATCCAGCGATTCCGAGACGCGATCGTGGTAGTGAAGTTCGGCGGTAACGCCATGGTCGACCCGGCGCTGTCCCAGACCTTCGCCGAAGACGTCGTGCTGTTGCGCTCGGTAGGTCTCAAGCCGGTCGTCGTTCACGGTGGCGGACCGCAGATCGGTGAACTGCTCGGCCGCCTGGGGAAAGAGACCGAGTTCGTCGACGGCCTAAGAGTCACCGACGCCGAGACCCTCGATGTCGCCCGAATGGTGCTCGTCGGCAAGGTTGGGCGCGACATCGTCGGAGCGATCAACGTGCATGGCGCGTATGCGGTCGGGCTCTCCGGAGAGGACGGCGGCCTCATCACGGCAGTACCGCGAGACGAAACCCTCGGATTCGTGGGTGATGTCGCCTCGGTGCAGCCAACCATCATCGAGCGGTTGCTGGCCGAGAACATGATCCCCGTGGTGTCGACGATCGGTGCCGACGAGTCGGGTCAGGCCTACAACATCAACGCCGACACCGTTGCGGGCGCTCTTGCCGGTGCCCTCAGTGCCGAAAAAGCCGTCTATCTCACCGATGTGCCGGGACTGCTGACCGATGTCGACGATCCGACGTCGATCGTCGCCCGCGCCTCGGTCGACGAGATTCGTGAACTGATCGCTGAGGGCAGCATCGGTGGAGGCATGATTCCAAAGGTCGAAGCGTGTATTCACGCTGTGGAATCAGGCGCGACATCAGCACACATGCTCGATGGGCGTGTTCCGCACGTCCTTCTGCTCGAACTCTTCACCGATGCCGGTATCGGCACGATGATCACCGGCTCGCCCTCCTCGGGCGACGAGATCACCGGCTCGCCCTCCTCGGGCGACGAGATCACCGGTGTCGGAGGAACCACATGACCGCAGAACAAGCAGCCGCCTGGGGTGCCGGTGGCACCCACAGCCCGCTGATGAACAACTACGGCTCCCCACCGCGCCTTTTCGTGCGAGGCAGTGGCGCCGAGTTGTGGGATCGCGACGGCCGACGACACCTCGACTTCCTGTGCGGTCTGGCGGTGACCGGACTCGGGCACGCCCACCCGAGCGTCACTCAGGCGATCGCCGCACAGGCTGGAACGCTCACACACACCTCCAATTTGTTTGCGAACGAGCATCAGGCACCGGTGGCCGAGGCGATCTCGCGGCTGATCGATTCCGGCTCGGGGCAGGTCCTGTTCCAGAACTCCGGAGCCGAGGCCAACGAGGCCGCGTTGAAGATCGTCCGGAAGTATCAGGGCCGAGGGCGGCACGGCGTCGTCAGTGCCCTTCGAAGCTTCCATGGGCGCACCCTCATGTCGTTGGCCGCCACCGGACAACCAGAAAAGCACGAGCCGTTCCAGCCACTCCCGGAAGGGTTTCGCCATGTCGTCTGGAATGATCTCGACGAGTTCGAGAAGTCGCTGACCCCCGAAGTCGGGGGAGTCATCCTCGAGCCCGTGCAGGGCGAAGGTGGGGTGAACCCGGCCGACGTCGAGTACCTGCAAGGGGTTCGCCACATCTGTGACGAGCGCGGGCTCCTGCTGGTCCTCGACGAGATCCAGACAGGGTTCGGTCGAACCGGCCAATGGTTCGGCTTTCAGGCGGCGGGCATCAGACCCGATGTGGTCACGATGGCCAAGGGCATTGCCAACGGCATGCCCGTGGGTGCCATCTGGGCCTGTGACGAGGTTGCGGCTGCCTTCGTTCCGGGTGATCACGGCTCGACCTTCGCCGGGCAGCCGCTTGCGCTGGCGGCCGCGCGAGCGACCATCGCCGAACTCGAAGCCATCGACGCGCCCGCCGCTGCTCGCCGGATCGAGGCAGTCCTGCGGGCCGGCCTCGAACCGCTGTCGGGCGTCGATCACATTCGCGGTCGAGGACTGCTCCTGGGGGTCGAACTCGACGACGTCGGCCTCGCCGGCCGCACCGGTGCGGAAGTCGCCCGTGCTTGTCTCGAGCGGGGACTGATCGTGAACGGTGTCACGCCCACGACACTACGGCTCGCGCCACCATTCATTCTCACCGATGCGCAAATCGCCGAGGCGATCGACATCATGGCGTCGGTCATCGGCGAAGGAGTTGCCTGATGCGTCACCTGCTCGAAATCGACGATCTCACGTCCGACGACCTCGGCCGAATCCTCTCGATCGCCACGTCGGTCGAAACGCCACGCGTTCTGGCGGGGAAGGGCACTGCGCTGATCTTCGAGAAACCCTCGGCCCGAACGCGCAACTCGATGGAGATGGCCGTAGTGCAACTGGGTGGGCATCCGGTCTACATCCAGGGCCACGAGGTCGGCATCGACAGTCGCGAAAGCGTCGAGGACGTGACTCGGACGATGGCCTGCTTTCACACCATCGTCGCAGCCCGTGTCTTCGCGCACACCGTGGTGGAGCGGATGGCAGCGCTCGATCTGGTCCCGATCGTCAACATGCTCAGCGATGATGCGCACCCACTGCAGGCGCTTGCCGACCTGTTGACGATGCGTCGGGAGTTCGGCGAACTGGCGGGCCGAACAGTTGCCTACGTCGGCGACGCGAACAATGTCGCGCGCAGCCTTGCGCTTGGTGCTGGGCTCAGTGGCATGCACTTCCGGATCGCCAGCCCGATTGGCTACGGCTTCTCCGATCGTGATGCTGACCGGATTGCAACTGCAGGGGTCGAGATCGAGGTGGTCGACCGTCCCGAGGACGCGGTTGCGGGAGCGGATGCCGTGTACGCCGACACCTGGACGTCGATGGGGCAGGAAGCGGAAGCCGAGCAGCGGCGCCGGGCCTTCGAGGGCTTTCAGGTCGATGAGCGACTGATGGAACTCGCTGGTGTTGATGCGATCTTTCTGCACTGCCTGCCGGCTCATCGAAACGAAGAAGTGACCGATGCCGTGCTCGATGGTCCGCGCAGTCGCATCTGGGCCCAGGCCACCAACCGAATGCACGCAGCACGGGGGGCAATGGCATGGCTGATGCAGGAGCGAGGCTGACATGGCGGCGATCTCATGAGCAAGGCTCGTCGGCAGCACCGCATCGCCGTCCTTCTCGAGGAGCACGCCGTGACGTCCCAGGGCAGGCTCACCGAATTGCTCCAGGCCGAAGGCCTCGAAACGACCCAGGCGACCGTGTCCCGTGATCTCGATGATCTCGGGGCGATCAAGGTTCGGGGTCCAGGCGGGGAGACCGTCTACGCAATCCCGGAACACCCGGTCGACCGCATCGCTCCCGAGGATCATCTGCGTCGGGTGATGTCGGACTGGGTGGCCGATGTGAACCACTCGCTCAACGTCGTCGTCCTCCGGACGCCACCAGGCTCCGCGCATGTCGTCGGCTCTGCCCTCGATCGGGCGGGGATGACCCAGATTCTCGGTACCGTCGCCGGTGACGACACCTTGATCGTGGTGGCCGCCGAAGACATCGGCGGTGCCGCCCTCGCCGAACGCCTGCGAACCCTCGCCGGTCTCGGCTGAACCTACCCCCGAACCCTGAGAGAAGTATCTGCATCATGAAGGTCGTACTCGCTTACAGCGGTGGTCTCGACACCTCCATCATCCTGCGCTGGCTCCAAGAGACGTACGACGCAGAGGTCATCACCTTCACCGCCGACCTCGGACAGGGAGAAGAGGTCGAACCAGCGCGGGCCAAGGCGCTCGAGATGGGTGTCCCACCCGAGAACATCCACATCGAGGACGTGCGCGAGGAGTTCGTTCGCGACTTCGTCTTCCCGATGTTCCGGGCGAACACGATCTACGAAGGGGAATACCTTCTCGGCACCTCCATCGCCCGCCCGCTCATTGCGAAGCGACTCGTCGAGATCGCTGCTGAACATGGTGCTGATGCCATCAGCCACGGGGCCACCGGCAAAGGCAACGATCAGGTTCGCTTCGAACTGGGGGCCTATGCACTCGCCCCGGAGATCAGGGTCATCGCGCCGTGGCGCGAATGGGAACTCGGCGGCCGCGAAACGCTGATGGCCTATGCCGAAGCGCATAACATTCCGATCGAGATGAAGCG
>Ga0181581_10002418_pt1 | contig 14616 bp, 2 predicted proteins | sample 071ome_22_FD_132433 | JGI IMG/M metagenome (GOLD analysis project Ga0181581, IMG submission 132433) | Coastal salt marsh microbial communities from the Groves Creek Marsh, Skidaway Island, Georgia - 071404AT metaG (megahit assembly) | ecosystem: Environmental > Aquatic > Marine > Intertidal zone... | reverse complement strand
CGGGGACGGGCGCCCCCTCGTCGGCGGCGGGCTCCACCCGCGCCGGGTCGCGGCAGGAGGCGCCGGGGGCGGGGTCGCGCCCGGGCACCGCCGCGCCGAGGGCGGGGTCGCGCCCGGGCACCGCCGCGACGAGGGCGGGGTCGCGCCCGGGCACCGCCGCGACGAGGGCGGGGGGGCGGGGCCAGCGTGGCGACTCGGGGCGCCCGGCGCGCCCGGCGACTTCGCCGGCGGGGGGGCCGGACGGCGCCCGGGCGCTGCCCCGCGGCACGAGCTCCTTCATGTCCCCGACACGGGCGAGCCTGGCGCGGCAGCCGGGCAAGTCTCTCTTCTCGACCTCCGCCGGCGCGCATCTGACCGCGTACGACACGGACAGGGCCTTCGCCATGGTCCGCCCCCGCCGGGAGCGCGGGTGCCAGGCGTCCTTCGATGGCACGGTCGACCGGGAGACGGCGGGCAAGCGGGCGGCGCCGGTGGAGAACACCCCCCCACCGGGGCTCTACTTCTCGGGCGAGACGTGGGACTACAACAGGTCGCCCCATCACACGGTGGCCGGGCACCACGCCGACGCCACCCACCACATGTTCCAGGGCGTGGCGATGGCCGAGGAGGAGCGGCGGGCGCTGCGGCCCCGGACGGCGGGCGGCCTGACGCACCACATCACCGCGTACCGCCCGTCGTCGTCGGCGTTCCGCCCGATCAGCTCGATGCGGGACGCAACGGAGGAGGGGGCGTTTCCCTCCCGCCCGGGGTCCCCCGGCCGCAGCCAGCACGCCGACTGGATGGCGCAGTACGGCCGGCCCATGTCCCCGGACCGGCCGGGGTCCCCGGGCATGCGGACGGGCACGGGCCCCCTGGACCTGGGCTCGCCCATGTCTCGAACGATGGCCAGCGCGGGGAGCTTCGGCTGGCGCGCCGGTAGCGGGAGGGACCTCGCGGACCGCCCCGCGTCCCCCCCCCGCCCGACGCCCATGAACACGGGCCCGGCCATGCGCTCGGGGGCGACGCCCCTCGACCCCCAGAAGGTGAAGCGCGTGGTCCGGGGGGTGGACCCGCGCAAGCCCCCCGCACCCCCGATCGTCCCGCTGGAACAGAACTTCAGCGTCGTGGTCACGGGGCGCGAGGTGGACACGCGCATCCACGTGGGCGAGTCGGGCGTCACGGCGACGACGCACCTCACGGCCGTGGCCGAGCACCCGGTCGACTACCTCGAGGCCCCGGAGGACGTGTCCCCGGGGCACCAGCACCTCACGGTCACCCGGGAGGGGGTCAAGTGGCACCACACCCCCACGGGCAGGCCCGACGTGCAGGGCGACCCCCCCGCCCTCGCTGCCGCCACCGTGCCCGTCAAGACGGGGGGATACGGGGTCGAGTACGAGCAGCTCGCCAGCCCGCGGCCGGGGGTGCCGGAGGAGTCGATCGGGCTGGCGTCGATCGCGGCGCTGCTGCCGGCCGAGCCGCACGGGGCCAACTTCGACGCCACCGTCGCCGAGGGCACGGACGAGGACGGGGGCGCCGTGGCGCAGGCCACGGTGAGGGTGAACCCCGCGGCGCCGTTCCCGCGGCCGCCGGGGAGCCCAGTGCCGGCCGCCTTCGTCGACATCTCGCCGCCCGTAGACTCGCCGCCGGCGACGCCGGCGAGCCGGCGGTCGAGGAGCCCGAGCCCGCTGCGCTCGCGCCCGGGGTCCCCGCTCCGGGGGGGCGACGGGTCCCTCCACACAACGCGGACGGTGGCCGCCTGACGTGAGGGGCAGGGACGGGCAGTTTAAACAAACACGCTAGACACACGGGATGAAATCTCACTCGCTCCTATGCGCATGCAATACAGGGTGAGAGGATGAATGTGAGGGTGGGGACAGCCCGGCGCTACAGGGCTCGACCCCCAAAGTGGCGCCCGCCGAAGCCAGGGTGATCGTGGCGGGCGGCCCCGCCAGCGCTCGGGGCCTCGGGGCCCCAGGGGCCTTCGGGCACCCCCGTCCCGCCGGGGGGGGCGCCGCGACCGCCGGGCGGAGGCGCGGGGCCGGGCCCCGGGAGAGGGGCGGCGCGCCCCGGGGGGCCGTGGCCGCGGCCGTGGTGGTAGTGGGAGCAGAGCGCACCGCCCGGGTCGCCCAGGCCGAAGCCGAAGCCGACATCCATGCCGTAGATCTCGTTGAAGGTGCGGACGCGTAGCATGAGGTCGCTCAGGCTGTCTAGTAGGGTGCAGGGCCGGGGTGCGAGGAGCGAGGGGTGGGCGGGGGCCAGCATGTGGCCCCCGGCAGGCGCCTGGTGAATGTGCAGCGCACCGCCGGGGAGGCCCCCCCGGGGCCCGGCAGGGGGGCGGGGGGGCAGGAGGGGGATAGGAGTGCCCCGGGGGGGGGCGATCGCCTGTACAACCTGGAGACCGGCGACGTCTGGCCCGCGGCGCGGCTCCTTCCGGGGCGACGCCTGGCCAGGGGCCTCGCCGCTGCTGCTCCGACGCTTCTTGCTGGCGCGGGAGCCCTCGGGGCCCACCGTGGGAGGGGACGCGTGGAGCATGTCCCCGCTGGACAGGGACTCCAGGGCGCGGCCGGCCTCCTGCTCGGCGATCTCTAGCCCGTCGGCGTCGTCGTGCTCGGGCGACGTGCGGTGGGGCCTGGTGTCGGAGGACGCGTGAGGCTTTGAGGGCGGGTCGAGGCCTGGGCAGAAGCGGCGCAGCTGCATCTGGGAGAGGAGCCAGCCGTCGGGGGCGCTCGCAGCCTGCTGGCTCCCAGAGGCCGGGGCTACGCCCGGCCGAGAGCTCCAGACGGGGACCTCGCGGGGGAACGGGAGTCCGAACTGGCTCTGCTGCTCGACTTGGGCCACCGCCTCACACAGCCCGTCGATGCTGGCCGGGGACCCCGTCGGGTGAGGAGGGGATGGGAACTCGTTGGAGGCGCGGCGCTCGAAGGACCTCTGCGAGAGTGCCGCTGCCCCCTTGCCCGCGAGGCTCGAGGAGCGGCGAGGGTCGTCACTCCGCGGGAACGGCATCGTCATGGCTGCCCACTGGGTCGTGTTCCTGGGGGTCTCGGCAGACACCCCAGAAGTGGGGCGGGGGGGGGGCTGGAAGAGGAGATGCGAGCCGTCACGGGTGAACAGCGGGAGCGGGTATCCCCGCCCCTTGGCGTCGCCGCTCCTGCGCCCAACAGGCAGCCCCTCGCTGCCTCTCTCGATGGACTTGGACTCGAGGGCAACCGCAGGCGGGTCAGGGGGAGCAGGGCCATGAGCAGGGCGAGACGACTGGCCTTGACGGGAGCTGTTCTGGCCCTGCGGGACAGCATACTCGGCGCCCGTGGATCCCGGGCGAGAAGCTACACTGGTATTAGGGCGCACACAGTGTGCGCAAGCGCGTGCCCGAGGGGTGCTCACCGGACGGTCGGGGGGTGCCCTCGGCCCCTCCCGGCCTCCGTGGGCGTCCTCGTTGACGACGTCGTCGATGCCGAACTCGCCGGGGGAGCGCGGCGCCATCCAGCCGCCGGGGTCCCTGACGTCGGCGAGGACGATGGCGGCGTAGTCCCTGCCGCACCCTGGCTTCTTGAAGCGGCCCTCGAAGGACACCCCACCTGGGGCTAACTCTCCGTTGTGTCCGATCTCGTGGACCGCCATGCTCGTCAGCGTGGCCTTGGCCCCATCGGCACGGAGGACAAGGAACTCGCGGAGCGTTCCGTCGGGCCTGGAGAGCCACGGGTGCGTGGGCGGCAGGAACACTTCCTCGATGGGCAGCCCGTTGTGGATGCCGCTCTTCTTCTCGTCAGTCGTGTAGGGGTGCAGGAAGATGAAGCTGCCGAAGGGGAAGGTGACCGTGTTGAAGCAGACGAAGCGGTCGAGAGCGATAGACGGGCTCTCTGCGAGACATGGGGAATGAGCGAGAGGGCGGCGTCGCGATCCGGGAGGACGCGCTAGCGTGGACAGGGGAAGCGGGAACCCGGCGACCGACAGACCGGTCGAGACTGCTCACTCACTCGTGTGCGCCAAACGGGTGAGGAAGGAGGGGCTCTTCGGGTGGTCAAGGAGACCCAGAATGGTGTTCCTGCGACGTCGGGGAGCGATGAAGGGGCCGAATTCGGAGGGAAACCGGGCCAACCGCGGGGCCCCATCCTTCGGGAAGGGGTTCTCGCCTGTTGATGGCGCTGCCGTTGGTCGAGATGGGGACGGTAGCCTGGAGGCGGGCCCTAGTGCGGCCACCGAGTAGACGTCCGGGCTCGAGGACGTCCTCGCAAGCCTGGGAGGGCGCAGTGCCGCCCCGACGCTGCTGGAGCACCGGGGTCACCGTGGTGATGAAGGCGCCCTCGGGGCGGGCGAAGACGACGCGGTCGCCGGTGAGGATGGCCCCGTGGAGCAGCCAATGACTGACGTGCTGGACGGTGTGCTCCGGGTGGGCCGTCACCCAGTCCAGGAAGTCGAGCTTGGCGTCGCGGAGCCGGCCCCCAGGGCTGTGGGAGCGTGGCCAGGTCTGGAGCGGGAGCGGGCACCGACACTGGGGCTGCCCTAGGCCGAGCGAGACCCCGCAGCTGCACTGGCGCTTGGCCGAATAAATGGCCGCGACGAGCTCGGGGAGGCGGTCGGCGATCAGCGGGGCTGTGGCAGCGCCCAACCTGTCGCCCATGGAGGAGCCGCCAGACGATCCCATCTCTTGTATCTCCCCCTCGGTACTCGGCGAGGTGGGGAATCGGCTTTCTCTCGCGGGAATCTCCCGCCTGAAATCTGCGCACATATCAATCAGTGGCGCTTGAATGATGCGTGGGAGTGTCTGCTGAAAGCGACGGCGGATCGGCGGGCCGCAGAATCCTTGGTGAAGGCCAGGTGGAGCGCGCCATGTCTCTCATCGCATCTCTAACGCGTTTCGCTGTACACTGGCCAAAGCTCCAAGCTTTAGGAATAAACATAAGCTGAAAAGACGGAACAAAAGCTTCATCATTCACATCGGCCAAAGCACGCGCCATCATCGGTCTCGAATGTGGGCGAGAAGCACAAATGACCCCCGCAGGGGGTATCTCAGATATTCCACATACCCAATTGGGTGTGTAGCGTATTGATAAATAACGAAAACGGCGGGCTACAGGATTAACAACCCACACGCCTTCACGGGGGAGGTGAGAAGGGCACCGGAAGCTCGCTCCATCATCCGAATCGATTTCTAGTCCGTGAAGGAGAGTATTGTGGATACTCACCATTCAGTGGCTTTAAACGAGAGATGAATAGGAAACGTACATCAAAGACGGTCCCTCTTGTACCGGGAACAAGCTCGAAAAGCTTCTCGAGGTGCTCGTCCTGTCGCCCTCGCAGGCAGGCGGCGTCTGATGACGCGCTCCCTTCTTACGTTTAGGTATGCTGTTAATATACAATGCGACGACCGATGGAAGGAAGGAAATGCACGAGCGAGCTGGAACCGCGGGGGGGAACGCAGGGATGCGTGTCAGAAGCGAGCCCGCCCCTCGAGGAGATTGAGCGCGCGGCCCGGCTGCCGGGGCTCTCGGCGGGCGCATTTACTGCAGAATCGTCGCCTACGACATGCCTCGCACCTCCCCGTGGCGTCCACGCCTTTCAACCCTGGTTCCCTCCATTTCGCCCCTCTCGGCCGAATACGAACTCCCATCGGACAGCTGACAACCTTCCACCCTACTCCTCTCACCACTCCTCTCACCGCCCCTCCCCTCCCTGCAGCGCCTGTCCGAACGCTCCCAGCACCGCCGAAGTGTAGCGCGCGAAAAACGCTGCCGGGGCCAGGGCCAGACCGGCTGCCCCGGCCACCGTCCCTTCCACAGCGCCAAGCACGCCATCCCTCTGCCAGCCCACCCTGGGTGCCCTCACGAGACCAGCAACCCCGTTCGCGACGGCGCCCCCGAGCGACTTGCCGCGCTCCCCCTCGCCAACCCCGTCCTCCACATAGATCCTCACCGCAGCTTGGAGGGAGCGCTCGGCCACGGATGCGGCCCTGGAGACGGCACCGAGTGCTGCTGCAGGAACTGAGGCCGCAGCCTTCATAACCCGTTTTCCGACACGCAAGGCAGCCCCCGGCACTTGCCCCGGCTTGCGAGGGTCGATCATGCACACAGCGTCGGCGACCTCCCGAAGTGCCACAACGACGCCAGACACCGTCTTCACGGGGTCCCCGAGGCACAGAAACACCCCACTCGAGGAGGCGAGACCGCAGGCGCTCAGCACGGTACTCGACAGGACTCCGGGCCTCGCGGCCATCCCGCCGGCCACGTCCCAGGAGCTCCACGTGGCATCCGCGACGCGGATTGGAGGGAGGCGTATGACGCCCTCGTGGACCTCTGCCACAGCGGGCGCGCACACGAGGCCGCCTCGAAGGGCTCTGGTTAGGAGGGCACGAGTCACTCCCGACCGTACCTTGAGCTGTTTGAGGGTGTCGGAGAGGAGCTGCTCGGTCTTGTGGCCGCCGTCCATCAGCACACTGACGGCCACCTGGATCTCGGATATGGCGACGCCCTGGAGCCAGAGCCAAGTGGGAGCCGAGGCGAAGACGCCAGTCGGTTCCTCCAGGGCCGGCTCTGTTGCGCCACAGCCATCGACGGCCAGCAGCCCTGAGGCCTCGTCAGCGACCGCGACGGCCAACTCAGCAATGGCGAGTAGCAACGGAAGCTGCACTGTCAGCTGAATCGGAGATATACCGATCTGAGCTGCACCGACGTGTAAGACACCGGCGGGCGCCTTGCCACCAATGACGACGCGGCACGACATGGCACTCTCGTTCCGCCCCATTGATACGACACCTTCTCCCCCCGAGACGCGGTCCAAGATCTTGATGCCAGATACATCAAACGTGACCTCTGTCGACATGTCGGTGACCCGGATCGTAGCCGCCGCACCTGTCAGTGCCACAGCAAGAAGCCCGCCACGTGGACCTGACACTGAGACGCTGATGCCCTCACAGCTCACGTGAGCTGCGACCGACGTCGCTGCCCACCGCACACTGGTCACCGGGGCTGCCGGGTATGATATTCCGGACCGGTGCCCACTGGCGGACAGCGTGATCACCGTGAGGGGGCCCTCTCTAGCCACAACGGCGAAAGCCAGGCCCTCTGGAGACGCCACATCCGGAAGCAAGTAGGCTCGCGGGCGGCCCTCCGTCGCGGTGGAGACGGTGGCCAGCGCCTTTCCCGTTGAGGGACACACGATCTCGACGCTCGTTATCGAAGCGAACGAGCACCGACCACCTGACACTAGTGGCACCGTGTCGTCCTTGAGCGGTCCCCTCTGCCGCACGACAATGCCTCCGGGGAGCGAGCATCGCACCTCAAGTGGGAGGAACGCGGCGAACTCGGCGACCGCACAGTAGGCCGTGCCGTTCGCCACGGTCACGTTCACTGCGATAGCCAGCGCCTTCCCTTCTCCCCTCAGCACTGCACACCCCCGGAACCCAGCAGTCATCGGCACCACAGCCTCTGTCGACAGGCCGATCCCAGCCGCGCCCGAGGTGCTGAGAGCCACGCCGACATGGGACGGGGGCGTCTCAGACCCCGCAGGGAGTGAAAGGGGCCACTCAATACCGGGTGGGACGACCACGACGCCGTCATGGGACGGGGAAGGACCACTCGTCAAGTCACGCCGCTCGGTCGATTGGCTTGAGGGCCTGGTGAGGACTCGGACACGGAGGGGAGCACCAGACGAGTTATTGACCAGGAAGGCGGGCGAGAGCGCGACGGCCCATCTCGGGACAGGAGGACCAAGGGCGGGCACGGCCACACATGCCACCGCAACCACCGGCATTAGTGCCCCCGCCTCTGTCAATACCCACGTCATCTGGGACCCACGCCCTCTCCCCAGCGCGACGTGACGGGTCGCGGACGACTCCGTCGCCGACCTCGCGGAGTTTTCCCTCACCAGTCCCGCCTCGTCCCCGCACTCGGCAAGCAGGAGCTCGATACCCGAGCGCTCTCCCAGCAGCTCAGCCTCCAGGTTGGCAAGGTCGAGCCCAGGGGGTGTGAGATGGAGGGTGCTGCCGGGAGGGAGGGGAGCCATGCTCCGGACCGTGTATGCCACGCCAGGGCCCCGGAAAGGGGGCTTGACCTCGTACGATCTGCCGACCCCAGCACGGACGGGCACCGGCAGGCGGCTCCGCACCGCCACGGGCGCGATCAGGTGGACCTCACGGCCTGTGAGGCCCCCGCTCCGCTGCCTCCATACAGCGAGGACCGTTGCAGGGGGGAAGGCGGTGCCGCTGCCCTCTTCCTCCGCTACCCTGCTCAGCCTCAGTATGGTCCCTGCCCACCCACCGCCGAGCGGCACGAACCCCTTGTCCGTCCGCAGCGTCGCCGTGAGCTTCGCGCCGTCCCCGCCCCGAAGAGCCACAGCGATGCCAGTGCCTGCCTCCGTAGTGACAGTGCACTTGCCGCCAGCCGCCACGTGACAGCCCTGAACCTCCATTTGTGCCCCAGTGCAGTTCCATACCTCCTCAGGGGACGAGAAGACCACCGAGGTCGTGCCCGAGGCGCTGCGAACCACACTTGCAACGACGAATCCACCCCCGTCAGCTCTCGAGGGGGTGGCAGTCTGCTCCCAGACCGTGAGTCCTGCTCCGGCACGAACGGCGCTCGACTGGGATAGCCCTACTCTATCGGAGGCGCCCAGCGCCGCCGTGGCGCCTGTGGATGCCGGCCACGCCACTGCATTGACGGGGATCCGAGTCACAGACCCGAGGGGCCTCTCCAGCTCTGTCTCGGCCAGGTTCCCGGTCCCGATGCCCCCGTGGAGCCCCCCCCTGTGCGGGCAGTCGAGGACTGACGCGTGTATCGGGTAATGCACCGCGTCAAGGGGCAGGAAGGCCTCCTCAAGCGGGGCAATGATAGTCCGCCGCCTGCACTCGCCGCCACTCGAGACGCGCACTCGGCGCGGCAGGGTGTTGACGACCCGCATGTCTGACCTGAACACCAGCTCAGTCAATCCAGCGTGCAGGCGCGTCTCGATCACCACGGTACGCCCCTGCCACTCGGTCCGAGCGGATCCAGGCGCTGAGCCGAGCAAGGACGGGTCGACCACAAGGGCTGGCACCTGCCGCAGCCGCTCCAGGTGGGGGGGACGGCTCTCACAGAAGCCCCACAGGATGGTGGGGGGGGCGTCCCTGTGGACCGTCATCTTAACGAGTGCTGCGCGGGGGTGCTCGATCCCCCAAGTCGAAGTGATGCTCACGCTGACGTTTTCCCTTGCCCGCGGGACGGGGAGGCTCGCCGAACCCACCCACGCAAGCAAGACTGGGGCTGTTGAACGGTCACGGGTCTTGACGAAGATAGGGAGGCCCGTTACGTTGGTGACCACGATGCGCGTGCTAGAGCTATCCTTGGTCTGCAAGACACGGGCCGGCCCCACCATTGCGTGGCCTTGTCCCTCAAAGGCGTCAGAGAGGGGGGCGGCAAGAGCAGCAAGCCCAAGGGCCAGCTTCGCTGTGCCGTGGCCGAAGCTCATGTCGACTCCGCCAGGTACGGACATTGACGCGTTGATGGGCGAGCCACTCTCCGGTAGAAGGACAGAGACCTTGATACTGGGGATCACGACCAGAGGGGGAGGAGCCAGGAGGGAGTCCGGGCACATCTCGACCCGTGCCGCTGTCGAGAGGTCCAACTTCGTAGAGCCATCCTCTCGCAGCTCCGCCCGGATCCGAGGTGGCTCCACGGTTGCACCGAGGAGGTCGACAACAGCAGGACCAACGTCGCTGAGAAGTCGCACTGCAACGCGGGGGCCTTCCAGGGCAGCTGTCGCCCTGACCCTCCTTGGCTGTGTCGCTGTCCGCTCAACAGCCTCTGGGTTGGCCCGCGTCTGGACGGCGCGCACAGTCGTGGCACCATGGGCACTCACGCCGGGCGTATCGTCGCCGCATCGTGGCAGGATCTCGCGAGCGACCACTCCAGCTGCAACAGCGGCGATGGTGACTGCCGAAGTCCCAGGAACCACCTCGACGGACGGCAGCTGGCCCTCGACGGACGCGCCCACCGAGGCAGGGTCCACGGTCAGCTTCGCCGAGAGGTTCCCACCGGAGATCGACAATACCCTACCCTCGTCCCCAGAGCCCCATAGCGGGTGCAGAGAGGCGCGGCAAGCAGTCCACCAGGCCGCGCCAGGGCCGCCACCTCCGATCCCGCTCCGGAAGGCCCCAACCTGGACGGCCGCATCCGGACCCATTGACGAGATGGCGACTTCTGCCACGCCGCATCCCCCGAGAAGAGGGCCGACGTCGGAAGCGCTGATGCAGGCCCGGGCACCGAGTGAAACGGACGCGGCAGCAACCCATTGAGGAGCCGACTCCGCGGTACAGCCATCGGCAGGCCACAGGGAAAGGCACCCTCCTGCCTCGGCACCGTTCACGTCGAGGACCGCTCCAAGCGATAGACCCTCCAGTGTAACCGCCAGCGACAGCGGAACGCTGACAGCGGCCGGATTGGAGGCAGCGGGGCGCTCCTGCACTCCAGGTGTAGGGTCCGACGGCTCAGGCACGCCGAGAGCCGCCCCCGGCAGCGCGACGGTGAGTGCCGACGCATCAAGGTCACCAAGTGCCGACTGAAGGAGGGAACCCGCCGCGGCGGCGGTGCCCAGGTGCGAGGCGTCCACGCACACCCCGATGTTCCCAACCACTGCGCTGGCGTTGACGCCATCGGTAGTCTCCGAGTATCCCCCGCCGAGTGGCCAGGGGGTGCCCCCTCCGACAACGCCCCAGAGGGAGCGGAGAGTACCTCTCGGGGCGTCTAGTGCCACTATAGGGCTCTCCGACGACCCAGACATCCCCAGCACGGTCTTCATGGAAACGACGTTGGGAACAGGGGCCTCGGACGACTGGGACCGGCGAGTCGCGGGTCTGTCGTCCAAGAGACTGTCGGGGAAGCCCGTCGGCGAAGCCGTCTCGTGGCGCAGGTCAGTCACAGACGCCAATAGATCCGGCGTGCTTGAGCGCGAAAGAGACTCTCGCTCGTCGGCGGAGTCGCTTTCGCCCGCACCGAGGTCGAAGTTGATCGCCTTCCACGGGCTCCCCCCCAGAAACCTGTCGGGGGTATCTTCCATCAGCACAGGGGGGCTCAGGCCAAGGGCACCAGCGGAGCCCAGGGAGTCGCGCACGAGCGAGGGCACTGCGTCCGGGGTGGCATGGGACGCCTCGCCGAACATCAAGGGCTCGCGAGTCGGCATTGCCCACTTTTCCTGGCACAAGATCCCCGGGGAACCCGGGATCTCCCGATCCCCACCGGTCCCGGGGAGAACGAAGCCACGCCCCGGACGGCTGCGCCCGCGGCCCTCGAACACCCCGGCCCGGAAACCCCCGGCCCGAAAGTCTGCGGCTAGGCCGCCGCAGGCACAAACAGCCGCCCCGAACTCAATGTCCCAGGCTGAGACCCCGAAGGCACCATTCGCGCAGTCTTCCGCTGGACTCCCCAGTTGGAGGACGGCAGCACTCTCAGCCTCCACAGCGATTGACACCGAGGAGACGTGCACAGCCACAGCGACACCTGACACGGGCACGGTGCGCATCGTTTCGCAGCATGACGAAGTCGAGGGTCCGACCGAGAGAGAGTCGAGCCCAGGAGCAGCGGCTAGCTCCTCCCCTGGGGGTGGTGTGCCGGGTGCCGGGGTTACGACGGCCAAAGCTTCGGAAACAGCAGCCTGGAAGCGCGCCCAGGACTCCTCGGCAGTCACAGCGATCCCAACTGCGTCTCGGATGATAGACGGTGCGACGGTCGTCACACTGCTCAGGCTGCCCACCGCGACCAAGTCGCCGACCGTCATGTGCATAGAGGCACTCTGGTCCGGGGACCCCGCCGCGGGCAGTGCGGGTGTCACCGAAGCGCCAGCAAGGGCTAGCCACGCCACCGGGCTCTTCCCCACGCGTGTCGACACATCCCAGAGCTCACATGCGACTCCAGAGACGAGGATCCCAGCCGGTTCGGCAACGTTGGAATCGCCAGACCCTGAAAGGGTACTGAGAAGCTCCCTTGCGCTTTTGCCGGTTCCCTCGCTTCCTCGCCCGTCCAAAGACATCGCCGCGCCGAGAAGACTCGCCGGCAGGACCACCTGCACCCTCTTGAGGGTCGCCGACAGGCACACCGGGGGTCGCGCAGCCCCCACGTGACGCCCCCCGCTGCCCGGCGGGATGTCCGCCATGGATTGCTCCGAGGCGTCCCAGGGACGGGAGGAAGGCGACCAGCCCTCGACGCTGATGGGGCTCCCCATGGCCACCTGGTCGGAAGCAGTGAGCCCAGAGGCGTCCATGTCGACAACTGCAGCCTCGCCGCAAGAATTCGGCGGCGTCTCCACTTCGTGCTCCAGCATGACGTCCCTGACCTCGAGCCGCACACTGGGGAGCTGTGGCAGGCCAGGAGGGGCGCTGGGGGGCCCATGCGCGGGGTTGACGGTCGATCCGCTGGGTTTGTCACTCGCCGGGGGGGCGTGCTGCCCAGCCTCTTCGATGGCGCGCATGACAGCAAGCTCGAGCTCGCGAAGGGGAAGCCTCTGGACCAAGCCGGGCCAGCCGTCAGCGCCGTCAGCAAGTGCAGTGGGCACCACACGGGCCCATCCGGTGCCCACCTTGATCCCCGACACGCTGACGAGCACGTCGTCCATTCTGTAGGACGCACTGATGAATGGACTCGCGGGACCTCCCTCGCGGGTGCACCCTGGAGCAACACCAAGGTGCACAAAACACCCGCGGTGCCCCGGGGGTCCCCTCAGGCCCAAGCCCCCGACCGACACCTCCGCAGCCAACGGGACCACGGGCGGCCTGGCGTCCGGGCGAGCCCACGCGGGCGTCTCGATGACGCCTCGACCCGTGCTGATCCCGAGGCCCTTGCGAAACATGCCCGCTGCGAGCTCGGAGAACTCACTCACCGACGCAGAGATGCCCGAGACGGCAAGAGACGAGAGGAGACGGGGAAGCGTGGCCTCGGGCCTCACGGGGGCGGGTGTGTCTCCCGAAGTGACGTGGTCCTCGACGCTCACCAGCTCGGCGCGGACGTCGGTGTTCCCGCCAAAGATGTCCAGGGCCGCCCTCATCTTGGCCCCCCGGACCACCAGACTCCAGAGAGGGCGCCCCTCAGGGTCCTGCTGGGCAGAGACGGGCCCCGGGGGGGCCGCCGTGGCCAAGGCGCGCACGCGGATCTCCGACAAAGTCAAGCTCGTGTCGCCCGCGGAGGGCAGGGCGGAGGTGGACATGCGCGCCGCGAGTGCCTCTGCCTTGGCCCTCGCCCCAGCCATGAAGGTGGGCTCGCCGTCGCTGACGACGGCCCTGACAGTCCCGTCCTCGACGGCCGCGGCGGCGACGTTCGCTGCGAAGCCCATGAGCTGCTCGACGGCGGAAGCGGAGATGTCGACGCTGCCCTCGGATAGCGAGATGTGGGCACGGGTGCCGAAGTACGGGTCGCCCCCGGACGTGGGCACCTTGGCGGTGACTTTGGCGTCCCTGAGACGGACCAGGGCGTGCCTCGGGCCCCCTTTCGGACACACGGCGGCGTCAACGGACGCCACGCGTACCCGAGTGTCCGGCATCGCCCAGATCACCCGCTCCAGGGCCAGCGACTGCCAGTGCGGGTCGTCAGGGTAGAGCTGAACCATCCGGAGGGCCTGCCGGGCGTCGCCCTCCACGCCCACCACGCCGCCGCCGCCGCTGGCCCTCCGGTCCGTGGCCCTTGCCCCGAGGCCGGTCGAGGCCGGGGAAATCGGGGCCATCGCCACCCGCGTCAGCGCGTAGTACTCGGACACCCCGAGGGAGACCGAAACGGGACCCACGTCGGCGGTGACAGCGTTCCCGGCGGGGTCGAGCACCGAGGCGCAGACGCCCTCGACGTGCAGGGTCACCCGGGGGTGCCGGTACACGGCGTTGCGGAGCCCCCTCCGCGCCTTCTCGGGGAGGTGCCCCGTGGGGTGCGGGATGCGGTCCAGGCTCGCTCGCTCCATGTCGGACAGGTACGGCTCCAGGGGGGAGCACTTGGCGCCAAAGGAGGCGAGCGGGGCGACCAGGCGCGGCCGCACGGTCGCCCGGACGAGGGGCAGGAAGACGTCGACGGTCATGTCGACCGGCTCCACGAGCGCCGGCTGCGAAGCGACCAGCCAGGCGTCCTCAAGGTCCTCGAGGGTAGTGAGGCCGGCCTCGGACTCGACGGCCGCGGAGCGCCTGCTCCCTGTCGCGCTCCGGCGGGTCCTCAGGCTCCTCGGCGGCGAGTACCCGGGGAGCATGACTGGGGTTACCGAGCCCCCCCTCCCAGGGCCGGGGCTGGGGCTGGGGGCAGCCGGGGGGGGGGCGCGGGGCGACGGAAGTGTCGTGATGCTGCGCGCGAGCCGAGGCCCGCGGGGCGTCCCCCCCCTGCGACGCGGGGACATCGCGGACACCGAGCGCAGCGGCGACGACCCTTCCCCCGGCGACGAGTCCGTCGGCAGCGTGTGCGCTGGCCCAGGCACGGCCGTGTCCGCCCTCTTCACGGCGACCCTGACGGCCACTGCAGGGTTCCCGGGCCTTGAGGGAACCCGGAACCCGGGTCGTTCCCTGAGGAAGTCCTCGACGGCTGCTCCCCCCCGCGACTGCCCCCCCCCCCCCCCCCCCCCCCCCCCCCCCCCCCCCCCCGGGGCCGCCCCCCCGCGGGCGGGGGGGGGGGGGCGGGGGGGGGGGGGGGGGGGAGGGGGGGCGGGGGG
>Ga0181581_10002402_pt1 | contig 14651 bp, 12 predicted proteins | sample 071ome_22_FD_132433 | JGI IMG/M metagenome (GOLD analysis project Ga0181581, IMG submission 132433) | Coastal salt marsh microbial communities from the Groves Creek Marsh, Skidaway Island, Georgia - 071404AT metaG (megahit assembly) | ecosystem: Environmental > Aquatic > Marine > Intertidal... | reverse complement strand
GGGTTGGCCGCCCTTTTGGTTGAGCAGACCGAACCCGGTGCTGCATTTGCTTTGCTTCCTGCAGATCATGTGATCGTGGATGGGGAGGGTTTTCGGAAAGTGCTAGGGGGTGCCTTTGAGGCGGCTGAGCAAAAAGATTATTTGGTCACAATTGGCATAGAGCCAGACTTTCCATCAACCGGTTATGGGTATCTTAAACAGGGAGAGAAATTGGAAACGGCTGGCTCTTTACCTGTCCACCGAGTGGAGCAGTTTGTGGAAAAACCTGACTTGGCAAAGGCGGAAAATTACCTCGATGCCGGGAGCTATTTCTGGAATGCCGGCATGTTTGTCTGGCGGCCTGAAGTTATTTTGGGCGCGATTGCCCGGCATGCTCCAGAACTAAGCGACGGGCTCAATGAATTATCCGCACAATGGCGCAGCACCACATCGATTGCCCAGGCGATGGATGCGGTTTATCCATCCCTCCAAAAAATATCAATCGATTTTGCTGTGATGGAAAAGGCGGAAGATGTGGTCATGCTCCAATCCGCATTTGATTGGGACGATGTGGGGGAATGGCCAGCGATCGCCCGGCACTATCCTGCGGATACGATGGGCAATGTGTTCAAAGGGAGTGGGGTTGCCTTGGAAGCAAGTGGCAACCTGACCTATGCGGAGCCCGGTCATACCATTTCCCTTTTGGGAGTGAAGGACCTCATTGTGGTGCAGTCCGGGGATGCCACCCTTGTCTGCCACAAAGATTATGCCCAGCAAGTAAAAGCTTTGGCCCAGCAGGCGTGCGGGGACAACCCTGAGCTCGCTTAAGCTCGGTTCTACCCATGCCCAATACTTACCTGGGAATTGATTATGGCACCAAAAGAATGGGTCTTGCCTGGGCGGATGAGTTATTGATCTCATTGCCCATTGGTGCCATTCCTGGGTTGAATTGTGAGGGTTGTTGGGATGGTTTAGCTTCGGAAATTGAGAAGCGCCAGATTACAGAAATTGTGGTTGGCTACCCCATTCATATGGATGGGACCAAGGGAAAGCGGGCACAGGAGGTGGATGCCTTTATCGAGAACTTGCAAGCCCGTTTTGGTTTGCCGGTACATCGGGTGGATGAACGTTTGACCAGTGCCACTGCCCGGGAAACGGTGGGTGGTAAGTTTTCGGCGAAGGGAGCGGACCAATCGGGTAAGGTTGATGCAACCGCAGCTTGTTTGATACTGGGTGACTTTTTAAATCAATGAAAAAAACAGCCGATCTACGAAGGTGGCGTTGTCTTTGTGCCTACGACGGTACCGGTTTTAATGGCTGGCAAAAACAAACCAACCGGGAATCGGTACAGGATAAAATCGAGGAATCCTTGGAGAAGATTTTTGGGCAACCCATTCGTACCATCGGTGCGGGAAGAACGGATGCCGGGGTCCATGCAGCCGGGCAGGTTTTTCATTTTGATGGAGCATGGAACCATCCTGCCCAGGCCTTGCTCCAGGCACTGCGGGCATCTCTTCCCACCGGAATAAGCCCAAGAAAGGTGGACCAGGTGAGCCCTCGTTTTCATGCCCATTTGTCTGCCAAGGGGAAGCGTTATCAATACCGGATCTGCCTGGGGTGGGCGATGCCCGAAGTGGACCGTTATGTTCACTCGATGAAGGGCCGAAAGTTGGATCTTCCCGCGATGAAGGATGCCGCCCGCCGCTTTCTCGGAACTCATGATTTTGCCTCCTTTTCCGCCAACCGGGGAAATGGGGATGAGGAACCGACCGTGCGGACTTTGTGGCGTTCGGAATGGTGCCAACGGGGAGAGGAGCTTCATTTCACTACCGAAGGGGGTGGGTATCTTTACAAAATGGTGCGCAGTATGGTGGGTGCGATGATGGATGTGGGTTTGGGCAGGCTCGCACCCGGGGAAATTTCCATGATCCTTAAAGAGAGTAAAAGAACCGCCCGGGTTGTCAGTGCCCCCGCCAGAGGCTTGCGGATGGAAAAAGTTTTTTACCGGCTTCCCAAACTTGCCCACTTGTACTGGTGAAAAAAATTGACTGGGAATTGTGGAAGCGTGCGGCGGTTGATCTTTTTTTCCCAGGCGATTGCCCCATCTGTGAGGGAGCGGCTTACCAGGATGAAGTATCTTTTGCCTGCCTGTCCTGCCTCGATTCAATCGCTTGGATCAAGCACTCCCGCTGCAAACTCTGCGGAATGGGGATGGATGGTTTGGACTATGCCGGGTTGGTTTGTAAAAACTGCCGCGAATCCAGCCCCGTTTTTTCTGCAGGCCGCACCCTGTTTCATTTAAATCCGGCAGGGCGGAAACTGGTTCATCAAATTAAATATCATGGAGACAAAAGGATCCTTCAGGATATCCCGTTCTTTTTGGAACGGGCTCCCCAATTTTTGGAATTTATTACCGGTGCAGTGCTTATCCCCGTGCCCCTGCACAAAAAGAAGTTGCGCAAAAGAAGGTTCAACCAAAGCCTTTGGATTGCAGAGGCCTTTGCCAGGCAGGCAGGAGTGAGCACCGTGGCCTACGACTGTATGTTCCGTACCCGAAACACTCCCAGCCAGACCGAGCTCGACCGGAATGAACGAAGGAAGAATGTTAAAAATGCTTTTGCCCTCAAAGAAGGAACTTGTTTGGATGGGTTTGATAGAGTAGTTCTAGTGGACGATGTCTACACAACTGGTGCCACCCTTGATGCTTGTGCTTCGGCACTTTTGGAGCGTGGGGTCAGGACGGTGGAGGTCGCTACATTCGGGCACGGATAAACCAACTTTAGAATATGTCTTTTTTCAGCAAACCTAAGTATTCCAAGGTAAATGTAAAATCCCGTGAAGGGGTTGCCAAAGGATTGTGGACCAAGTGCCCAGAATCCGGAGAAATGGTATTTGTCAAGGAACTGCAAAAAAACCTGATGGTTGTGCCCGCGAGTGGTTACCATTTTCCACTCCCTGCTCCGGATCGTATCAAGTCGTTGGTCGATCACGGAACTTTTAAGGAGTATGACAGCACCATACGTTCTGGGGACCCCCTGAAATTCAAAGGCCTCGCATCCTATGAGGAGAAGCTCAAGCAAAACCGGAAAAAAACCAATCTGGAAGATGCTGTCGTTTCCGGAGTAGGGGAGATGGACGGACGGTTGGTCAGCCTAGCGGTGATGGACTTTCGTTTCCTTGGTGGCAGTATGGGCTCGGTAGTCGGCGAAAAAATCACTCGTGCGATTGAACGAGGCCTGGAAATGAACATACCAGTGATTGTGGTTTCGGCTTCTGGAGGTGCCCGGATGTACGAGGGTATCCTCAGTCTTATGCAGATGGCCAAAACCAGTGCCGCCCTGGCAAAACTGGCCAAAGCAAAAATCCCTTTCTTTTCGGTGCTTACCAACCCAACCATGGCCGGGGTTATGGCCAGTTATGCTTCCCTTGGGGATGTTATCCTTGCGGAACCCAAGGCATTGATCGGTTTTGCCGGTCGACGTGTGATTAAAGAGACCACCCGTGCCGATTTGCCCGAGGGGTTTCAGACCTCCGAGTTCTTGCTCGAACATGGATTGGTCGATCAAATTGTTGATCGCCACGACTTGAGGGACCGATTGATCGGGTTGATGAATCATTTTGCCCATCACTTGCAGCCAAAACCGAACCGGACGGCAACCGCTCGAAAAAAAGCTCCTGCCAAAAAGGCACCTGCGAGAAAGACTGCGGCAAAAAAGACTGTGGCAAAAAAGACCGCCGCGAAAAAATCATAGGCAACCACTCCTGCTTATTTCCCGTTAACCAATGAGGCGGGTGCACGGATGAATCACTCTTTGGATTTCCTTTACTCCCTGAGAAACCAGGGATCCAAGTTTGGGATGGAACGCATGATCCACCTTTGCCAAAGCCTCGGAAACCCCCAGCTTTCTTATCCCACAATTCATGTCGCGGGAACAAATGGCAAAGGCTCTGTCTGTACAATGCTCGATTCAATCTATCGGGCTCAGGGTTATAAAGTGGGTCTCTTTACTTCTCCGCATCTATTGGAACTTGGGGAACGCATACGGGTGGATGGAAGGAATTTACCTTTTCCCGAAATTGAAAAATGGGTGAACCATTGTCGCCCATTTTTCGAAAAAAAGAAAAAGAGCAGCCAGGCTGCCTGGCCCACCTTTTTTGAATTGATGACCGCAATTGCCTTCCTCGAGTTCGAAAAACAAGAAGTTGATCTGGCGATCGTGGAAACCGGACTGGGAGGAAGGCTGGATTCCACCAATGTGGTACACCCGGAACTTTCCATCCTCACCAGTGTGGGGTATGATCATTGCGAAATACTGGGCGATGATCTTAGCCAGATTGCTGCTGAAAAAGCGGGTATTATTAAAGAAAACAAACCGGTCCTTACGGGTTGGTTGGAGACCGAGGCGATGGATGTGGTCTCGGAAGTTGCTCAAAAACAAAACGCTTCCCTGCATACGATCCCCCTCATCGACCCGTCACATTTTCCAGCCACCAACCTCAAAGGATCTTTTCAGAAAAGAAATGCCGCCTTGGCGCACCAAGCCGTAGAAATTCTCCAAGCTAGGTTTCCAGTTGATGAAAAAAAGGCAAAAAAGGCCTTGCAGTCGGTTCATTTTCCTGGGCGTTGGCAGAAAATATCAACCGGGCCTGATGTTATTTTGGATGCCTGTCATAATGGGCAGGGTGCACAGGTAAGTGCAGAGCTATGGGATACTTTGCCCAAGGGGTTTCATCTTTGGTTTGGTGCTTGCGGGGAGGAGCGTGCCCGCGATGTTTTACTTCCCTTGAGCCAGCGTACCCAAAACATCACCTTCTTTGAGCTCAACCAACCGCGATCCACAAAACTCGATGATTTTCGGAAAATTTCGAACGAACTTTCCCTGACCGCTCAATTCGCCACCGAACAAGATATCCCCAAGTTTCTCCAACAGATTCAACCCAGCGAGTGTTTATTAGTTACTGGTTCCATCTATTTGGTATCTTCCGTTCTTGCCTGCTTTTCGGAGGAACAATCCCCACCAAACAAAAAAAACTGGCAGGATCATTGGTAACCACAGGATCGTCTATGCCCAGTTTGTACACCGGGCGTTCTTTACTCAAAAAATTCTTTTTCCAGCAAAAAAAAGCCCCGAAAATGCCCCATTTTGCTCTTTTGAGGTGGGCTGGTTTGAGATTCAATCAAATGTGAACAAATTCTTAAGCCATGGGGAATAACTTTGAACAACTTGGGCTTGGAAATCTACTGATTTAAGTCTTTTATTTGTTTTTTTTCAAGGACTTGCAATAAAGAGTTGTCAAAGGATAATTTCAAACTAAAACTTATTAACAACACTACATACAGGGGGTAAATTGATCGACAAACACTACATACAGGGGAGTGAAATAAAAAAAAATACAAATATCTCTATTTTTTTCTTTTCATTTACCCGAGTTGGACACACTATTGGATCTATCGTCGAGGAGTCCGCGATTTTCTGCCTCAAAATCGCTCAACGGACACCGTTTGATTCGCCGATATACAAATTTAACTGGTAACAAGAGAGGGAAATAACATCATGGACAAAACATACGAAATCGGCGGGAAATCCTTCGTTTTAAACGAAGAAAAAGCAGTACAGGCATTCCAAGAAAAGAAGGTGATCAATGGTAGGGATACGATGACTTTTAACCTCCTTCCGCTCAAATACCAGTGGGCCTACGATCTTTACCGAAAAATGAAGTCCAACCACTGGGAACCGGAAGATGTTCCTATGCAAAAAGATTTGGAACAGTGGAAAAACCCCGACGAACTATCCGACAGTGAGAGATGGATCATTATGATGGGGATTGGTTATTTTTCTGCTGCCGAAGGCATAGTGGGAGACAACATCCAGCATGTCGTTCGAGAGTTGGTTACTGCTCCAGAACTCAAACTTGTGCTCGGTCGTCATGCTCATGAAGAAAATATTCATGCGGACAGCCTCCTTTATATGATCAGTTCATTGGGTATCAACCCGCATGAATGTGAAGCGATGTTCGAACAAATTGATACCATTCGCCGGAAGAATGAATTTGTTACCCGTGCGTCCCAAAACCTCCGCCGCGACCTTGACCTCACTCAAACTGCCAACAAGCAGGAACTTGCCAAAAACATTTTTATGTTTGGACAATGCATGGAAGGGACTCAGTTTTATGGCCTTTTCGGGATGGTGTTGAGCCTGGCCCGTCAGAACAAATTTCCCGGAGTCGGACAAATGTTCCGTTACACTTTGCGTGATGAATCCAACCATATTGAATTGTTCCGCAATCTTTTCCGCGTTCTTATTGATGAGAACCCTGACATCTGGACTGCTGAGTTCCGCCAGGAATTGGTAGACCTGATGAAAGAGGCGGTGCGGTTGGAAAAAGAGTTTATCTGCGACTGCCTGCCCGTGAGTTCCGTGGGATTGAGTTCAGATGAGTTCTGTACTTACATCGACTACATTGCAGACCGTCGTCTCAATGGAGTTGGTCTCGATATCCTCAACCCAGGTCTCGAAAACCCATTTCCATGGCTTGCTGAGATGATGGATGTAAAGAAGGAGCAAAACTTCTTTGAGGGGCGGGTGACTGAGTACCAAAAATCCTCCGCCTTGTCCGAAGTCTCGGACGATGAACTGTAAGGCAGGGAACTTTTTTCCCGGACCCAGGACTTATTATTTTAAACTTATTGGATGGAAATTTGACTGATGCGTAATACCATATTTGAGGAGGATCGATTGTTAACCAAAGCGGCGGAAACACCCCGTGAAAATAAGCCCCGTTTTGATTGGGCGGAAGATTTGGGAGAGAATCGGTTCGAGATTCCGAAAGTACGTATTACAGATGGCGCGGGTGACCGTGATTTCCACATCGCCGAGGTGGCCGAGGTTATCGGGGAGGCTCTGACCGACCTGATGATCTCAAGGGAAGAAGAGGAAATATACACCCCAAAAAACCGGGAGCTCGTGGTGGAGTCCTCCCGGCTCGTCGCCAGCCGCTTAATCGAGCGGTTGGAGCAAGAGGAGGAAGGCGGCGCCCCCCGCCTCTCCTTCGACGACCTTCACAAACTGATCGAAAAAGCATTGGTTGAAAATGATGCTTATGATGTGGCCAAGAGCCTGGTGTTTTCCCGTTCCAACCACGGGTCCTCCGGCAATGGGAAGTTTTCCAACCATGTGCCCGTGGACAGTTCCCAAATTCGCTTGATCCGCAGAAGTGGCCAGGTGGTGCCATGGAATTCTTCCAAAATCGAGGTGGCGATCCGTAAAGCCTTCCTTTCCTTGCACCTCGATTCTGCACCTGCTGTGCAGATTTCTGATGAAGTGAGCAGGCGGGCAGTCGGTACCGGGCAGGCGTTCATCAACATCGAGGATGTGCAAGACATCGTCCAGGAAGAGTTGATGAAACATGGCTTCTTCAAAGTTGCAGAGTCTTACATCCTTTACCGTGCACGCCGTCGGGTAGAGCGCGAAAGCAATGTCGATACCCATGAAGTCCGCCAGGACTCCATGATTGTGGTCAAGAAAAAGGATGGAACCACCTTTTTCTGGGATGGGATCGATCTCAAAAAGAGAATCAGTTTTGCCAGCATCGGTCTGGATCTTTGCCTCAACCCAGAACAAATTGAGGAAAGCCTGCGTCGTTCCGTATTTTCAGAGATCACTGAAGTGGATTTGCGCAAGACCATCATATTAAACGCCAAAACCCTGATTGAGAGGGATGCTGATTTTGCCAAGTTTGCCGCCCGTATCCTGCTTACTTATATTTATGAGGAAGTATTGGGATGGGATGTGGCTCAGCACAGTATTGAAGAAATACGCACCTTTCATGCCAAGCAATTTAAGGCCTATCTGAAGAGGGGTGTGGCCATCAAACGGCTCGACAAAAAACTGTTGAAGCTCGATATCGACAAGTTGTGCCAGGCGATTGATCCCTCTGCAGACCTCGACTTTGATTACCTCGGTATCCAAACCCTCTATGACCGCTACCTGGTGGTTGATAAAACTGGCGATATTGCCCGCCGTCTCGAAACTCCCCAATTTTTCTGGATGCGTGTAGCCACCGGTGTTTTTGCTCATGAGGAAAACCCGGAAGATCAAATTATTTCCCTCTACAACCTATACAAAAGCCGTCGCTTTTGTTCATCCACACCAACCCTTTTCAATTCAGGCACTCCGCACTCGCAGCTGTCTTCCTGCTACCTGTACAAAGTCGACGACACTATCGAGTCGATCATGTACCGTGGAATTGCAGAAAATGCATTCCTTTCCAAATGGGCAGGTGGTCTCGGGGGTAGCTGGACATCGGTACGCGGTACCGGTAGCCACATCGCTGGCACCAATGGAGAAAGCCAGGGAGTCATTCCTTTTCTCAAGATGCACAACGACCAGCTGTGCGCAGTTAACCAGGGAGGAAAACGCAAAGGATCTGGTTGTGCCTACCTCGAAACCTGGCACTGTGACATTCTAGAGTTTCTTGAACTTCGTAAGAACACCGGGGATGACCGTCGTCGTACCCACGACATGAACACCGCCAATTGGATACCCGATTTATTCATGAAGCGGATGGAAGGCCGTGAGAACTGGACCCTTTTCCGGAGCAATGAGGTGGCAGACTTGCATGACCTTTATGGCAAAGCCTTTGAGGAAAAGTATGTCGAGTATGAGGCCAAGGTTGAGAAAGGCGAAATTTGGGGCCACAGTATGCCTGCCATTGACCTGTGGAAAGCGATGCTGAAAATGCTTTTTGAAACGGGTCACCCTTGGATTACCTTTAAGGATACCTGCAATGTACGCAGCCCTCAGGACCACGCCGGAGTCATTCACAGTTCCAACCTTTGCACAGAGATCACTTTAAATACTGGTGAAGATGAAACAGCGGTATGTAACTTAGGATCTGTTGTCCTCGATTCCCACCTCACACCAGAGGGTAAGATTGACCACGAGAAACTTCGGGATACCATCCGCATTGCTATCCGGGCGTTGGATAATGTTATTGATGTAAATTTCTATCCGACCAAGGCAGCCAAAACCTCCAACAGCCGGCACCGCCCGATTGGTCTTGGGGTAATGGGCTTGCAAAATGCACTCTTTATCAAAGATGTTCCCTTCACTTCCGATGAGGCAGTTGAATTCAACGATGAATTCATGGAAGCAATTTGTTACTACGCTTACGAAGCATCCAGTGACCTTGCCAATGAACGGGGCACCTATTCCTCTTACCGCGGGTCCAAGTGGGACCGGGGCATACTTCCCCAGGATACCATACAATTGCTCGAAGAAGAGCGTGGTGAAAAAGTGGAGGTTCCCAAAAGTGCCAAGATGGATTGGTCCGTTGTGCGGGAAAAAATATCCAAGCATGGAATGCGCAACAGCAATGTCATTGCCATTGCTCCCACAGCCACAATTTCAAACATTATGGGCAGTTCCCCCTGCATTGAGCCGACCTACAAAAATATGTTTGTCAAAAGCAATTTGTCTGGCGACTTCATGGTGCTGAACCGTTTTTTGGTCAACGATCTTAAAAAAGAGGGTCTGTGGGACAAAGAGATGTCCGACCAGTTAAAATATTTCGATGGAGAACTTGGCCCGATTGATGGGATTCCCCAGCATATCAAAGAAAAGTATTTAACCGCGTTTGATGTCTCCTTTGAATATGTTCTATCAGCTGCCGCACGCCGTCAAAAGTGGATTGATCAATCCCAGTCTGTTAATCTCTTTTTAGGAACACCAGACTTGAAGAGCATGTCCCACATGTATCGTGCTGCTTGGCGCAAAGGTCTGAAAACAACCTACTACTTGCGCACCCTGGGTGCCTCTAATATTGAGAAAGCCACGGTAGACTTAAAGAAGGCGAAACCCTTGGCCGAAGCTCCTTCGGACGAGCCTTCTCCCAAAAAAGAGTACACCGATGCGGAAAAGAAAGCCTGCAGTATCCAAGCCATGCTCAATGGTGAGGAGTGCGAGGCCTGCCAGTAACGAGCCTCTCTTATGCTCCGCCCCTGTTTGGGCAGAGGTATAACTTTTGCTTTTGCGAACTGGGTAGTATTCTTATTTTCGAAAGGCACAGGTAAGTAAGGTTCGGAAAAGGGCAACAACTAAACAGATTATGGATACAACCGATCGATTAGAGAAACACATGGGAGAGGAACCCCTTTACGGACCAGATGTATTTGTTGCTCCTACCGCTGTGGTAATTGGAGATGTCCAACTCGATGAGGGTGCCAGTTTGTGGTATGGTGGTGTTTTACGGGGGGATATTAATTCCATCAAAATAGGTAAGTTTTCCAATCTGCAGGATGGGGTGATCGGACATCTTGCAGATGATCATCCGCTGGTGGTCGGAAAGTATGTGACTGTGGGACATGGAGCGGTGATTCATGCCTGTGATATAGGGGATGAGTGCCTGATTGGGATGAACTCAACGATTTTGGATGGGGCGAAAATTGGCAGGCAATCGATTGTTGCGGCCAATAGCCTGGTTCCTGCAGGAATGGATGTACCAGAGGGCAGTTTGGTTGCAGGCGTGCCAGCGAAGGTGAAAAAAGAATTGTCCGCTGAGGAGCGCGAAAAATTAAAAGGATGGGCCGAGAAATACCTAGTTGTTGCGAAGGCACACCGAGAGAAACTTGGGAAAATGCGCCCCGGGCCACCCGCCTGATCCACAAAAGTTAGCCTGGGCCGGCTTCTTCCATTCCGTAGAGCCTGTAAAATTCTTCCACTGAAACGGCAAGGTTGGGCGGGGGAGATATACCGGACATTGCTTCTGCACAGCAAGCGAGGTAGGAGCGTACAGTAGTTTCCTTGGCATTCTTAGCATCCTTTTGCAAGAGACCCGCCAGTGTGTCTCTTGCCTCGATCCATTCTGCCAAATCATAGGAATATCCGAGCATGGTTTCGGACCATTCTTTTTGCTCACTATCTGGAAGTTCAGTAAAGGGTATCATCTGTCAGCATTAGGATGGTGGGGGATTGATTTTGGGCAAATGATTATTTGTCATGAAAAAATAATTCATTTCTCTTGGATTGTTCGCTCAGGTTTGTAAGAAGAAAGAGATACAAATTTACTGTACCAATCATGTCTCATTCCAACGACCCATCTGCCCCAACCAAAGATAATCCTTACCAGTCTGAGTTACTGGTTAATCGCCTGCTTACGGAAGGTTCTGACAAGGAAACACGCCACTTCGAATTTTCCTTATCCGCGAGTGGTTTAAGTTATCAACCGGGCGATTCCCTGGGGGTTATTCCTCAAAATGACCCCAAAGTGGTGGATGATCTTCTGTCAGCTGTTGGATTGAGCGGGGACGAGCAGGTATCCATTGGGGAAACCCAGACGAACCTGAGGGACGGGCTGATCCACCACCTTGCCTGTACTGTGCTTAGTAAGATACAGGTTAAAAAGTTCAACGAACTGGCAAATGCGGATAAGCTCAACGAGTTGCTGTTGCCCGCCAATCGCGATGCCTTTGCCACTTACCTTTGGGGCCGCGAGTTAATTGATCTTTTTCTGGAATTCCCTCAGTCCGGGATCAGTGCGGACAGTTTGATCAGCCTGCTCAGGCCTATGCCTCCGAGGTTGTATTCCATTGCTTCCAGTATCAAAGCACATGCTGAAGAGGTCCACCTGACTGTGGCGGTTGTCAGGTACGATTCTCATGGGCGTAAGCGGGAGGGAGTTTGTTCATCCTACTTGGCTGACCGGGTGGGTAAAACCATTCCCTGCTACTTTCATCCCAATAAAAACTTCAAACTTCCAGAGGATACCAACACCCCGATCATCATGGTCGGCCCAGGCACCGGGATCGCCCCGTTTCGTGCCTTTATTGAGGAGCGTAAGCTTACCGGTGCTACCGGGAAAAACTGGCTCTTCTTTGGGGACCGTTCCAAGAAAACAGATTATCTCTATGGAGAGGAGTGGGAGCAGTATCAACAAGATGGGTTGCTTACTCACCTCGACCTTGCCTGGTCCAGAGATCAGGCGGAGAAGGAGTATGTGCAGCACAAAATGCTCGCCCGGGGGAAGGAGCTGTTTGGCTGGTTGCAGGATGGCGCCGTATTCTATGTCTGTGGGGATGCATCGCGTATGGCCAAGGATGTGGACGCTGCCCTTCGCCAAATTGCATCCACGGAAGGTTCCATGTCCGAGGAGGATGCAACCAAGTGGGTAAAGGCCCTCCAGAAAGAAAAGCGCTACCTCAAAGACGTTTACTAAAAGAGCAAGCCGGAGAGGAGAATGGGACAGCCTCGCTGCCCTTGGTAGAAAGATTTTATCGCCAAGAAAACGGGTCTACAATTTAAAGTGGACCAGGTATTTATCACCAAGCTCTGCTTCCGGGAGCAGTTCATCAAGGTTCCAAATTTTTGCCGGTGTAAGGCCGGAAGATTGGAGTTCCTCAGTGTAATCTCCCCCCTTGAGGTAGAGGATTCCATTAGCCGGGGAGTTTCGTGCACCCTTGGCCACCTTGTCCCGTACCCATCCAAAAAAAACGGGGAGGGAAGTAACCGCTCTGCCCAAAATGAAATCGTAGGCTTTTTTCCTGGGTAATTCCTCCGCTCTTCCACGGATGATTTCAACATTGGTGAGCTCCAACCGTCGCACAATATCCTCCACCACCATCACTTTTTTGGCGATGGAATCCATCAGGGTAAACTTTGCCTGCGGATAACAGATTGCCAGAGGGATGCCGGGCAGCCCTCCACCCGTTCCTACATCCAACAGGCGTGCCTTGGGCATTAGGCGTAAAAACTTAGTGATGGTTAAGCAGTGAGCGAGGTGTTTCGTTTCCAGCCTTTCCATATCCTTGCGGGAAACCAAATTAATTTTCTGGTTCCATTCGCGAAGCAGATCGGTGTAGGCGTGCAACTTTTCCCACACCTCTGTGCTCAGATCAGGAAACCAACCTTTTACAATTGGCCACGGGTCGGGGGGGGCACTCATATGCGAGATAGGGAAAGAGGCTTTAGGCTTGAGGCGTGGCGGATTATTCCACGGATACCTGAGGCAAAGATTTTACCAAGTCATCCATGGCCTTTGCCTGGGCAAGAAATTCCTCGAGCTTGTTGAGGGGAAGGGCACAGGGGCCATCACACTTTGCCACCGATGGGTCAGGGTGTGATTCAAGGAACAATCCGGAGATACCCTGGCTCATGCCTGCAAGCATTAATTCAAACACCGCCTGCCTCCGGCCACCGGCAGAATCACTCCTGCCCCCTGGAATTTGCAGGGCATGGGTGACATCAAAAATAACCGGAGATCCCATGCGTTTCATGATCCCAAAATTAAGGGGGTCGACCACCAGGTTGTTATAACCAAAAGAACTTCCCCGTTCACATAGAAGTACCTGCTCGTTGCCTGCTTCAGCAAATTTCTGAATGATATGGCCCATCTCATGGGCTGCCAAAAACTGGGCTTTTTTAACATTCACCGGTTTCCCAGTTTCCGCCAGAGCCACAACCAGGTCCGTTTGCCGGCAAAGAAACGCGGGCAGTTGCAACACATCGATCACTTCTGCGGCCGGCTTTGCCTGGTAGGGCTCATGGACATCGGAGATCACGGGCACGGAAAAAGTCTCCTTAATTTCCGCAAGTATTTCACAGCCCTTGTCCAGCCCCGGTCCACGAAAAGAGGATACTGACGAACGATTCGCTTTATCAAAGGATGCCTTAAAAACATAAGGGATGCCCAGCTTTTGGGTAACTTCCTGGTAAGCAGCAGCCACCTCTAAGGCCAATTCCCTGGACTCCAGCACATTCATTCCCCCAAAGAGGGTAAAGGGTGCATGGTTGGATACTTGCAGGCTCCCAACTTTTATAGCTTTTTGCTCGATCATGTCAGGGCAATATCAGGGGGTGTTCCGTGCTCGGCAGTAACCACAATACCAATACCGCCTCGGGCATTAAAATCAACTTCCACCCGGCACCACTTTGGGTTGAGCGCATCTACCAGATCGCTGAGCAGTTGGTTGGCAAAGTGCTCATGAAATACCCCTTCATCGCGGAATGTCCATAGGTAGAGCTTGAGAGACTTGGACTCGACAATCTTTTCGTTGGGGGTGTAGCGAATGAAAATATGGGCAAAGTCAGGTTGTCCTGTTTTAGGGCAAAGGCAGCTGAATTCACTGGTTTCTAATTCCACCAGGTAGTCACGCTCAGGGTTGCGGTTGGGGAAGGTTTCCAGGCTGCGTTTTGGTTGGGTGCCCCCCTTGCCCAGTTCGGTCAGGTTGGCATGTTCTGGGTTTTCTGTATTCATGAAAAAAGAGTCATAATTTCATTTCCTGCCAGCAGGAGCAAGGCAAAGTCAGGGATAATTTTTGGCCAACTCAACCCAGTTGACCACAGATTCTTTTTCCTGGCATGCATTTTTAAGCAGGGTGAGAAATTGGGAACGCTCGACTTCCCGTGCACCCAGGCTATCCAAAAATGGGTTGGGTACCTGGCAGTCTATAAATTGTATTCCGGAGGACTGGGCAATTTCCACAAGCTTGGCCATGCAAACCTTCGATGCTTCAGGAACCTTGTGAAACATAGACTCCCCAAAAAATGCCTTGCCCAGAGCCAGCCCATAGAGCCCGCCCACAAGGACATCATCGATGTATGCCTCAATTGAATGAGCTACTCCCATGTGGTGAAGCTTGGTATAATCGAGCTCCATGTCTGGTTCGATCCAACTGT
>Ga0181581_10002396_pt1 | contig 14667 bp, 11 predicted proteins | sample 071ome_22_FD_132433 | JGI IMG/M metagenome (GOLD analysis project Ga0181581, IMG submission 132433) | Coastal salt marsh microbial communities from the Groves Creek Marsh, Skidaway Island, Georgia - 071404AT metaG (megahit assembly) | ecosystem: Environmental > Aquatic > Marine > Intertidal... | reverse complement strand
GTGCCTGCAGGCAGGCCCCACATTTCCTTGCGGCAGGTATCGTGGTGAATGGCACCTGGCGCATCGCCAACATACACCTTCCTGCTGAAGCCGGCCTCTTCCCATATGATCGGAAGCTCCGCATGCCGCACAACATACTGGGCCATGAGCTTTTGAAGCGGATGCTCGCCCGCAGGGTCAAATCTGAGCGTTTTGCCTGGCAGGGCACCAAACTGGCGGGCCAGTTCAGCAGGATGCTCCTTTGGATGATAGTGATAGACCGGCGGCAATGGTTTGCCGACATCCACCGAAATCGACATCATAACCGGCTCCACGCCATCGACCCGGAAACCGTGCCCGATCTCACGCGCATTCAGCACCATGTCCTTGGCCCCAAGATTGACCTCGACGACTTCGCCATCCCGTTCCCATCCAACAACCAGTGTCCCGGAAATGATCAGGAAACTCTCTTCGATCTCGTGGCTGTGGCAGGCTGCATAGCGCCCCGGCTCCTTATAGATCAGGCTGACGGTGAAATGATCCGGTTTCAGGGTCGATTTGTCATTAACCTTTGGTGACCCGCCCGCCCCGATATAGCGCATTTGTGCGCGCGCCAGCTCATCGAACCCGACATTCGAAGGAAAGGCATTCCAGTCAAATGTCTTGTCGTAGAATCGGCCTGTATTCGCCAGCAATTGATGCCGCAGGTCGCTATGTGTCGTTTTCATCAGATTCATGGCGCCATCCTCATGGTCTTTGCTTGACGATGATCCCTCAAGATGTGTTTTGTATATAGACAGTGTTTTGCAGGCAAAACAAACTATGGAAAAAGACCCCTATATAGTGCCGGGCCTTGTAAGGGGGTTGGCCATTTTACAATTATTCACCCCCGAGCAGCCCGAACTGACCCTCTCGCAGCTGGCGAGGGGGGTCGGTGTCAGCAGGTCTGCCGCGTTCCGAACCGTTCACACGTTGTTGAATGAGGGTTATCTGCTGGCGTCTCGCGAAGGTCGTCATTACCGGCTTGGTCCCTCGGTGCTGCGTCTGGGTGACGGTTATCAATCAAGCCGTGAATTGCTTGAGATCGCCCAACCTGCCCTAGAATCACTGCGCAACATCATGGATTGGTCTGCCCATCTTGGTGTCCTTGATGGTTGCCATGTCCTGTATCTGATCAGGCAGCCGGCCTCGGACGGCCTGTCGTCGCTCATCCATGTCGGCACCAGGCTGCCAGCGGCGACAACGGCGATGGGAAGGGTGTTGCTTGCGCACAAGACCGATGCGGAAATCAGGCGGCTCTATGCGGATCAGGACAGACAGTTGATGCGGGTTGTGCAGACAAATCTGGTTGTAGATCGGCCCTCGCGATATGTGATTCATACAGGCAGTTTTGAACGGGGCCTTTGCAGTATTGCCGCGCCGGTATTTGATATGTCCAGTCAGGCCGTGGCCGCAGTGAGTGTCACAAAGATGACCGACCGGATCAAACAAGATGTAATCGATGCCCTGATGAAGGCTGCCATGGTAATCAGCAGGGGACTTGGATGGAAACAAACAACACCCGCCGGATCCGAAGAGAAAATCGGTCATACCAATTGAAGAGTTTCACCAATTAAAGGCTGGCAGATTGTAAAGCTTGCGACCCTTTAGGCTTAATACAAGATTGAAATCTTGCTCCTGCAATCATGAGAACCCGCCAAACTCGCAAAATTCAGGTGCAAGTAACGGTGGTTGCGTGCCCCCGCAACCATCAGGATCCTACCAACACCGCTATCCTCCCGGATGGCGGTTTTTTTGCGTGGTGATGACATGTGGTTTCTGCTGTTGGTAAGCTTGTGACGTAACTGGTAATTCATGAAGCCTTTCAAACAGGGCTATGATACCGGTCCACTGATGCATGGGCCGGCCAGAGCGTTTGTCGCGACTGGCCCGTGCGAAGAAGATGTAAGGTTTCTATGTCATGGGTATCATCCTGGCCGATGTTGGCGGTACGAATGCCAGATTTGCGTTGTCAAGTCAGGGTGATCCGTCGCTGCGCCACGTCACCTATCTGCGATGTGCGGATTTCGAAAGTTTCCAAGATGCTTTTGAAGGCTTTATGGCCCGGCTGCCCGTTGATGAGCGAAATGACAATCATAAGTTGAGCCTGGCTGTGGCCGGTCCGGTGAATGACCGGATCGTCAAGGTTTCCAACAACCCCTGGCAGTTTGGAAAGGAGCAGCTTCTGGATCGGTTGCGGCTGGATGGACTGCTCGTGATCAATGACTTCACCGCCCAGGCGCTGGCCCAGCACGATATCAACAAGGAGGGTCGGGTGCGGCTTCTTGACGGCATTGCGGATGCCAGCGCGCCGCTTCTTGTCATCGGGCCTGGGACGGGGCTTGGCGTGTCAGCTCTGTTTCCGCTCGGCCAGGGAGCGTTGCCGATCGAGGGTGAGGGCGGCAATATTCGTTTTGCGCCACAGACCGATCCTGAACGAGATCTTTGCGCATATATGGAACGACAGGCCGACCATGTGGTGGTTGAGCATTTTGTCAGCGGCCCGGGGCTGGAAAACATCTATAGCTTTCTGGCTGATGCGGCGGGTGCTGAATCGTCGCTATCCGCCGAAATTATCGCAGCTTCCGCCCTGCGTGAGGAAGGCATCTGTCGAGATGCGGTAAATATGATGATAGGCATTCTGGGCGCGGTAATGGCGGATCATGTGCTTACCATGGGCTGCTGGGGCGGGGCAGTGATTGCAGGTGGCATCATGCCTCGTCTGATACCCCTGATCGCCAGCAGCCCTTTTGAGCAGCGCTTCCGCTCCGCTGGCGAGATGACATCTGTTTTGGCCAGAGTTCCGGTGTGGATGGCAACGGATCCGGATGCGGGGCTGAAGGGCGCGCGGGCGGCATTTGCCAATCCGCATCTGGCCCATCGCATGTTGCTGAGATAGACTTTTCCGCTCCGCCCGGTCCTGGTTGCTGTCCTTCAGCCGCAACGGGGACGCTGCGGGAGCGATATTACCAGCTTCCTGTATTGCCCATAGATTGCCAGGGCTCGGCCGGGGCCAGCGGTTCGCCCTCCTGTAGCAGTTCGATGGATATGCCGTCCGGCGACCGGACAAAGGCCATGTTGCCGTCGCGGGGCGGCCTGTTGATGGTCACCCCGACATCCATCAGCTTTTCACACAAGCCGTAGATATCATCAACGCGATAGGCGAGATGGCCGAAATTCCGGCCACCGGCATAGTCTTCAGGGTCCCAGTTATAGGTCAGTTCAAGTGCGGGTGAACGTGTCTCCTCATAGCTTGCCCTGTCATGCGGGGTGCACAGGAAATAAATGGTGAAGCGCCCCTTTTCGTTCTCTATCGTCCTGATGAGTTCAAGGCCCAGCAGATCGCAATAGAAATGCAGCGAGGCGTCGACGTCGGAAATACGGACCATTGTGTGAAGATAGCGCATGAAAAGCTCCCATTCTGTACTCGGAAAAAATATGGCGGCCATGACCCGGCCACGACCCGGCCACAAGTCGTGGCGTCCGCCAGCCCGGGCGTCCTGAAATTCAGGATACTACATGGAGGCATTGTTAGGCGACCTCCTGCGTTCGAGGAGGGTCATGCCGATAAGGCTGGCAAGAATGATCAATGCGCCCAGGATGGTGTTGAGTGAAGGCACCTCGGAAAACACAAAGAAACCGATCAGTGTGGTCGGCACGATGTGGAAATAGAACATGGGCGCGAGGAAACTGGCGTCTGCTTTGCGAAACGCCCGGATGAAGAAGAACTGCGCCATTGTCGCCAGAAGGCCGGTCATCACCATCATGAGCAGTTCCTGCGGGGCCGGCGTCGCCCAGAACCAGATGGCGAACGGGGCGGTGACGATGGCGACGCCGACGGAATACCAGACCATCAGCGGCAGGTCGGACATGTCCCGTGACAGATATTTCTGCAGGATGGTTGCCGAGCTGCCGCAACACATGCCGCAAAGGGCCAGCAACGCGACAATCTGAAGGTGGCTTTCCTCAGGCGAGAAGATAAACAGCACGGCGGAAAAGCCGATCACGATAACCAGCCATCGATGCCAGGTCTGGCTTTCCTTCAGGAAGAAATAGGCAATCAGCGAGGTCACGGCAGGCCGCAGATATCCGATGGTGCTCATCTGCGCCAGCTGGATCTGCGAGATCGTAAAGAAATTGACAGTGATCGCCACCGATGAGAGCAGGACACGAAGGCCGTTCAGGCCAAGCTGTGTCCTGACATCCGCAAACGCCCCTTTCCAGACCAGCAACGGCACCAGCAGCATGGCGCTGCTCAGACAGCGTATGAAGACAATCTGAACAGACGAGAATTCAATGCCGAGCATCTTGACCAGGACAAGATGACTGAGGGTGAAAACCTCATTCAGTACCAGAAAGCGAAGACCACCCAGATTGTCGGATGATGAAGCGCTCATTTCCGGTCGACGGGTGTCAGAAGGTTGGCAAACAGGCGAAACGCACCGATCACCATATGATCCATCTGATAGAAAAGGTTCAGGGCACAATGGATATGGGATCCGGACCCGATCCGAGCGACAAGAAGACTGCCTTCAAGCGGTGTCTCGTCGCCATCCGCCATTGCCAGTAGCGGGACATAGGCAGGATCCCATTCCGAGGCAAAATACAGCCCGCGTTCCTTGACCCAGCCGTCAAAATCCGCGCCGGTGATCTCGTTGGGGCCGGCAAGCAGCGGATGCGCCGGTTGCAGCATGCGCACGGTGGCGGTGGCATCGGTGACGCGCCAGCGGATTGACGGGCTTCCCGGTTGCAGCGGCAGTGGTGCGCTCTGTGTCCTGTCCCAGTTGTCGATCGGGCGGTGATACTGGCTGACATAATGCCCGCCGGCCTCGATCCAGGGCCTGATATGGCGCATCGACCGGTTCAGTGGCCTTGTTCCGCCGGCGAACACCCCGGCGACAATGACATCAAGATCCTCGAAACTGCCGGAAAGCAGACGATTGTCATCAAGCTGGACGATATGGGCGCCAAGCTGGCCAGCCCAGTGATGCGCCTCGTCGACACCGCCATCGATCCAGCCAATGGACAGCCCCTCCAGCCCTGCCGTGTCCACCAGCGCGATATCGGATATCGCTGTCGAGCAGCGCGTTTGCGGCCGTATATGCGCATAGGCAAGGCTCTGCGTTGTGAACACCTCGCCTTCACCGACGCTTGCCCTGATCCGGTAATGACCCTGCCGTGCCGAAGGGGGAACCTTCAGCCGCCCTGACATCTTGGTTCCCGATGTTTCGTCCGCCCCGGCATCGAACTCCCACTCTGGTGGCAGAGCCAGCCGGGATGCCTGGCCCGGATTCGCGGGCGCATCCAGCTGCAGCTGCATGTCGAGGCTTGTGTCCTTTCCGCGGCGTAGCAACGTCCTGGCAGGCGTGATCCGTCCCGTCTGGCCCGGCATCGTTGAAAAGACAGTGTCCGGGCTCACCGGCAGAACAAATTCGGTGTCAGCAATTTTCAGGCTGACCTCGGCATGAAGGGTGGGTGGGCTGATCATCACGCCATGCCAGCCCATCATGGCATCAAGTGGCGGGCCCGAAATGGTCAGATCGGCGGTCATTGACCGACGGCGCTCACCGTTCCCCGTGTCGGTCAGATCCCCGCAGCCAAGCTGTTCCGGACCAACCAGCTGTGCCGAGATTGTCGGGGTGTCGGCAGGATCGGCAACATGCCAGCTCAGCCGCGCCTCGGCTGTCTGTCCGACCACCGGCACTGATGGTGTGATTTCAAGGTGGAGTTGGAGGGCGGCCGCCTGGCTGGCGGCCATCGCCGCCTGGCGCTTTTTCAGATGGACGCGGTGAAGATGTGCTGCCCCGATGCCTGTCTCGAGTTTCATCAGAGCAGCCTGCAAACGGCACAGCGCCGACAGCACAGCCTTGCCATCGGGGAAGGCGGCAAGGGCATCATCGGCAGCCTGCTGCGCCAGTATGGCGGCCTCGTGACTGCTGCTGTCCCGGCACTGGCCGGCAAGGTCGGCAAGGTTGCGGGGAACGCCCTCGGTCAGTTCGGGCAGAACGGCCTCGCCATTTGCCGTGCGCAGCTGGTGAAGGGGAACCGGACGTTCCTCCTCATCAACATATCTTCCCATGCCCTGGGTGGCGTGACAGGCGCGCGACCATTCGCCGATTTGGGCGTAGGTTCCCCCCAGAACGGCATCATACGCACCGGTCAGGATTTCATGCGTCGCATTCGGTGGAGGAACCTCGTCATCATAGGATCCGCCACCGCCACCCCAGGCTGGCAGATACAGCGCATTGGCCTGCCAGCCGGCAAGCCCGAGATCGCTATACGCCGTCTCATTGGCCGCTTCGTCAAAGGCGGCGATGGTTGCCTGCGTGACGGCCCGGTGATGGCCATGTTGCCCGGGAACATCCAGAAAGGTGGGGATCAGAATGTCCGGCCTGAACAGACGGACCATTTTGACCATCTGCCGCAGCGTGTGGTCGCGCCCCCAATGGTCGAAGGTCTGTTCAGCCGACTTCGAGAATCCAAAGTCGCGAATGGGGTCGTCCGGCGTTTCGGCAAGCCATCCGATATCGGCCCTGATCACCCGCATCGCCTCAAACAGCTCCTCGGTCCGCAGATATCCCAGCGCATTGCCCCGTTCGGGTCCCAGCGCGTTCTGTCCACCCTGCCCCCGTACCGCGTTCACATAGACAACATGCATGCCGTCACCAAGTGACAGGCGGGCCAGCATCCGCGATGTTTCATCATCGGGATGGGCGCCGGTTTGCATGAAGATCACCGTGGACTGCAGGGATTTCAGCCACATATAGAGCTGCTGGAGTGGCTGGCGCTGTTCCTGCCTGATGATGAAGTCCTTTTTCATCGAGTGCTACCCCGCTCCTGTGTACGGTTCAAAGTGATGCTGTAGACAGACCGCGCCTCGGGAAAGATGTTGATGGACACTTCCACGGGCTGCTTCTGATTGTTCAGATACCGGCGCGTCATCTCGAGACCAAGAGAACCCTGTGGCAGTTTCATCGCCTGACAGATTGCGGCTGTGATCGCAACCGGTCTGATCTCCTGATGAATTTCGCTGACCGCGATGCCGTATTCTTCCTCGATCAGGTCGCAGATGAATCCGGGATAATCGGCCAGGCGCGGGGCAATATTGCCGAACTTGCTGTCGATATAGACATCGCCCCAGACCAGCATGTCACCTGTTGCGAGGTCATTGCGATGCTGTGAAATGTGGACCCAGCTTTTCCCCGGCGCGGATTTGAGCCGGTCGGCAAGCGATTCATCGCATACAACTTCATTGATGCCGGTGACAATGCGCTCGGCCCCCCGACCATATAACAGATCGTCAACGGGACGGGTGGTATAGCGATAATCGGTGAAAGGCTTGCGTGCCAGTACCTTGGTGCCATCGCCACGGCGCCTGGAGATGAGCCCCAACGCCTCGACATATTCCAGCGCACGGCGCACGGTAGGCCGGCTGACTCCGAATTCGCTGGCCAGCTGTTTCTCGCTCGGCAGATAGTCGCCAACCGGGTATTCGCCTGTTCCAATTCTCTTGGTCAACTGGTTCGAAAGCGTGGCGTAGCGTGTTTCCAAGTTCGATAACCCAATCAGTGATCCTTGCGGCCAGTGATCCTTGCGGCCGGTGATCCTTGCAGCATTGATTTTGCCAGCGACAATTCTGCCAAAAATGATCCCGTCACGTTTTGTGCCCCGCGTTTCATGTCCAGCGTTTCATGTCCGGCGTTTCATGTCCGGCGTTTCATGTCCGGGGCGATCGCCCGACGCCGGTTGTGGTGGCGCCCTTCCGCTTTTCCTTTGACAACCCTGAAATTGTTATCATAGGTTTTTACCTTAGAAAAGGTAAATACCTTTCATCAATGACATCGCAATGGAGGGACGCATGAAGAAGTGGTTGAAATCAGCTTTCGCCTTGGCCATCGGTGGAACATCGCTCTTGTGGAGCGGGATGGTTCAGGCCGTCGAGATCGAGTACTGGCAATATACCTATGCAAGCCGGGTGGAGGCGATTGACAAGCTTATCCAGAATTTTGAGGCAGCCAATCCCGGCGTCACCGTGAAGCACACGCACTTCCCATATGCCGACTATCGCAAGAAGGTCGCCATTGCGGTGTCTGCGGGTGATGGGCCAGATGTCGTGCAGCTTTATTACGGCTGGCTGAATGACTATCGCGAAGGTGGCCTAATCCAGCCACTGTCCAGTTCGGCCTTTCCTCATGCTACCATCGAAAAGGATTTCTTCCCGATGGTCGGCACCATGAAGGTTGATGGCGAATATTGGGGCCTTCCGACGGCGGTGCGCTCGCTGGCGCTGTTCTGGAACAAGGACATGTTTGCCGAAGCAGGATTGTCGGGTCCGCCCGAAACGCTGGACGAGATGGTTGATTACGCCAGGAAGCTGACCAAGAAGGATGCCGATGGCAACTATCTGAGTGTCGGTTTCGCCGTGGATACGGATGGTCAGGACCACCATTGGTGGCGCGAGGTTCTCATCAGGCTCTATGGTGGCCAGCCATATTCCGATGACGGCAAGACGGTCGCCTACACATCCGACGCTGGCGCCAAGGCGCTGAAGTTCGTCACCGATTTCGAGGCGGTTCACAAGGTCGGCGCCAACGGCTTCATGAACCGGGGCCAGGATGCCTTTGCCGCCGGCAAGGCCGGCATGGTTCTTGACGGCTCCTTCAGGATTTCGAAATTCGTCAAGCAGGAGGGCCTGAACTTCGCCATTTCGGAACTGCCGGGACATAATGGCAACCGCTATAATTTCTCTTCCTACTGGGTGAACGGCATCAGCTCGAAAGCAGAGGGCGAGAAAAAGGCCGCGGCAGAAAAGTTCCTGCAATATCTGACCTCGGATGAGGCGATGCAGCTGTGGCTCGATACGGTTGGCGAATTGCCGGCCAAGCCTGCGGTGGCGCTCGTCGATGCCAACAAGACACACCCGCTCTACGGACCGTTCATCCGCGGCCTCAGCTATGCCAATGCGACGGCTTTCGTATCCGAGAAGCCGCAGCGGCAGTCGCTGATCGACGCCTATGACATGGTTGTTCTGCAAGGTGCCGATCCTGCGGCCGCGCTGAAGAAAGTCGCAAAGGCCGAGCAGGAGGTCTTTGACGAGTTCTTCGACAACTGAGGATGATCACCCGAACCCCGCGCAGATGGCAGCATTCCGTTGCCATCTGCCGATTTTCCTGCGGTGAGGCGAAATCGAATTCATGACCGATTTCTGGAATAGACTGACCATCGGGCAGAAACTGGCCATCACAGCCTGGCTTTTTCTGGCGATCCCTCTGGTCTTCTATATCACGATCCGCTTCTATCCGACTTTTGAGGCATTTTACGTATCAACCCTGAAATGGAACCTGCTGGGGGCGAAAAAGGCCATCGGTTTCAAGAACTATATCAAGATCTTCGCGGATGAGGATTTCTGGCTGGTTCTCTGGAACACCATCAAATACGCGCTTGTCGGGGTGCCTGTCAGCATGCTGATCGCCTTCGTCATCGCCTATTGGCTGAATGAAATTCATTTCGGACATGACATGATCCGGGCCATGTATTTCATCCCGTTCCTGACCACCGCGGTGGCGATGGCCTGGGTATGGCGATGGTTCTATCAACCGCTTCCTATCGGATATTTCAACATCATGCTGTCCTGGATGGGCATTCCTCAGCAACCCTTTCTGAAATCGGTCACCCAGGCGCTCTATGCCATCATGGCACCCGCTGTATGGGCCGGACTCGGTTTCCAGATCGTCATTTTCATTGCCGGCATCAGGGCGATACCCAGAAGCTATTTCGAGGCCGCGGAGATCGATGGCGCCGGCCGCTGGCAGATCCTGCGTGAAATCACCCTGCCGGCGCTGAAGCCGACGATGATCTTTCTGACCGTGGTATCGACCATCGGCTTTCTTCGGATCTTCGACCAGGTCTATACGATGAGCGCCGACAGCGCAGGCGGGCCGCTCAATTCCACCAAGCCGCTGGTGCTGATGATCTATGAATTCGCCTTCGATGAGTTCAAGCTTGGGCGGGCCTCCGCACTGACCGTGATTCTGTTCATGATCCTGCTTGTTGTCAGCCTTGTTCAACTCTGGCTCATGCGGAAACACAAATGAGCGACCTCAACGCGACGATGGCGCGCCTCGAACGCGCGCGACCCGGCAAGGTCATCCTCTGGACCCTGCTGTTCCTCGGCGGGGTGGTGATGATTACCCCGATCGTGTTCATGGCGTCCACCTCGTTCAAGACGGGCCAGGAAGTTTTCGAGCTCAGCGTGATTCCTGACCGGCCGACGCTGGAAAACTATGTATTTATCCTGCAGGAATCTAAATTCATGCGGTGGATGCTGAATTCGTTGTGGGTGGCCACCTTCAGCACGGCCTCGGTGCTTTTTTTCGACTCGCTGGTCGGCTACACGCTGGCGAAGTTCGATTTTCGCGGCCGCCAGATCGTCTTCATCGCTATCCTCAGCACCTTGATGATTCCGACCGAAATGCTGATCATTCCCTGGTATATGATGTCGCGAAGCTTTGGCTGGATCGACACCTATTGGGGCATTGCCTTCCCCGGGTTGATGACCGGCTTCGGCACATTCCTGATGCGGCAGTTCTTCATGAGTCTTCCCGATGAGCTTATCGAGGCGGCGCGCATCGATGGCTGGTCTGAATTCGCCATCTGGTGGCGGATTGCGATGCCGCTTGTCATTCCGGCGTTGTCGGCTCTCGCGATCTTCCATTTTCTGGGCAACTGGACAGCATTCATCTGGCCGCTGATCGTCACCAACGACCCCGATATCTATACGATTCCCGTCGGGATCGCCTCATTCAACGGTGAATTCCAGATGGACTGGGAAATTGTCATGACAGCGTCCTGTCTCGCCACCCTGCCGACGCTGCTGGTGTTCCTGCTGCTGCAGAAATTCATTATTCGCGGGATCATGCTCGCTGGCCTGAAGGGATGAGTTGAGATGGGTTTCGACTATGATACCTTCCCCGCCCGGGTCTACGCGCAAAGCGTGCTTGCGCCGGATCTCGATATCTACAGGCAGTATTTTTCGGCACCGCTTCACGCCATCAATCTGTCGCATGGTGTGATGCTGGCCGAAAGGGGATTGCTTGCGGGTGGCGATGCATCCGCCATTCTCGAGGCCCTGATCAATATCGATCAGACACGCCCATGGGCAGACCGGCCGTTTGACGGCAGTTTCGAGGATCTCTTCTTTCTGATCGAGCAGGAGCTTGGCCGGCAGGCGGGAGAGGATATGGCCGGCAGGCTGCATATGGGGCGCTCGCGAAATGACATGGAGCACACCATGTTCCGGATGCAGCTTCGCGACCGGCTTCTCGGTCTGCTTCAGCGTTATGCGGTGATGGCGGACCAGTTTCTGGCCCGCGCCGAGAGCGGCATTGACGAAACGGTGTTGCTCTATACCCACGGGCAGCCGGCCCAGGTCTCGGTTCTCGGGCATTATCTTGGCGCGGCGATCGAATTCATCCTGCGGGACATGACCAGGCTTCACGCGGCGCTGGAAGAGGTCAATCTCTGCCCGATGGGCGCTGCGGCGATCACCACCTCCGGCTTTGATCTCGACCGGCATCGCGTCGCCGAACTGCTTGGCTTCCCGGGAATTGTCGAGAATTCCTACGGGGCCATCGCCAATGTCGATTATATCACCGCGAGCTATGCGACGATCCGGCTTGGATGCATCCATCTTGGCCGTCTGGTGCAGGATCTGGTGACCTGGACCGGGTTTGAGGTGTCACAGATTGATGTGGCTGACGGGTTTGTCCAGATTTCCTCGATCATGCCGCAGAAGCGCAACCCGGTGCCGCTGGAGCATCTGCGCCTGAAACTGTCACTTGCCGGTGGCGGCGCGGACCAGATCGTGCAGACCATGCACAACACACCTTTTGCCGATATGAATGATTCGGAGCGCGAAACGCAGGCGACCGGGTTCAATGTATTTGACCGACTTGACCAAGCCCTGCCTCTGTTGGGTGGTTTTGTGGAGGCGATGAAGACCAACCAGCCCTCGATCAACCGGCGGATCCAGAAATCAATGGCCACCATTACGGAGCTGGCAGACACCATCGTCAGGGTTGAAAAGATAGGCTTCAGGGAAGCGCATCATGTTGCCAGCAAGCTGGCCCGCGAGGCCCTGTCCAGCGACATGGCATTCGATGAATTGCCGTGGGACCTGTTCGCCCGCACCTTTGAGGAGGTCACCGGGCGAAAGCCCGGGATGGACGCAGACCTGCTGACGCTGGCGACAAGCCCGCGGAATTTTGTCGCGGTCCGCGAGCTGCCGGGCGGACCGGGGCCGGCGGCGTTGCAACAGTCTCTGGCCGGTTATGCCGAACGGCTGGCAGTTCTGAAAACAGAAGTCGGCGAGATACGCAGGCGGATTTCACAGGCTGATGAACAGCGCGCCCGACGGGTGGCGGAATTGATCGCGGGGGAGGGTTGAAAGATGGCAGAGGTCAGGCTTGAGGGGGTGCACAAGCTGTTCGGATCCGTGGTCGCGGTTGAGGATTTCAACCTGTCAATCGGCAGCAGCGAGTTTGTCGTGTTTGTCGGCCCGTCGGGGTGTGGCAAGTCGACAACGCTGCGCATGCTTGCCGGTCTGGAGGATGTAACCTCGGGATCGATCTCGATCGATGGCCGGGCTGTCAACAATGTCCATCCGAAGGACCGCGATATCGCGATGGTCTTTCAGAACTATGCGCTCTATCCGCATTTGAACGTGTTTGACAACATCTCCTTTGGTCTTCGCGCCAAGCGTCTGCCAAAGGATGAAATCGCCAAACGAACGAATGAAGCCGCCGAGATACTGGGGCTTGGGGACTTGCTGAAAAGACGTCCCGGCGAATTGTCGGGAGGTCAGAAACAGCGCGTTGCCATGGGGCGGGCGATCGTCCGCAAACCCAAGGTGTTCCTGTTTGACGAGCCGCTGTCGAATCTTGATGCCAAGCTACGCCACAAGATGCGTGCCGAAATGAAAATTTTGCATCAGCGGGTGCAGACAACCACCGTCTATGTGACCCATGACCAGGTGGAGGCGATGACGCTGGCGGACCGGATCGTCATCATGAATGAAGGCCATATCGAGCAGGTAGGCACGCCCGACGAGGTCTACAAACACCCGGCAAGCCAGTTCGTCGCGAGTTTTATCGGTTCGCCGGCGATGAATTTCGCGACCGGGCGTATCGAGGCCAGCGGCAAGACAATGAGCCTCAGGACCGACAGCGGCACCAGCCTTGATCTTGCCGGTTGCGGTGTTGCGGAAGGGACCATGGTGCAGCTCGGATTCCGGCCCGAACATATGGAACTGGCGGATACGGCAAAACCCGCAAGGGGGCATGTTTCGATAGCCGGCTCGATCACGGTGGTGGAACCGATGGGGCATGAAACCGTCCTCACCTGCGATGCCGGCTTTGGCGAAATTGTCGGCAAGTATGAGGGCGAAAGGCGCTTTCAGCCCGGCGAGACGGTCAAATTCCACATTCGCGCGGATCGATTGCATTATTTTGACCTGAAAACCGGCCTGAGGATCTGAAGGCAAGAAGGTTGCATGAGGTTCAGATCAAATCCTGATTTACAGCGTGGGGTCCAGAGCACATCCTGCCCCCGCAACCAGCAACCCATTCTATCAGAACACCGCTATCCTCCCGGATGGTGGTGTTTTGCTGCCCGGTCACCGCAAGCTCACCGATCCCCCCGATATCGAGAAAATTGCCGACGTGAACACGATGATCAGCATGCTTGTCGCCAGTGTGATGTTGAGAATACGGGTGGAGCGGGGCGACAAGTCGAGGCGGTTGACCTTTACGCCGGCATAAAGCCAGAGAAAATGTCCCGGTATCCAGATGATATTGGCGATGATGATCTTGATTATGGCTTCATTCACCGGCGCATCGGCCAGGATTGGGAAGCCAAAATAGAGTGCCGATATCGTCATGTAAGTCTTTGGATTGACAAGCTGCAGCATGACACCGGCGCGGAATCCGGGCGGCGCCTGCTTTACAATGCCCAGCCTCGACCCAGCCAGTCCAATGCGCACCGCGAGATAGACGAAATAGGTCAATGACAGCAGGAAAAGCGCGGAACGCAGCCCGGGAAATTCCAGCAGAAGCGTGCTTAACCCACTGAATATAAACAGTGTTGTCACATTCGCGCCGACATAGACGCCAGTGACATATCTTATCCCCGCATGGTAGCCAAAGGAGGCACCTATCCCGAAGATGGTAAGAAGAGCCGGCCCGGGAATTGCCATAAGGACCAAAACCCCGAGCGTGTAGGACAGCATATTTTACCCCCGGCGGCGTTACCCGCCTTGCCTGTCTTGCTTAACGTTTTGCGTCGTTGCGCCAGTCATATGCCGGCTTGAAACCGAGCATGCTTTTCATCTTCCGGTTTGAGAACAGGCACTCCGTCGGATCAATGCCGCGCTTGAGAGGTACGTCCTGATAGAATTTTGAAATGATATCCGCATTGTCCAGATCAACTGAATTCCGGTCATTCGATACGTTGAAAACTTCGTAACCAAGACCGTCATGCTGCAGGCACAGATCGACCGCCTGGCCGAGATCGCGCGCATCGATGTAATTGAACGCATTTGGAAGACGGACCTCGGGCGTTGCGCAAAAGCCTTCAAACAGCCCATATTCATCG
>Ga0181581_10002358_pt1 | contig 14786 bp, 3 predicted proteins | sample 071ome_22_FD_132433 | JGI IMG/M metagenome (GOLD analysis project Ga0181581, IMG submission 132433) | Coastal salt marsh microbial communities from the Groves Creek Marsh, Skidaway Island, Georgia - 071404AT metaG (megahit assembly) | ecosystem: Environmental > Aquatic > Marine > Intertidal zone... | reverse complement strand
TTTCCGGGGGCGTTTTCTCGGGAGGGGGGCAAAGACCCATCTACCGACCCGGACGGCCGCCGGGACCCCCCCCGGAGGCCCCCCCGGCGGGGGGGAAGAGCCCCCCCCCACCAGTTCGCCCCCCGCCCGCACCCCTCGCTGCTCGCGCGGCTGACCCCCGCCCCCGCCCCCTCTGACGCTCCTGCAGATCCGCCTGCCGAGGGCGTTCCAGCTCGGGAAGACCCTCGGGGCGACTGGCGGCACGGCCAGGGGTCAACATGCCGGGGAAGGGGCGTTGGACGCAAGCACCCACTTCGACGGCACGGCGCCCCCGCCCACCTACCCCAAGGGCGAGCTGGACCCGCCTTCCCGCCCCGTTAGCGCGGGCTCGGACGCGCCGGCCCTCCCGCCCCTCGCCCGCACGGGCAAGGTCCACCCCGCGTTCAAGGTCCCGCCCCCCAAGTCCCCGATCAAGCTCGACCGCCTCGAGGCGCCCCACGCGGCCCCGGACTGGTACGACATTGGAGACAACGGGTCCTTCCCCCCGCGTCCGGACTTGTACGGGGACGGGGGGGAGCTGCCCCCGCGGCAGGACGGCGAGGGCGGGGAGGAGCCCGCGCCCGAGCCCCCCGGGGGCCCCGAGGACGCCACGCCGCTCGAGTGGGTGGCCGCGCGGGGGGACACTTCGTCGCGGCAGCCGCGCAAGGACGAGTTTGCCGTCAAGGGGGGCTCGAGCCTCCCGCTGGAGGCGTACGACCCGCTCGACGCGGACGACGCGCTCGACTTCCCGGCGATGATTGCTGAGGAGCAGGCGCGGGGAGCCCCCGGCATCCCGGCGCGGTGTCGCTTCTTCACCAACGACGGGCAGTTCTACTGGGCCCCCTGCCACGCGACGGCCTTCCACGCCGATGCGAGACAGTTCGACATCCGGTGGGTGCACAGCGGGAAGGAAAAGCTCCGCGTCAAGCGCCTGAACGTGTGCCTGGACGCCGAGGAGCCCGCCGCCCTCTCGGCGCGCATCCGGGCCGCCCGGCGGGAGAAGGCCGAGGTGGAGGCGCGGGCGCGGTACCAGGAGTTCCTCGACTCGATCCCGTTCGAGCACCGGGACATCATGGACGACGAGTTCGAGCAGCGGGTCATGGCGCTCGCGAACTGGGACCTCGCCACCGCCCTCCCCGGGGTGGTCGACGACTGCCTGGAGGAGCTCCGTGACGTGTACCGGCACTCGATCAAACAGTCGGTCATGCGGCACAAGCTGTCCGACCCGGAGCTGGCCAAGGACCTGGCCGATGTCCTGGCCATCGCGCCCCTGCCCCGCGCGCCGCCCGTCCCCGCGTCCGGCGTCGCCCCATGCCCCGATGTCGGGGCAGTGGCCCACTGGCAGGGCGGGAGCGTGCACTGCGAGATGACGGACCGGGAGCTCTTCTCCGTGCTCCAGGCCGACGTCAAGTCGACGCTCCCGCAGGCTCAGCAGACGTACCTCAGCGGGCTCCAGTCCTTCCACAGCGAGCTCGACGTCTCGGGGGACCGCCTAGTCGACACGTCCCTCTCCCTCCTCGAGCTCCCGGCCGCCCTCGACGACCTCCACGACTACTGGGTCCACTCGGTGCACGAGGCGATGGAGGGCCTGAAGACGACGTGGGTCCTGCGCGTGCTTCGGGAGCTCGACGACGTGGCCGTCGCCCTGCGGCCCGCCGAGAACCCCCTCATGGAAGAGCTCGAGCGCCGCGAGCCCGTCAGCACGGCGTCGGCCGTGGCGTCGAGCGCGCAGCTTTCGCGGTACGTCAAGATGGTGTCGCTGAAGATGGCGGACCAGGTGCAGGTGGCCGTGGTGCAGAGCGCCCGGGCGCTGGTGGACGTGCTCCGGGGGTACGACTTCGAGGAGGGCTCGCGGGAGGCCAGGGCCGGGCGGCCCGACACGGACGACGGCAAGTGGGGCGCGGACCTCTTCACGACGGTACCGACGCAGCTGCTGCGGATCCGGCTGTGCTACTCGACCGAGCAGCGGAGCCTAGAGCTGACGCCCGGGGTGGACGAGATCACCTCGAAGCTCCTGTCCGTCTTTGAGGAGATCTTCCTCCAGTCGGAGGGCGTCGAGGACGTTTCAGCCAAGCTGGCCCTCGCGCAGGACAACACCACGCTGCCCACCGTTGACCTCGCCGACCCTCGGGTGTCGGAGCTCAAGCGGCAGCTCCTCGCCGTCGTCGAGAAGAACCTTCAAGGGCCCCTCGACCTGCTCGCCGCCTTCGGTGCGATCCGTGACCTCGTGGAAGTGGATGAGGAGGCCTTCCTTGAGGACTGGCGGGCCCGGGAGCACACGCTGGAGGAGTCGCTGGCCGAGGTGACCAAGTTTGATGGGCTCATCCAGACCGTCTTCGACCGGTGCGAGGCCTGCGTCAACTTCGCCATGGTCAGCGTCGACTGCTCGGCCGCCAAGGCGAGCCTGCACGAGAAGGCCAGCGTGATCCGCATCGGGCTCCTGCACGACATTGCCCGCCGGTGGACCGACGCCAACCGCGAGATCGCGGCCACGTACGACCACATGTGCACGACGCTGTCCCAGCAGCCCACGGACCCCGAGATGCTCGACGAGCTCAACACCTTCCTCGAGGAGACGGAGGGGCAGCTGGAGTCGCTCGCGGAGCGCATCGACGAGTCTCGTGAGGCGTACGAGTCCCTCGACGCCAAAACTTTCGTGATCGAGGACGCCCAGTCGGCCCTGTACTTCGAGCTCCTTAACTGCCCCCTCCGCCTCACCGATGTCGTGCTCAAGTGGAAGGCCCGCGCAGCCAAGGCCCGCATCGCCTACATGGACCAGCTCCGAGACGACATGAAGGCGCTGACGGAGAAGCTGGCGGGCCTGGAGAAGGAGGTGAACGAGTTCGTCAAGCTGGGCGACCTCAGCGCCGTGGAGGACCGGGCCCTGCAGGTGCTGGACATCCAGCAGACGCATGCCAACCTGAAGGAGCTGGCCGAGCTGTACCAGAGCCGCGAGGCCATCTTCGGGCTCAAGGAGACCGAGTGGCCCATCCTGGACCAGATCAGCAAGGTCTTCGACCCAACAGCCAAGCTCTGGGAGCTCTGCGCGTCCTTCAGCCGGGACCGCCCCGACTGGCAGGACGGCCCCTTCAAGGAGATCGATGCCGAGATGGTCGCGGCGAAGGTGGACGAGTGGTACCGCCAGTCGGGCAAGCTGACCAAGCTCCTCGTGGGCCCCCCCGCGAGCGTCGTGCTCGAGACGCGCAAGCTCCTCGAGGAGTTCATGGACAAGATCCCCCTCATCACGGCTGTGTGCAACCCGGGGATGCAGACACGCCACTGGCGGGCCATCTCAGAGATCGTCGGCCGTGAGGTCAAGATGGAGGACGAGTTCACCCTCTCAATCGCCCTGTCTATGGGCCTCGGGGACCACCTGGACCAGATCCAGGAGGTCAGCGAGAACGCGAGCAAGGAGTTCAGCCTCGAGAAGGCGCTGCGCAAGATGGAGGGCGAGTGGACGGGCATTGAGTTCGAGTTCGGCATGTGGCGGGACACGGGCACGTACAAGCTCCGCGCCCTGGACGACATCCAGATGCTCCTGGACGACCACATCGTCAAGACGCAGTCAATGCGCGCCTCCCCTTTCATCGGCCCCCACGAGGAGGCCGTCAAGCTCTGGGAGTCGAAGCTTGGTATGACGCAGGACATTATCGACCAGTGGATCAAGTGCCAGGATGGTTGGCTGTACCTCGAGCCCATCTTCGGGTCAGAGGACATCATGCAGCAGATGCCCACCGAGGGCGCCAAGTTCAAGATGGTCGACCTCTCCTGGCGCGACATCATGGAGAAGGCCGTCAAGAACCCGGAGGTCCTCGCCGTCACAGCCGACCCTGAGATGCTCGCCGCGCTCCTTGAGGCTAACCAGCTCCTCGACCAGGTTCAGCGCGGGCTCAACGAGTACCTCGAGACCAAGCGTGTCGCCTTCCCGCGCTTCTACTTCCTCGCCGACCCAGAGCTCCTCGCCATCCTCTCTGAGACGAAGGACCCAACGCGTGTGCAGCCGTACATGTCTAAGTGCTTCGAGGGCATCCTGGCCCTCGAGTTCGACAAGAACATGGTCGTTCAGGGGATGCAGAGCGCCGAGGGCGAAGTCGTCGCTCTTCAGCCTTTCGAGCCGGCCAAGGCCAACGGTGCCGTGGAGAGGTGGCTGATTGAGTGCGAGGCGTCGATGAAGGCGTCGGTCAAGAAGGAGATGTTGTCGGCGACCGAGGCTTACGAGAGCACGGAGCGGACCAAATGGATCCTTGACTGGCCCGGACAGGTCGTGCTCGGGATTGACTGCCTGTTCTGGACCCAGGAGACGGCTCTCGCCATCGCTGAGGGCACGCTGTCCGAGTACGCGTCGAAGTGCACCGAGGAGCTCATGAAGGTCGTCGCCAAGGTCCGCGGGGACCTGACCAAGCTCCAGCGCATGACCCTCTCGGCGCTCATCGTCATCGACGTCCACGCGCGCGACGTCGTCCTGGAGCTTTCGAAGCAGGGCGTGACCTCGGAGACAGAGTTCGAGTGGATCTCGCAGCTCCGGTACAACTGGGAGGACGGCGACCTGGTCGTGCGCATGATCAACGCCGCGCTCGAGTACGGGTACGAGTACCTGGGCAACTCTTCGCGCCTGGTGATCACTCCGCTCACAGACCGGTGCTACCGCACCCTCATGGGCGCCCTGCACCTCAACTTCGGGGGCGCCCCCGAGGGCCCCGCCGGGACGGGCAAGACAGAGACGACCAAGGACCTGGCCAAGGCCATGGCCATGCAGTGCGTCGTCTTCAACTGCTCGGACCAGATGGAGTACCAGGCCATGGGCAAGATGTTCAAGGGCCTCGCGTCGGCCGGCTCCTGGGCCTGCTTCGACGAGTTCAACCGCATCAACCTGGAGGTGCTCTCGGTGATCGCGCAGCAGATCCTTACTATCCAGCGGGCCAAGGCGCAGCGCAAGAAGCTCTTCGACTTCGAGGGCTCCAAGATCACTCTCAAGCAGTCGTGCAACGTCTTCATCACGATGAACCCGGGGTACGCCGGGCGCTCCGAGCTCCCGGACAACCTCAAGGCACTGTTCCGATCCGTCGCCATGATGGTCCCCGACTACGCGCTGATCAGCGAGATTATCCTCTACTCGGCCGGGTATGAGGGCGCACGCGACCTCGCCCGCAAACTCGTGGCCACGTACCGCCTGTGCTCGGAGCAGCTCTCGTCCCAGAAGCACTACGACTATGGCATGCGCGCCGTCATGTCAGTGCTGCGGGCGGCCACGGCAAACAAGCAGAAGAAGGAGCTCGCCAGCCTGTCGGAGGACGTCATGATGCTCCGGTCTATCCAGGATGTCAACCTTCCCAAGTTCCTGGCCCCCGACATCCCGCTCTTCAACGGTATCCTGTCGGACCTCTTCCCGGGTGTTGAGCTCCCGGCCCCCGACTACGAGAAGCTCGAGCTGGCCGTGCGGGACTCGTGCGAGGCGGCCAACCTGCAGCCGACGGACGTGTTCCTCGAGAAGCTCTTCCAACTGTACGAGATGATCCTCGTCCGCCATGGCCTCATGATCGTCGGGTACTCGTTCGGTGCGAAGACGAGCCTGTACCGCATGCTGGCCGCAGCGCTTGGCCTGCTCGAGCAGCGCAAGCAGCTCGGCGAGGTGAAGGTGCAGACGCACATCATGAACCCCAAGGCGGTCTACATCGACCAGCTTTACGGGGCCCCGGACAAAATCTCCAAGGAGTGGAAGGACGGTGTGCTGGCCACCGAGTTCCGCAACGCCTACAAGGCCGGGGTGGGCCCCGATGCCGTCAAGGACCGGCAGTGGGTCATCCTGGACGGCCCGGTGGACGCCGTGTGGATCGAGAACATGAACACGGTCCTCGACGACAACAAGAAGCTCTGTCTGAACTCCGGCGAGACCATCAGCATGACTCCGCAGATGAACATGATCTTCGAGGTCCAGGACCTGCTCCAGGCGTCCCCGGCCACTGTGTCGAGGTGCGGGATGGTGTACGTGGAGCCCAGCTCCATGGGCTGGGAGCCCCTCGTCGTGTCGTGGCTCAACCAGGCGCCCGAGAGCCTCAAGCCCAGCGCGCCCCGGATCACCGAGCTGTTCAAGTGGTTCGTGGACCCGTGCACGGCCTTCATCCGCCGGAACTGCCGGGAGCCCGTGCAGACGCTGTCGATCGGCCTCGTGTCGTGGCTGATGCGCTTCTTCGACGCCATGAGCCCCATGTTCCGCGAGGAGGGCGCGAAGGCCCCCTCGGCCAAGGACACCCCCCGCCTCGTCGACGGCATCTTCCTCATGTCGGCCATCTGGTCCCTGGGCGCCACCGTCGATGCCGCCGGGCGCCCCGTGTTCAGTACCTTCTTCCGCGCGCTGGCCGAGGGCGTCGTGGACGCGAAGCCTGACCGCAAGGACTATGACCTCGGGCCCGGGGTGGAGGTCGCGTACCCCGACTCGGGCGCCAAGCTCAACGTGCACCTTCCCGCAGACGGCCTCGTGTTCGATTTCCTCTTCGACACGGACAAGATGCAGTGGAAGCACTGGCTCGACACGACCAAGGTCGAGCCCCCCAGCGAGAAGACGCCCTTCAACAGCCTCGTCATCACGACGGTCGACACGGTCCGCTACTCGTTCATCTTCGACACGCTCACCACGGCCGGCAAGTCGTGCCTCTTCGTCGGTCCCACGGGCACGGGCAAGACGGTGTACGTTCAGTCGAGGCTCAACCAGATGGACAGGGCCAAGTACATGAACGTGCAGACGGCCTTCTCTGCACAGACCAACGCCAACCAGATCCAGGACATCATCGACATGAAGCTCAAGCAGCGCCGCAAGCACGTGCTGGGCCCCCCGATCGGGCTCAAGTGCGTCATTTTCGTGGACGACCTCAACATGCCCACCCCGGAGACGTATGGCGCGCAGCCTCCGATCGAGCTCCTGCGGCAGTTCTGCGACCACCAGGGGTGGTACAACCGGAACGAGAACACCTTCACCAACCTCGTCGACATCCAGCTCTGCTCCGCCATGGGGCCCCCTGGCGGCGGGCGTAACGAGGTCACCCCGCGCCTGCTCCGGCATTTCAACGTGATCTCCGTCACGGAGTTCACCGACGAGACGTACCTGAGCATCTACTCGAGCATCATCGACTGGTGGTTCCGCCGGGCCAAGGCCCCCGACGAGGTCCGGGCCAAGGGGAGCGCAATCGTGCGGGCCACCGTGTCGATCTACAACACGGTCCGGGCGGAGCTGCTGCCCACCCCCGCCAAGAGCCACTACCTCTACAACATGCGCGACCTGAGCAAGGTCTTCCAGGGGATGCAGATGTGCGGGGTGCCCCTGACTGATGCCCGCGGACTGTCGCGTCTCTGGGTGCACGAGTGCCTGCGCGTCTTCCACGACCGCCTGATCAGCGACGAGGACCGCCTCTGGTTCTGCCAGCTCGTTAAGGACAGCGTCGACAACGTCCTGGGCCAGAAATTCGACAAGGTCTTCGAGCAGGCCGACGGCTCTGCCCCTGAGCTGACCGACCTACGGAAGCTCATGTACTGTGACTTCCAGGTCCCGAACGCGGACCCAAAGAAGTACGACGAGGTGGCCAGCCTGTCCGAGCTGCTCAAGGTGATTGAGGATTACCTGTCGAGCTATAACTCGGACCACAAGACGCGGATGGACCTGGTGCTGTTCCAGTACGCTGCCGAGCACATCTGCCGCATCTCGCGCGTGATCAAGCAGCCGTACGGGAACTGCATGCTGGTGGGCGTCGGGGGCTCTGGGAGGCAGAGCCTGACACGGATCGCGGCCTACATGGCCGAGTACAAGCTGGAGAGCATCGAGATCACCAAGAGCTACAGCATGGGCGAGTGGCGGGACGACCTCAAGCGCATCCTGACACAGGCGGGTGGGGACGACAAGCAGACGGTCTTCATGCTGGCCGACACGCAGATCAAGCAGGAGGCCTTCCTCGAGGACATAAACAACATTCTCAACACGGGCGAGGTCCCCAATCTGTTCGCCAAGGACGAGATTGCCGCCCTCACGGAGAAGGTCACCAAGAAGGCCAAGGCCGAGGGCCGCCCCCTGGGCATGGAGGAGCTGTACGCCTACTTCGTAGAGCAGTGCCGGGAGAACCTGCACATTGTGCTGGCCTTCAGCCCCGTCGGGGAGGCCTTCCGCGTGCGCATCCGCAAGTTCCCCTCGCTGGTCAACTGCTGCTCGATCAACTGGTTCCAGGAGTGGCCCAGCGATGCTCTCAAGGCGGTCGCAAAGCAGTTCATGCGCGATGTCGACTTTGACACGGAGGAGGTCCGCGACGCCGTCGAGGATATGTGCATGAGCATCCACGTCAGCGTCCGCAGTCTCGCCGAGAAGTTCAAGAACGACCTTGGCCGGTTCTACTACACGACGCCCACGTCCTACCTCGAGCTCATCTCGATGTACAAGACTCTGCTGCACGCCGAGCGGCTCAAGGTCTCCAAGCTGCAGACGCGGTACGAGATCGGGCTGGAGAAGGTGATGACGGCGGAGAAGGACGTCAACGTGATGAAGCAGGAGCTCATCGACCTGCAGCCCAAGCTGGAGGCCACGTCCAAGGAGGTCGAGGCCACTCTCGAGGTGGTCAACAGGGAGACGGCCGCCGCTGAGGTTACCAAGGCGGCCGTTAAGAAGGACGAGGCCATCGCGTCGGAGAAGGCCGCAGCGGCCAAGATCATCAAGGACGACTGCGAGGGGGAGCTCGCCAAGGCCATGCCTGCGCTTAACGCCGCCCTGCGCGAGGTCGACAAGCTCTCCAAGGGCGACATCCAGGAGGTCAAGGCGATGAAGAACCCGCCCCTGCCCGTCAAGTCGGTCATGGAAGCCGTGTGCATCCTCTTCGGGCAGAAGGCCACGCGCATCAACGACCCAGACAACCCTGGCAAGAAGCGGGATGACTACTGGTCTGTCTCGCTCTCCCTCCTCGCCCAGATGGACTTCATCCAGCAGCTCAAGCAGTACGACAAGGAGAACATCGAGGAGGCCACTATCAACAAGATTGAGCCCTACCTGGAAAAGGACGAGTTCCAGCCTGAAGCCGTGAAGAAGTCAAGCAAGGCCGCGTACGGCATCTCGCAGTGGGTGCGCGCCATGCACACGTACTTCTACGTTAGTCGGGACGTGGCCCCCAAGCGCGCGGCTCTGAAGGGCGCGGAGGACGAGCTCAAGGAGGTGAACGAGGCGCTGGCCATCAAAATGGCCGAGCTCAAGGGGGTGGAGGAGAAGATCGCGAACCTCAACGACACGCTCCGCGCCAACCTTGAGGAGAAGGACCGCCTCGAGAAGGAGGCGGCCCTGTGCCAGAAGAAGCTCGAGCGGGCCGGCAAGCTCATCAACGGGCTCGGCGGGGAGAAAATCCGCTGGGGCGAGATCTGCAAGAAGCTCTCCGAGGACTACGGTAACCTGACGGGGGACATCATCCTGTCCGCGGGGTTCATCGCGTATCTGGGTGCCTTCACCAGCGAGTACCGCAGCCTGGCCGTGACCGAGTGGCTCGCTCTCTGCCGCGCGGCCGCCATCCCGTGCACGGAGAAGTACAGCCTGCAGACGGTGATGGGAGAGCCCGTCAAGATCCGCTCCTGGGTCATCGACGGCCTCCCCAACGACACCTTCTCCATCGAGAACGCCATCACCATGCGCACCGCGCGCCGCTGGCCCCTGCTCATCGACCCCCAGGGCCAGGCCAACAAGTGGATCCGCAACATGGAGGCCTCGCAGCAGCTGCACGTGATCAAGCTCACCGACAAGAACTTTGTACGCACGCTGGAGAACTGCATCAACCTCGGCAACCCTGTGCTCCTGGAGAACGTCGGCACCGAGCTCGACCCCACCCTCGAGCCCCTCCTCCTCCGGTCCGTGTACAAGGAGTCGGGCACCCTCCGTATCAAGCTGGGCGACAAGCCCATCGACTACTCGGACACGTTCCGCTTCTACATCACGACCAAGCTCCGGAACCCGCACTACCTGCCAGAGATCGCCGTCAAGGTGACGCTGCTGAACTTCATGATCACGCCCACGGGCCTCGAGGACCAGCTCCTGGGGCTCGTGGTGCAGCGCGAGCGGCCCGAGCTCCAGGAGAAGAAGGAGGAACTGGTGGTGCAGGCAGCGGCGGCGACCAAGCAGCTCAAGGAGATCGAGGACCAGATTATCGAAGTGCTGTCGAGCTCCGAGGGCAACATCCTCGAAGACGAGACGGCGATCAACATCATCACGGTCGCCAAGACAAAGTCAAACGAGATCGCGAAGCAGCAGGAAGAGGCCAAGAAGACGGAGGAGGACATCGACCGCAACCGCCGCGGGTACGTGCCCGTGGCCAAGCACACGTCGAGCCTCTTCTTCTGCGTCTCGGACCTCTCGTTCATCGAGTCCATGTACCAGTACTCGCTCAGCTGGTTCATTGGCCTCTTCGAGGGGACCATCCGCGTGGCCGACAAGCCGACCGCGCCCACTGACGCCCAGCGGCTCCAGGCCCGGATCGACTCGCTCCTCGAGCACTTCACGTACTCGCTGTACAAGATGATCTGCCGGTCGCTCTTCGAGAAGGACAAGCTCCTCTTCTCCTTCCTGCTTACCGTCACCCTCGAGTCCAAGATCCACAACCGCATCGACGCGGCCGAGTACCGCTTCCTCCTCACGGGCGGCCTCTCCACGGCCGACCCGCCCCCGAAGCCCGCGCCGTGGCTTCCCACCAAGCAGTGGGGCGAGCTTGTCCGCCTTGGCAACGTGTCCGAGTCCTTCGCCGGCCTCGCCGAGCACTTTGAGGCCAACGTCGACGCCTGGAAGGCCATGTACGACTCGCCGTCCCCGGTGGAGCACCCGCTCCCCGGGACGTGGGCCGACAAGCTCGACGCCTTCCAGCGGCTGCTGGTGATGCGGGTGATTCGCCCGGACAAGCTGACGTTCCTCGTGCGGTCGTATGTGGAGGGCGTGATGGGCGCGCCGTTCGTCGACCCGCCGCCCTTCATCCTCGAGGCGTGCTTCAACGACTCGAACTCTCTCTCGCCGCTCATCTTCGTCCTGTCCCCCGGGGCCGACCCCATGACGCCGATCCTCAAGCTCGCCGAGCGGCTGGGCATCCGCACCGAGTCCATCTCCCTCGGACAGGGTCAGGGCCCCCAGGCCGAGAAGCTCATCACGAGCGGCCGCGCCGAGGGCTTCTGGGTCGTGCTCCAGAACTGCCACCTGGCCGAGTCGTGGATGCCCGTGCTGGAGCGCATCTGTGAGAACATCAGCCCCGACTCGACCGACTCGCGCTTCCGCCTGTGGCTCACGTCGTACCCGTCGGACCACTTCCCGGTGGCCGTGCTGCAGAACGGGATTAAGATGACCTCGGACCCCCCCAAGGGTCTTCGTGCCAACCTCTTCCAGTCCTACATCTCCGACCCCGTCAGCGAGCCCGACTTCTTCGAGGGCTGCGACCGCCCGGTCGAGTTCAAGCGGCTCCTCTACGGCCTCTGTTTCTTCCACGCCGTGATCCAGGAGCGCCTTAAATTCGGGCCCCTCGGCTGGAACGTGAGCTACCAGTTCAGCGTCCCGGACTTCATCATCTCGGTGCGCCAGCTCCAGATGTTCCTGAACGAGTACGCCGACACGCTCCCGCTCAAGATCCTCACCTACCTGACGGGAGAGTGCAACTACGGCGGCCGCGTCACGGATGCCAAGGATCGCCGCACCATGGAGTCTCTGCTGCGGATCTACTACTCGGAGGGGGTCGTCACCGACGAGGGGTACAGGTTCAGCCCCTCGGGCAACTACGTTGTGCCCCCCGACGGGGCCCACGACGAATATCTCGACTTCATTAAGGGCCTCCCCGCTATTGCGGAGCCCGAGGTGTTCGGCCTGCACGCCAACGCCGATATCTCCAAGGACCAGCAGGAGACGGACCTGTTCACGGACAGCGCCCTCAAGACACAGAGCCACAGCACCGGAGGCGCCGGGGGCAGCAAGGAGGCCGTTCTGGACGACATTGCCGCCGACACGCTCGCCCGCGTGCCCCTCCCGTTCGACATCGAGGCGGCCCGGTACAAGTTCCCCGTCGACTATCACGAGTCGATGAACACGGTGCTGACGCAGGAGCTGGTGCGGCTGAACTGGCTGATCGAGGTCATCCACTCGACACTCACTGACCTCCGCAAGGCCATCAAGGGCCTGGTCGTGATGAGCGCCGACCTCGAGGCCGTAGCCAACGCCATGTTCGATGGCAAGGTCCCTGCCGTGTGGATGGCCAAGTCGTACCCGTCCATCAAGCCCCTCGCGTCGTACGTCAACGACCTCATCGAGCGCATCCGCATGTTCCAGTCCTGGATCGACGACGGCGCCCCCGTCGTCTTCTGGATGTCGGGCTTCTTCTTCACCCACGCCTTCCTCACGGGCGTCAAGCAGAACTTCGCGCGCAAGGGAAAGATCCCCATCGACACCATCGGCTGGGTCTTCCAGTGCCTCAAGCCCGAGCTCCCCGGGTCCAAGCCCGCCGATGGCGCCTATGTCCGCGGCCTCTTCCTCGAGGGCGCCAAGTGGGACTACGACCTCATGGCGCTCGCCGAGTCGGACCCCAAGGTGCTCTACTCGGACGCCCCGCTCCTCTGGCTCCAGCCTGCTGTGGACGACGGCTCCGCTCCGCCCCCTCACTACGAGTGCCCCCTGTACGTTACCACGGAGCGCAAGGGCGTCCTCCAGACGACGGGCCACTCGAGCAACTTCGTCATGGACGTCCGGCTCCCCAGCGACCGGCCCCAGGACCACTGGATCCGCCGCGGCGTCGCCCTTATGCTCAGCCTGCCCGACTAGGGCGCGCCCCCCGGCCGCGCCCCCGTAGAAACCCTAGAGATAGATCAGCTGTTCAAAACCGGCCAGGGCACAGCCCTTGGATTCAGCCCCCCACCCCCGCCGGCTGCCTGCCCGGGGGCCCGCCCGCCCCGCCCCTCCTCGCCCCCACCGACACCTCCAGGGCCCTCACCCGGCGCTCCAATTCGGCCGCGCGCCTCTCCGCGCGGGCCACCTCGGCCGCCTGAGCCTCGAGGCACCCGCCAGCTACCCCAGCGACGAGCCCCGCCGCCGCGAGCCCGGGGGCCAGGGCCTGCCGCTGCCCCCTGCTCCCGAACCATGTCGCCGCCGCCGCCGCCACCAGCAGCGCGGCCCCCAGCCACTCGAGCGTCCGCGGGCTCTGACCCGTCCTGCGGCACGGGCCAAGCCGGGCCAGGGGGACGTCTGGCGCCACGGGAGGGGCGCTATGGCGCCGATAGCGCCCCTGCGGCGCCACGAGGCATCTCTCCGCCGTCACACACCCTCGTCCGCCCGCTAGGACGCCCTGACGCACCGCATGTCGGCCGCAGAGGGCCGCCTCGCCTCGGCGAGGCCCGCCCCCGCCCTGTCGATCCTCTCCGCGTCCGCGCGCGCCGGAGACGGGCTGGCCGCGCCGTTCCCGGGTCGAATGGGGGGGAAACGCGTAGTTAGACCCTCAAGGACACCGCTCGGGACGTCGTTCGAGGGCCGCGCGCCGACAGCCCCGGGCGAGGCGGTCGGCCCCCGGGGCAGTCCCTGCCCCGTCACCCGGCGAGCCGCTTGAGGGCCTCCCGGATGCCCCCCTGGTCCGGGAGCATGGCCGCACGCTGCCATCGCGGCTGGTGGACGACGAACCCGCGCATGCGCATCAGGTACCTGCGCGCGGGGAGGTGCACCGCCGGGCGTCGGACCAGGGGCGGGGCAGGAGGCGAGAGGGGGGCGGGGTCCTCCCCTCCCCCCCCGCCGGGGCCGGGCAGCCTCGCCGCCTCACCTCTGGAACTCGGCCTGCTCCCTGTCGAAGATCGCGGCGACCATGTACCCCAGGAGGTCCCGGTCCACCCCCCTGGACTCGAGCCACGCGTGTGCCTCCCGCCTCACCCCCGGCAACCCCCGCAGCGGCCGCCCGCCCTGGCCCCAGACCTCGGGGCCCCTCCGGCGCACCCACCGCCCGGCCACCTGCGCCCCGCCCGCGGACACCGGCGCCAGGCTCGAATCCGATGCGGAGGGCTCCCCGTGCCCCCTCCCCTCGGGCTCCCCGCCGGTCCCCGCGTCCCCGCCCCCCTCCCTGCCCGCGCCCAGGGCGCTCCCGGGCAGACCCGCCAGCCACGCGCGCTCTGGCGGCGCTGGGCGCGGCCCGTGCCGCACGCCGCCCACCCGGAACGTCAGGGCGAACGGGTCCAGGTGGCAGCTGAACTCCAGCGCCCGGTCCCCCCGTAGCACGGCGGCCCGGAAGGGGTAGGCGTATCGAAGGGGCGTTGTCCGCCGCTCGCGGGGGACCCACCGGGCGAGGGCTTCCTTCCTGCCCCACTCCACGACGTCCTTGCTGCGCGAGAGGGGCGGGCCGAGTGTGGGACGGGCGGGGGGGCCGTTGGACGGGCGCTGCCGAGGGCGGAGGGGCCCCTGGGGGCCGCGGGAGTTGCGGGACGCCGGGGAGGGGGCCGCCGGGCACCTGTTGGCGAAGGCCTCGACGACGAGCGTTTCGTCGCCGAGTGGGCGCGACAGGGCCACGTGGCAGTCGTAGTCGAAGGCCTCCTTAGCGCGGAAGCCCGGGGGCGGGCCGGCGTCGAGCGCGGGGGGGCGGCGGTGCTCCCCCTCGTGCTGTAGGACCGACTGGAGGCACTGCGGGGAGGGGAGCTTGGGGGGGGCGGGGATCCGTTCGGGGAGTCGGGGGCGGGGGGGCGGGGGAGGGAGGTGCGCGGGGCTTGGTCCCCGGGGACGGGTGTGCACACACCTCTATGACTGCGTGGTCGAACGAGAG
>Ga0181581_10002338_pt1 | contig 14843 bp, 14 predicted proteins | sample 071ome_22_FD_132433 | JGI IMG/M metagenome (GOLD analysis project Ga0181581, IMG submission 132433) | Coastal salt marsh microbial communities from the Groves Creek Marsh, Skidaway Island, Georgia - 071404AT metaG (megahit assembly) | ecosystem: Environmental > Aquatic > Marine > Intertidal... | reverse complement strand
TGGACTGCTCGAGCCCGTTGCGTCGGCGTGGGATGAGATCGCCTTTGATGCGGTTCCGACCGCGATGGGGATGTGATCGTGCCCAGCAAAAGGACCCTCGCTTGGCGTGAACTTAAAACAGAAATCGATCAAGGCGGGACCCTAACCCAGTAGAGGAGCAAACCAATGTCTGTTGCAACAAAACACTACAAGGCTGTGGGTGCCCAAGCTGCCATTCAGGATGCCTCGCCGCACCGCCTCATCGAGATCCTGTTCTCGGCCCTACTGGACCGACTGGCTCAGGCAAAAGGCGCGATGCGCCACGGCGATCGTCACAGCAAAGGGCTCGCCCTCGGACGGGCCGCATCGATTATCGCGGCTCTAAGAGGCGCCGTCATCGAGGACGGAGGGGAGCTCGCCAATAACTTAGACGCGCTTTACGAATACCTTGAGCGGAGAGTCCTAGAAGCAAACCTCCGCAATGACCAGGGCATCGTAGAAGAGTGTTCAGACCTCGTCGGTCCCATAGCGCAAGCCTGGAGCGAAATAAACCCGGAGCGGGTCAAAACCTTTGGAGTGGCCTAAGCCATGGTCAGACAGCGCATTTACTTTTACGGCGGAAAAGAGAACGAGGGTGGCTGCGGTGTTAATCGAGCCGGAGCATGGCAGCTTCGCGACCCCATCATTCGGGAGCTAAAGCGCCTGAGGCAAGCCTCCCAGGTAGAGGTACGAACCGCCATGGAATCGTCCGCTTGGAGAAGCCTAGAGCTCTAAGAATTCTCAATGCTTTATCAAAACTAAAAGGAGTGACCTATGGTCATGTCAGTGAATACCAATGTGTTGTCGCTCTCATCGCAGCGTGCGATGAATAGCACGGGCCAAGATTTGGGCGTAGCCATTGAGCGCCTATCTACCGGCCTGAGGATTAACAGCGCGAAGGATGATGCCGCCGGCCTGGCGATTTCGGAGCGCTTTACCTCAAGCATCCGGGGCCTTAACCAGGCCGTGCGAAATGCCAGTGACGGCATATCCTTCGCCCAGGTGGCGGAGGGCGCTCTCGACGTCATTGGACGAAATCTTCAGCGGGTTCGCGAGCTTGCGGTCCAGAGCTTGAATGACTCGAATACCGCTGAGAACCGAGCCGCAATCGATGAAGAGGTCCAGCAGCTAACTGCCGAAATTGACCGAATCGCAAAGGAAACGACCTTCAATAACCGCCTGATCCTAGACGGCTCGACGGGGGTCCTAAATTTCCAAATTGGCGCTGAACGAGGCGAAGCCCTCGGCCTCTCTGGCGTGGACGCCCGAGCCTCGACGCTAGGTCAGAACTTTACCGTCGCAAACGGGACGGCAGACCTGACCACCGGAGCGCTCACCCTCAATGGCAGCCTCACCATCGCGGGGGGGGCTGAGGGTAGCCAGACCGTCTCCATCGATCTCAGTGCCGTAACCACTGCGGAGGGCGTCGTTGACGCAATCAACGCAGAGCTTTCTGAGACGGGGGTTCAAGCATCGATCAATGACAGCGGTCAGCTTCGCCTCGCCGATAGCTCCGGCAACCAATTCACCCTAGGGGGAGACGGTCCGGTGCTCACGGCGCTTGGTCTCAGCGCCGGCGCTAATGGAAGCGATCAATTCCGCAGTGTGTCCACGGTAAACGTCAGGGATCGGGATTCTGCGAACAGTGCCTTGGCGGTTCTGGATACGGCGATCGATCAGGCGACGTCCCTGCGCGCCTCCTTTGGTGCGGTGCAGAACCGCTTCGAGAACGTCATCGAGATTGGGCGAGTCCAGGAGGAGAACCTTTCTGCGGCTCGATCCCGTATCCGCGACGCCGACTATGCGGCAGAAACGGCGGCCCTAACCCGAGCGCAGATCCTTCAGCAGGCGGGCCTTGCGTCCCTGGCGCAGGCTAATGCGGCGCCCCAATCGGTCCTCTCGCTTCTGGGGTAGGAGACACCATCAGGGGGGCTCAGCCGTTAAGACCGGCGCTGCTAGTCGAAGACGGCTGGGCCCGTCCTCCAACGATTATCGGGGAAGTACCCCTAAGGAGTTCGTCTACGAAAGTTCCATCAACCAAAGGAAGGAGTGACCTATGGTCATGACAGTCAACACCAACGTACTTTCGCTCTCGTCACAGCGGGCGATGAACAATACCCGGGAAGATCTTGGGGTTGCCATCGAGCGCTTGTCGACGGGCCTAAGAATCAACAGCGCGAAGGATGACGCTGCGGGTCTCGCGATAACGGAGCGCTTTACCTCAAGCATCCGGGGCCTCAACCAAGCGGTTCGAAACGCCAGCGACGGCATATCGTTTGCCCAGGTGGCGGAGGGGGCGCTTGACGTCATAGGGCGTAACCTTCAGCGAATTCGAGAGCTCTCCGTGCAGAGCTTGAACGATTCGAACACCGCGGATAACCGTGCGGCCATCGATGAGGAGGTTCAGCAGCTCTCCGCTGAGATTGATCGGATTGCGAAGGAGACCACCTTCAACAACCGGCTCATTCTTGACGGATCGACTGGGGTTCAGAACTTCCAGATCGGCGCCGAGCGAGGCGAGTCCATTGGGCTATCGGGCGTCGATGCGAGGGCCGGAACCCTTGGTCAGTCATTCGCGATCAAAACGGGAGGCGCCGTCGGGGCGCTTACGGGTGGCAATGCCGATTACGCGGAGGAGCTAGGAGGTACCTTCACGATCACCGGCGGCGCCCCCGGAAGCGAGGCGGTGGAAATCGATTTGACCGGGGTGACAACGAGCGACGGCATTGTTGATGCTATTAATGCAAAGCTCGCTGACACCGGTGTTCAAGCAACCTTAGAGGGGGGGGCAATTGTGTTGGCGGATTCGTCAGGCACTGGCCCTACGCTTGGAGGTACGGGGAGCCTGAGCGCGATCGGTCTTAACGCTACAACGGACACGACGGAATTTCGTTCCGTAGCCGGCGTTAACGTCAAAGATCGTGATGCAGCGAATAGCGCTCTAGCGGTGCTGGACACTGCCATCGATCAAGCGACGTCGTTGCGTGCCTCGTTTGGTGCGGTGCAGAACCGTTTCGAGAACGTCATCGAGATCGGTCGGGTGCAGGAGGAGAATCTGTCGGCGGCCCGGTCTCGCATTCGCGATGCCGATTATGCTGCGGAAACGGCGGCGTTGACCCGCGCGCAGATTCTTCAGCAGTCCGGCCTCGCTGCCCTGGCGCAGGCGAATGCGTCACCCCAGGCAGTGCTGTCGCTGCTCGGGTAGCTGCGGCTTCGTCGTTCAAAAGGCCTGGTTTTCCAGGCCTTTTTTATTTTGAGCTAAGGCTTAAGGAATGGCGAGGGTCGCCGATAACTTCTTTGTAGCGGGCATGTCTAGGGCCGCCACACCCCCCGGGACAGGGGGTCTTCTTTGGACCAAACGGAGTGACCACTATGGCCATCCTGATCAACACAAACATTCTCTCCCTTACCGCCCAGCGTAACGTGGCGTCTAACGAGGCGAGCCTCGGGACGGCCATTGAGCGTCTCTCCACGGGGCTTAGGATCAACAGTGCAAAGGATGATGCGGCCGGACTTGCAATCTCTGAGCGCTTCACGTCTCAAATTCGCGGGCAAACGATCGCGGAGCGCAACGCCAACGACGCAATCTCCTTTGCGCAGGTGGCGGAGGGGGCGCTTGGCGTTATTTCTAATGCGCTTCAGCGAATTCGAGAACTTTCCGTGCAGAGCTTGAATGACTCGAACACCGCGGAGAACCGCGCCTCGATTAACGAGGAGGTTCAGCAGCTGGTTGAAGAGGTTGCGCGGGTGGCCGATGGAACCACGTTCAATGGCCGGAGCATCCTTGATGGTTCCATAGGGACGCTCAACTTCCAGGTCGGGGCTGAGCGGGGTCAAACGCTTGGGATCTCGGGGGTCAATGCTACCGCAACGGAGCTAAAGAATACTTTCCGAGTATTGGAGGGGTCGGCGGCGCCAGCCAACATTAATTCCTTGGGCACCCTGACCCTTACGGGCGGCGCCGACGGCAGCCAGGCGGTGGCCATTGACCTTAGCGCCGCTGAAACCGTTGAGGACGTTGTTCAGTCCATTAACGCAAAAATGTCTGACACGGGCATTCAGGCAAGCATCAACGATGATGGCGAACTGGTTCTTGCTGATGCGTCCGGCAAGCCATTCACCGTTACGGGCTCCGGGACCACGCTTGACGATCTTAAGCTGTCTGGCGTTACTCAAAGCAATGAGGATCGCTCCGTTGCTGATATCTCCGTGACCACTCGAGATGGCGCCAACAGCGCTTTGGCGGTACTCGACACGGCAATCGACCAGGTGACGTCCATGCGGGCGAACCTTGGGGCCATTCAGAATCGCCTTGAGAACGTGATCGAAGTGCTCTCGACCAGCCGAGAGAATCTTTCCGAGGCGCGCTCGCGAATTCGCGATGCGGACTATGCCGCGGAAACGGCAAATCTCACTCGCGCGCAAATTCTCCAGCAGGCGGGGTTGTCCTCGCTCGCCCAGGCGAATGCGGCGCCGCAGAGTGTGTTGTCCCTGCTGCAGTAATTGGTCCTGCTGCAGCCGGTTTCCCTCGGGGGTCGCCTGGCCCCCGGGGGGAACCACCTCTCTTAGGACCCCAAAGGCCCAGCGTAGCTGGGCCTTTGCGTTTTCGTAGAAAAAATTGACTCACACGGCAGTTTTGACCGGTTTTTGACGTTTTTAAAGGCGAAATAGGATAAAAATACCGAAAACATAGGGTAAACCCTGATTTAAAACACGGTCACGACCTGTCAATATTTTGGCCATAGGGTTCTGTCAATCCAGCGACGCATGGAGGCGTGGCTAATGTCCAAATCAGGGTTACGTGGCAATAGGGCGGCGAGCGAAGCAACCGCGGCATCCTTCGGTCGAATTCGGATTGTTGATGTGCGCATGGAGCGTGGCCTCTGGTTGTGCTCCCTGTTGGAGTCCTTGTCCTATAAGGCCGAACTGGTTTCCCGCGTTGATCAGCTTCCTCTTGCTGCATCTCCCGAGCCCCTCACGCTGCTCGTGATTGGAGATTTAGGAAGGGAGCTCTCCCTTGACGCCCTCCTGACCTCAATGGAGGCGAGTTTCTCAGAGGCGCCGGTGGCCATTTTTGAGGATTGCTGCGTGGAAACCGAACTCATGGAAAGGGTCCCGGAGAGCCATTACCTTGGATCGCTCCCGACGCCTCCCAGATTGATCGATCTTACGGAGCTCCTTTCCCGGGCCCGCGCCCAGCGCGATAGCGACACCTTTCCCGAAGAGCAGCACAAGCCCCAGATGCGGGACCCTGGATTGTTTCGGCTGCTGGTCGGAGAAGGGGAGGCGATCTGTAGGGTTCGCGAGGCCATTGAGCATGCCGGGCCCTCTCAGGCGACGGTTCTGATAACCGGAGAGACAGGCGCTGGCAAGGAGGTTGTCGCTCGCAACATCCATTATCGCTCTGATCGCTCACACGGGCCTTTTGTCGCGGTGAACTGCGGGGCCATTCCCAGTGATCTGCTTGAGTCTGAGCTCTTTGGCCACGAAAAGGGCGCTTTTACGGGAGCGGTCTCAAGTCGTAAGGGTCGTTTTGAGATGGCAGAGGGGGGGACGCTCTTTCTTGATGAGATTGGGGATATGCCGCTCATGATGCAGGTTAAGCTGCTCAGGGTTTTGCAGGAGCGTGTTTACGAGCGGGTCGGAGGAACGAAGCCGCTCAGAGCAGACGTCCGGGTGTTGGCCGCAACGCACTGTGACCTGACGGCGCAGATCGCAAAGGGGGTCTTCCGAGAGGATCTTTACTACCGTATCAATGTTTTCCCCATTGAGGTTCCGCCGTTACGGGAGCGCCGGGAGGATCTTCCTATTCTTCTTAATGATCTCGTTGATCGGAAGGTTGCCGACGGTGAGCCAGGGCTAGATTTTTCCGACGACGCGCTAAAGGTGTTATCGGCCTATCCATGGCCGGGCAACGTTAGAGAGTTGTCTAATCTTGTCGAGCGCCTGGTGATCCTCTATCCGAATAGCAGGGTCGATGTGTGTCATCTACCCGCGGCCTTTCTTGAAGCAGCAGGCATCGACGCAGCCACCTTAGTCCATGAGTCACCTCAACCCCTCCGCCGAACAAGAGAGGCTGCGCCCCAAGCGCCCCCCCCCAAGGCCGACGAAACTTCCACACCGCCCTCGGATCCGGTAGAGCTACCACCATCGGGAATCAGTCTAAAGTCCCATCTTATGGCCGTAGAGAAACGCCTGATTGAGCAGGCCCTGGACAGAGAGCACTGGGTCGTAGCAAGAGCAGCGGAGGTCCTTGGACTCAGGCGAACCACCCTCGTAGAAAAAATGCGTCGCTATGCCCTCGGCACTGGGCGCTAAGCGTCTAGAAAATGACGCTAGGAACCCCGTACAGCCTAACTCCCTAATAATAAACAAAAAAGAAAAGCTGGCACGTCCTTAGCATTACTTCCTCTGCAGCCCACGGGCGTCAACTAAACGACGCGCAAGCTTCATGGGAGGATAGGACCTTGGACAGCCCAATGATCAACGCATCCGTCGCCCAGCTACGGGCCCTCGCCGCAAATGCTGGGGCGGCCGTAGCTCCGGGGACCGATGAAGCAGTCGCCCGCGGAAGCGCCTTTGGAGAGCTTCTGCAAAACGCGCTTAGCTCCGTAAATGCCCAGCAGCAAACCTCTGCTGCGGAAGCCAGCGCCTATCTCCGCGGCGACCCTAACGTATCCCTAGCACAAGCCATGATCTCCGCTGAGCAGGCGGGCCTGGCTTTCGAAGCCGTCAATCAAACTCGGAACAAGCTGCTCGGGGCTTATCGCGACATTATGAATATGCCTTTGTAAACCGAGGGTGAGCAGGGGCAACGGTGCTAGGTATAGCCGAGCGCCAAGGGAAGACCTCAAGGACGAGGGAAAGAGAGCATGGCTGAGAGTCAAATCGATCGCGGCGCGGCAGCAAATCTAGGCGTCGTGGGAAGGGTCCTAGACCAATTTCGCGCGTTCAGCGCGATTCCCGTTGTAAGACAGCTCATTGCCCTCGCGGGCTTTGCCGCTGCGGTCGCGCTCGCGCTGGCGTCAATCCTGTGGACTCAGGAGCCCAACTGGCGCCAGCTTGAAGCGGGGCTGCCGCTCCAGGAACAGGCCCAGGTGCTCGATATACTGGCCGGATCCAATATCGAATACTCCCTGGGTAGCTCCGGAGCGGTCATTCTCGTACCTGCAGACCGGCTTTATGAAGCAAAGATGCTTCTCGCGACTTCCGGGATGCCAGCAGCGCCGGCGGAGGGGTACGAGATCCTCGACCAAGACCAGGGTCTTGGCGCAAGCCGTCGCATGGAAAGCACACGATTCCGCCGCGCCCTGGAAGGAGAGCTCGCCAAATCGATCGAAAGCTTGGCAGGGGTTCAATCGGCACGCGTTCACCTAGCCATTCCTGAGCGATCGGTGTTCGTTCGTAGCCAATCTGCTCCCTCCTCCTCGGTAATCCTAACGCGCTACCGCGGAGGCCAATTGAGCGCGGCGCAGATCGCCGGCATTCAACGGCTGGTCGCCGCAAGCGTTCCCGAACTTGCCGTGGATGACGTCGCTGTCCTTGACCCCTCGGGAGCGCTTTTATCCATCGACAGAAGTGACCAAGAAGCCGAGCTGAGTGCGACCCAATTTGCCCTAAAGCGGCAGATTGAGGGGACGCTGGTGACACGAATTCAGGGAATCCTGGCGCCACTGCTGGGGCCCGAGGGCGTTCGTGCGGAGGTGGCGGCGGAGGTCGACTTCACTGCTCGCGAGGTCACTCGGGAAACCTTTAACCCCGACGGTGGCCCGGGGGCCATACGAAGCGAACGGGCGCAGCGCCAGCGCCGACCGGAGGGGGCAGGGGGCGTGCCCGGCGCGCTGACCAACACCCCTCCTGCGGCTGGTGTCCTCACAACGCCAACGGACGAGAACTCGGCGAACGCACTCAGTCCCGAAGAACTTCAGGCAGACGTAACCCGTAATTACGAACTCGACAAGGAAATCGAGTACTCCCGGCCCAGCCCGGGGCAAGTGACTCGCCTTTCTATTGCGGTGGTGATCAACGCCCTTCCCCCGGATGAAGAGACGGGCGTCAGACCCAACCGGTCTCCGGAAGCGCTAGGGAGCATCGAGGACATCGTGCGCGATGCTGTGGGATTCAACCCTGACCGAGGCGATTCGCTCACCATACGTGAGCTTCCCTTAGTGGTCGTCGAGGCCGAGCCCCTGCCAGAGCCGGAATCTCAGCCCTTCTGGACTTCGGCCTGGTTTGAAGACCTGCTGCGCCAGCTCCTTACCGGCGCGGCCCTGCTGTCTCTCGTGCTCTTTGTCCTTCGTCCCTTCACGAAGTGGCTCATGTCGCTCCCTGTTCCGCCGCCCCCGCCCCTGAGAATCGGTGAGCAGCAGGTCCGCCTGAGCGCGCCAAGCGCCATGGCCTCGGGCGGACAGAGCGAGGCCCAGTTGCAACTGCCAGGTCCAAAGCAGGATGACATCAACGAAATGCTGCAGGCCGCTCAGGGGGTTGCCGACAGTGATCCTCGTCGCATCGCCCAGCTTACGCGGCAGTGGATGAATACCGATGGCTGAAGCGTCGAATCAAAACAACCTTGAGCTAGAGGGACTCGAGCGCGCCGCCGTATTGATGATGAGCATTGGCGAATCGGCGGCCTCGCAAGTGATGCGCCATCTCTCGCCAAAGGAGCTCCAGCGCCTTGGCGAAGCCATCTCGAAAATTGGAGAGGGAACGATCTCTCGTACGCAAATGGTGGGTGTGCTGAAAGCCTTTCAGGAGGGTATTAACGAGCAAACCAGCTTTGGTAGCGATGCGGGCAGCTTTGTGCGCCGGGCTTTGATCAACGCCGTGGGAGAGCAGCGGGCGGACAGCATTATCGGCTATGACGCCTCAAGCGGCGCTGGAATATCGGCGCTGAAGTGGATGAGCCCCCGGTCGATCCGAGACCTCGTCGTTGGCGAGCATCCCCAAATAATTGCCATGGTGCTAACGCTGCTTGACTCGGACATGGCGGCGGCGGTCCTGGAGCTCCTTCCGGAAAACACGCACGCCGACATTCTTATGCGCCTCGCAACTATTGATGCCGTTAGGCCCTCGGCGCTCCGAGACCTGGACGCGGCGCTGGAGGAGCAGGTGATGGGCGAGGCTCAGGCTGCTCCCGTGGGGAACGGCGGAGTGCGCGGCGCCGCCAACATTCTGAATTACCTCTCCGGGGGGCGGGACGAGAAAGCGCTTGAGGGAATTCGCAGTAGCGACGAAACCCTCGCCAATAAAATTCAGGACTCGATGTTTATCTTTGAGAGTCTGCTTGAGCTGGACGATCGAAGCATGCAGGTCCTTCTCCGCGAGCTCGCCCCTGAACTCATGCTGGTCGCCCTGAAGGGAACGGATCCAACGCTGGTTCAGAAATTTCTATCCAACATGTCTAAGCGGGCAGCCCAGATGCTGGAAGAGGACATGGAGTCTCAAGGCCCCGTCCGCCTCTCCGAGGTTGAGGCCGCCCAGCGTGAAATCCTTACCGTGGCCCGTCGCCTTGCAGATGATGGCCAGGTAATGCTCGGAGGCTCCGATGACTTTGTCTGACGCTAGCGTGCGTCGTTGGCAGGTTCCCAGCGTTCACCCTGAGCCGACTCCTGAGCCTGTTCGGCTTACCGTCGAACGAATCGAAGCCCTAGAGGCAGAGGTTCGGGAAAGTGCTTGGAAGGCAGGATTTGAGGAGGGGATGCGGGCCGGAGAGGACGCGGTTAACACTCGAATTCAGCACCTAGACCATATTCTGACCTACCTAGCTGATCCCCTGCGGACCGTTGAACCTGTTGTTGAGGAGGCGCTCCTTACCCTGTCGCTCAGCTTTGTCGAAGCTGTCGTTGGGGCCTCAACGACCGTAAATAGTTCCCTATTAGAGCGCGTTTTGAGAGAGGCCTTGGAGGCCCTCCCGGACCCCTCTCGCAAAGCAACGGTTTACCTAAGCCCAAAGGACTACGAACAGCTCTCCGAGGTGCTGGCGGATCGAGTAAGCGGCCGCCCCTGGGAGGCGAGGGAGGACAAGAACCTGGACTCCGGTGACGTTCGGGTTGTAGCAGGCCTTTCTGAGGTCGATGGGCGAAAAAGAACCATGCTGCGGCAGCTGTTTTCTACGGTGGTGCCTGGGTTCGCCGAGCCCTCGGAAGGGGAAAGCGTCGAATCGAACGCGCAAGGGGAGGATCTCCCGTGACGCCGACCCTTCCAGATCCGCAGGAAATGGCCGAACGTATTCTCGCCCGGAAGCCCCTGGCGAGGCGCCCCCGACTACTCTCTGGCGGAGCCCTCAGTGGCGTAACAGGCCTCACCGTAGAGGCGGAAGGCTGTGCCCTTCCCCTCGGCGCGCGGTGCCGAATCTCTGCCCCTGGGGTCACCGGGTGCCTGGCGGAGGTGGTGGGATTTCGCAACGGTCAAACGTTCCTAATGCCCCTCCAGGATCTTGGCGCACTGCGGCCGGGAGCTCGAGTTGCCCCCGCCCCGGAACTCGGAAATGTTGCCGTAGGTGCAAGCTTGCTGGGCCGCGTTGTCGATGCCCTTGGGAGGCCCCTGGATGGGCACGGCTCGCCACACTTCTCCCATATGACGCCATTGCACGGCCGCCCTCTAAATCCCCTAACCCGTGCCCCCGTGGATTCCCCTCTCGATGTTGGCGTCCGTGCGATTAATGCTCTGCTCACCGTGGGCAGGGGGCAGCGGCTGGGACTTTTTGCGGGATCTGGCGTGGGGAAATCGGTTCTGCTGGGCATGATGACTCAATTCACCGAGGCCGACGTAATTGTTGTTGGGCTCATTGGGGAGCGGGGAAGGGAAGTGGCGGACTTTGTTCAGCGGACCTTATCTAGCGCCGCCCGAAAGCGGGCCGTTGTTGTCGCTGCGCCGGCGGATGCGCCACCTTTGGTAAGGGTGCAGGGCGCCCTACGCGCAACGGCTTACGCGGAATTTTTTCGAGATCAGGGTCTTCATGTCCTCTTGCTGATGGATTCGCTGACGCGCTTCGCTCAAGCCCATCGCGAGATTTCTTTAGCCATTGGAGAGCCACCGGCGCGCCAGGGCTATACGCCAAGTGTCTTTGCCCGACTTCCTCAGCTTGTCGAGCGGGCGGGAAACAGCGACAGCGGCGCAGGGTCCATTACTGCCTTTTACACGGTGCTGACGGAGGGCGATGATCCAAACGATCCCATAGCCGACGCTGCTCGAGCCATTCTAGACGGTCATATCCTCCTTTCTAGGTCCATTGCTGAGCGAGGCCGCTATCCCGCGATCGATATTGAGGCGAGTGTTAGCAGGACCATGGCTGATGTGATCGACGAGAGCGCTTTGACGATGGCCAGAAAGGCCAAGGCCCACCTTAGTCGCTATAACCAGGCGGCAGATCTGATCGCTATGGGGGCCTATCAAGCCGGTTCGGATCCGCGCTTAGACGAGGCGATTGCGCTGAACAGCCCTCTCGAGGCTTTTCTCACCCAGGGGGCTAAGGAGTCGGCGAGTCTTCACGAAAGCCTGAGCGGGTTAAGGACGATCTTGGAGGACAGCGCTTGAACCAAGAGGCTCCACTTCTTCGAGCCAAAAAGTGGCTCCAGATAAAACGCGCGCAGGAGGACCAGGCTGCCCTCAAGTTGCGTCACGCGTTGGAAGCCAAGGCGGAAGCGAGGGAAGCCCTTCAGCGACTCATTCAGTGGCAGAACGAATATGGAAAGGCCGGAATGGCGGGGAGTCGAAGGTGGCAGCCCCATGCCTTTCAGAGCCATCAAGGTTTTTTAGAAGGCTTGAACGTGCAGCGGAGACGGGCCGAGGAGCAAATCGCAGCCCTAGAGAAAGCGATTCGACAACGCCGCTCCGCGCTTCAGGGTTGTGCGCAGCGGCGCCGGATTGCGGAGCAACGGCTAGCGAACCTGCTTAAGCAGCTTCAACAAAAACGCCTAAAAGCTGAGCAACGTCAAGCTGACGAGCTCGCTTGTAACCACTTTTCGAGGGCACAAGGATGAAAGAAGGAATCATTATTTCGGTGCCGAGTGCTCCGCTTAAGAGCGCCGGCCCCCAGCCGGCGCTGAATCCCGCGGGTGAGGAAAGCGGCGCAGGGCCGCTGTTTCTTGATGAAATGACCGGTGCGATGGATCGGCTTGATCGGGCGGAGGGCGGGGCGCTTTCGTTGGGAGACGCTCCTGGAAAAGACGCCTCCCAAGCATCGGACGACCGAGTAGGGCCATCGTCTAAGCGCGCGCTACGTCAGCCCGCTAAGGATACGGATAATCCCCACGAGCCAGGGCTTGAGAAGGTTTTCCAGCAAGACGGCATGGGCGAGTTCGGGAATGTTACTGCCCCCAAGACCCCTCAGCAGCAGGGCTCTAAAAGGTCGGCATTGCAGGACGAAGGAAAACCTGGCGAAAAGGGTACCGACGTTTATGGCGCCTTAAGGGAGTCGTCCATGGGGTTGGCTTCCGAGACGGGAATGCCGCAGCCGCGGATAGGCGCATTGGAGAATCCTTCGCGGGGTGCAGTCGAGCGAATAGCCGGCGCAGTTTTGGCGCCTGCAAATGATTCGCAGGGTCTCTTTGATCTGCCCCAGCGCGGTGCTACCGAGGGAGGGGGCCTATCAAAGGCTCATGCCGGTCCTCCTCCTGCCTCGGCGGTTCCTAAGAGAGGGCATTCGGAGCCCACCTCGCAAGGGGTTCGGGAAGGCGTCTCCCAGGCGAACGCTAAGGATGCTGCCTCCGCTAGGGCTGGCGCTATTGCCTCTCGCGCCCTGGCTCGCGGGGAATCGGAGCCTTCGAAGAACGTCGACGGACCTTCCCGGGCGAACACCAAGGAAGCTACGCCGCTGAGCGGAGCGGGACATGCGCCAAGGGGCCCGGAGCGCCAGGAGCCGCATTCCACTGGGAGCGTCGAAGGACCTTCCCGGGCAAAACTTCCGGAATCTAAGCCTGCAGGCGAGCTCCAAGTACGTCCCCGAGCGAACGACAAGGAAGCGATAACCGCCAGCGCAGCCCCCCTCGCGGCCCGCGCGCCGGATCGTCCAGAAGCGCATGCATTAAGTGCTGGGGGAGGCCGTCTCCAGGGCGAGGGGAAAGAAGCCCTTCGCCAAGTGATTTCCCTCGCTGAGGGGCTACCGGCGGCAACTGAAACTCATCGTGCCCCAGCGACGGGTGTGGCGGCGCAGGCTAAGCCGGAGCAAGTTCCGCACAGCGGTGCGGGGCTCTCTCCTGGACACAGGACTGAGGTTGGCCTCCCGGAAATTGGCAATCGCTTGGGCGCGGGGGGCTCTCAAGTCGTCGGAGCCGAGCGCCCTGACGCCATCGTAGCTAAAGCCGAAGGGCAGATGGAGAGCATCCCAACTCGAATCGGAACGTTCCTCGTCGCGGATAGCGCAGTTCCGAAGGCCCCTGGGCGGGAAAGCGCAGGTGTCAGCTCATTTGCAGAGGTGAGCGTAACGGACGGCAGCGGCCCTATCGCGGAGGCCAAGCGGACAGGCCCTGACGTGTATCTAACGGTGGAAAATCCAGCGCAGGGGGCAGATCTCAGGACAAACTCCCCGGCTAGAGCCGTCGACGGACGGACGGTGGCAACGCTAGCCCAGGATCTGATGCAGCAATTCGACGATCTTGAGCCTGGACAGTTGAAGGTCGTGGAATTACGTCTCGATCCCCCCGAGCTTGGACGCCTGAACGTCAAGGTATCCCTGGCCGGCGATGAGGTGCGGGTTGTGTTTTCGACCGCCCAGGGGGCCGCGAGGGAGGCCATCGAGGGTGCCCTGCCTCGCCTGAGGGAGCAATTGGAGGCCCTGGGTCTCACTCTGCAGGAGGGCTTTGTGGGGCAGGAGCACAGCAAGAACTCTAGGGGCGGTCGCGGCTCATCGGAGCGGATGGCTCTCGCAGAGGCGCCGGAGGAGAGCGGCGAAGCAGAGGACGTCAAAAAATCATCCAGTAGACGCTTAGATCTTCGAGCCTAAGCAGTCATCTTTTTGGCGCCCTCGAAGATCATGGGAAAATCATTAATATTCAGATAGTTAAAACGCAAAAAAAATTGGCCCGACCATTGCAATAAGCATTGCAAAAGGTGTGCAGGCCTTTCGAAGTAGAACGTGAGGAAGCCGCTAGAAGGAGAGCCCGGAAGTCCAAAGACCGGCGTCATCAGGACAAAGACTGTCGAAATAGATCACGGAGAGATCGCCTTGAAATTACCTGCTTTGCTTCTTGTTATTCTTACGACCGCTCTCCTCGCTGGTGGAGGGGCTGTGGCCGCGGCTTACTTCTTCCTCTTACCCACCCAGGGCGAGGAAAAAACAGAAGAGGCCGAGGCACCTCGGCCCCTGCCGCCTGCACAATATTTTGAGCTGTCTAAGGCGCTCCTCATAACTCTTGATAGCCGCGGCGGACCAAAGTACCTCCAGCTCTCGTTCTCCGTCATGGCGCGCCATGAGGAGACGCTCAAAGCGCTTGCGGCAGGCGAGCCTCGGCTCCGGAATGATCTCATCATTAAATTAGGGGCCGAAGACCCCGAGGCCCTCCGCACGCCGGAGGGTCGGGAAGCCCTTCGCCAGATCATTCTAGAAACCGCGCAGGAACGGATCGAGCCTTTCCAGGATCCAGAAACGGGAGAAGCCTTCGGGGTTGAAGACGTGCTCCTCACCAACTTGGTGATGCAGTAGCCATGGCTAACAAGGACATCCTATCCCAAGAAGAGGTCGATGCTCTCCTTGGCATGGACCTGGAGGGCCTTGATGACCAAGCGATCTCCGCTGGGGAAGCCCGAGACGTTGATATCGCCAACATGGCAAGGGTGGTCCGGAGTACCTTCCCGGCGCTCGAATCAATCAATGAGCGCGTTGGGCG
>Ga0181581_10002336_pt1 | contig 14844 bp, 13 predicted proteins | sample 071ome_22_FD_132433 | JGI IMG/M metagenome (GOLD analysis project Ga0181581, IMG submission 132433) | Coastal salt marsh microbial communities from the Groves Creek Marsh, Skidaway Island, Georgia - 071404AT metaG (megahit assembly) | ecosystem: Environmental > Aquatic > Marine > Intertidal... | reverse complement strand
TGCCAGTTTATGTGATGCACATATCCTGTCAACACGCACAAATGTTTCTCAGTTTGTTTCACATTAGGTGATACATCTTTAATGTTTGCGAAATCACCTTACTTCCTCTTTGCTGTCTGGAAACATCTCTCCAGAATATAATGGCCGGATGGCTGAGCCAACCTATGAAGGAGCGTTCTTTTGCCAGATTTCGGAATTTATATGGGGCTGTTTGCCAGTGCCTTTCTGGCCGCCACCATATTGCCAGCCCAATCCGAATTGGGGCTGGGGGCGTTGCTGATACTGGGCGAAGTTTCCCCTTTCTGGCTGATATTTTTTGCCAGTATCGGCAATATATTGGGCGCCGTGGTAAACTGGGTTCTGGGGCGCAAATTCGAGCAGCTGAAATCAAAAAAATGGTTTCCTGTAACAACCGGCCAGCTGGAACGCGCCAGCCGCTGGTTTCAGCGATTTGGGGTGTGGAGTTTATTGCTCAGCTGGATGCCTATTCTTGGCGATCCCCTCACCCTGGCAGCCGGCCTGTTGGGGGTGCGGTTCTGGCGCTTTTTCATTCTGGTCACAATCGCAAAAATAAGCCGCTATATTGTGGTAGCGATATTGGTCTTGAATTTTTGGTAAAACAGATTAAAAAAAGTCGGTTTTGGTCAACCCACAAGGACAGCTGTCCAGTTACCCCATATCACATGATGGAATAGATGATTTCAAACTATCTGCATTGATAGTAAAATGGAGGTCTCGGAAAGTAGGAAAACCGAGACCTCCAACGGGGGGAAGGCTTTTTCAAGCCGTACTTTTTACCCACGCAAGCTCTGATTGGATTTGCGTGGGTTTATTATTTCTAACTAATTTAGAATAATTTTAAGCAAGGAATTGTTATCCTTATAGAATTTTTTAAAGTTTTTTTAATTTTTTCGCATTTTTCTAAGCATGGACAAAGAATTTGCCCCCGTCAGGAAACAGGACAGGCGGATTTGTTCCTGAATTTCGATAATTTTGTCACTCAGCCTGCCGGGGTGCAGCTGGCCTTTTTCATCTTCCAGACACTGCAAGAGCCCCCCTGCCATTCCAGCCATATCCGCGCCCAGCCAAAGCGTTTTGGCAATATCTAGCCCGTGGCGAATACCGCCTGAGGCGATAATATGCATATTTGCGGCGCTAAGGCGCGCACCAGCCACCGCATCGGGCAGATCAATACCTACAGATAAAAAAGGCTCATAAAGGCTCTGTTTTTTGGGGTTCTGGCGCAACCATTCAATCAGTGCCCAATTGGTACCTCCACGTGCCGCTACATCGATATAGGTAACGCCAGCTGCATAAAGACGGCGCACCACCGAAGCCGACAGCCCCGCCCCCACTTCCTTGACAATAATCGGACAGGCCAGCTTATCAACCAGACGTGCAATGGCTTCTTCTACCCCCTGCCAGTCATGATCGCCCTCTGGCTGGATAGCTTCTTGCAGCGGATTTAAATGGATGGCCAGCGCATCGGCCTCGATATCGCTCGCCGCGCGTTCTGCCAGTGCCAACCCTGCCTTGCCGATAATCTGCACGCCGCCAAGATTGCCTACCAAACACGCTTTTGGATGGGCTTTACGCAATGCGCGCTGGGACTGGCCGGCTTCCAGGCTTGCCCGTTGCGAGCCCAGCCCGATAGCGATATTATGCTGGGCAGCCACCGAAACCAGTGCCGCATTCAGCCTGTCTGCCCGGGCGGTTCCCCCTGTCATGCCGGTTATCAGCAAGGGGGCGGCCAGCTGGCATCCTAAAAAACGGGCAGTGATATCTATTTTTGCCAAATCCAGCTCTGGCAGGGCGCAATAAGGCAACTCTATCCTGTCCAGCGGATGGGGTGGCCGGGCCCTATCTGCCAGCGTCTGTTTGGCTAAATCCAGATGGGCGTCTTTACGCTGTGATGCAGAATAGTCGCTCATGAAACTTCCCTTCTTTCTTCCTTTCTTTCATAGGCAGGACGAAACAGGCCATCCACCAGCAACATATGCGGCACAGTCAGCGCGGCAAGCGAAATAAATACCGTGCGCAAACCGGCCTCACTTGCCGACAGGGCGGCCAGATCACGCTGCAGATAAAAGGCAACCCCGGCCGCTATCCAGGTTGCGAGCGTCAAAAGAATAGCACTTGTCAGAATCTTTTGGCGTGACAGCATCTGTTGCATCGCTGTCCAGATAAAAAAGAAATGACGGCGCGAATGTACCAGACAGAAATAGACCGCAAATCCGGCCAGAGGGGGTAACAGCCCTGCAAGACAGCATAACACCCCGATTTCAATGATGACCTCGCGCAAAGCGCTATAGCGAAGGCTGGCCAATACATAAATGGCAAATCCGGCCATCCAGACAGGCAGCAACAATGCTGTCATGGTCATCAAAATATCAGCATTTGCACCCGCCAGAACCGTATAAAGGCCGGCTACTTCTTGCATATGCAGGGCTGGCAAAACAATCCCGACAATCCCGCCATGGGTAAAGATACGCACGCCCGTTAATGCCCTGCCCCACTTGCCAGCAGGGGCGGCAGCGAAGGGCTGTATGTCACCGCTGCCAAAATGGATAATGCTTAAAATCAGAAACAGACCCAGCGCCAGCATCGGCAAAAAAGCCCAAAAACCGATATATAGCCCGGCAAGTAGGCTATAGGCGACAAGAAAACCTGTCATTTTCATCACCGAGCGTCCGGCGCCCAGAAAAAATGCGATTGCCCCGTCAAATGCCCCATGCGGCAAGCCAATGGCCATCACCGCAATAAGAGCAAAAATATCAATAGGGGTAAGCATTAATCCCTCTTTATTTTTGTGCCTTTAAAAGCAGGTATAATCTGAGCTATGAATATCTGCTTTGGCATCGCCAATATCAGTTTGGCATAGATAGATAAATCTGCAAGGCCAGACATAAATTTGGCTAATTCATCACCGCTCAACGCCTTTGCCATACGCAGGAAAATATCCGGTGCGGCTTCTGGATGGGCTTTCAAAACAGCCAAAAACACCCTGTCTAGCCAGCGATCCACTGCCCGGTGCGGCTCAGGGATTTTGGTGATTTTTTGCCCCTTTTCCAGTTGCCCGGCTATCTGTTGCACCTGTTTTTGAATAAAGGCAAAGGCATAGCCGGATGAAGCACGCACACAGCCCCCATTTGCCCCTATCGCCCGCAAGGACGGATCGCGCGGGGATAGAAAATTCATTGGAATACACCCTGCCTCTTCTCGCAAAATCTGAAAATCCTGCACTTGATAGATATCTTTTAGATAGGCCTGGATAGCCTGTTCATAAAAGGCGTTATCTTCTTGTTGTTCGGAAAAAAGGGTGGATTCAACTAGAGCCGTATTTTCAGAAAAAGGTAGCAGATAGATAAAATGAATGCCGCGGGACTGATCGCATCTGAAATCCATCAAAGTGAGGGTATTTGTATCAAAAACATCTTTATCTGTCTTGATTTCCCACCCCTTGAAATGTTGCAGCAAGCTGTTTTCCGGCACATCAGGGGTGCGGCTATCCAATATCAGCCCCTGAGTATCACCATTTCCAGCGCCCAGCTCCGGGTCTCCCTGTGTAAAGGCCAGCTGCCCTTCTGCCTGTTTCAAACAATCTTTCAGCCATGCCGCGCTTTCCAGCCCATGATAGGCAAAATGCTGACTGTGCTGGGTCACCCGCCCAAAAGGGGTGATAATTTGCCAATATTGCCAGCTCTTGCGCGATAGCTGTGCGGCCTCAGCCAGCCAGTCAGTCTGCCAAAAGCCCCAAATATGGCTATGGTCTATCGCCGGGGTAAGCGCGCCATAAATAGTCGCGCTCGCGTCTATCTTACCAGAGGCAAGATGCGGGGCAAGGGCGCGCGCCAGGGACAGGCCGGCACATCCCGCCCCCCAGATGGAAATAGTCTCACCTTTCGGCTTTGGCTGATTTGCGGTCATCTATCTGCCCCCGGATAGTCTTGCTCGCTAAAATAATCTTGCTCGCTAAAATAATCTTTCAGGGCAGATTGCAATCCGGCCTGATAAAGGGGTTTCCGGCGCGTTCTCGCAACCAGGCTGGCTGAGGCGGTCAGGCTGGCAAGGGTCTTTTCCGAGCCATTTGTTACTACCCGCCCCTTTGTCCAGTCTAGCTGGCGGCGGCGTAATTTCTGGCCGATTGCGCGATAGACATTTGCTGCAACCGCGATAGCGATATGGGCACGCAAAGGCAGATAGACCAGCCCCCTTTGCCCGCTTTCATAATAGCTATCCGCCAGATGAAGAAGCCTGTCCAAGGCTGTTTTGATGACCAATGCCTCTGCCCCTTGCGGATGGTGGGCGGCTTCACAAATATCTTGCGGGTCAAGGTTTTTTGTCCATCTTGCAGGCAGATAGCGCCTGCCCATTTTCGCATCCTCCAGCACATCGCGGGCAATATTGGTCAGCTGCATCGCCATGCCCATATCCACCGCAAAACTAAAAGCCTGTTTGTTCTGGCATCCCAAGACAGGACACATTAACAACCCTACTGTTCCGGCAACCTGATAGGCATATTGTATCAGCCCGTCTTCTGAAGCGATGGCCACCTCGCCCTGATCAAACAGCAACCCCTCCAGCAAATGCAAAAGCGGCATTATCGGCACGCGGCAGTCTTTCATCACGGGCAGGAAGGCTGCAAGTGCCGGATCGATTTTGCCTAATGCCTTGCCTTTTGCCAGCCTTTCCAGCTGTGTCTTTATCGCAGCAAGCCGTGCCGGCCCGTTGGCGATATCGCCATCTGCCAAATCATCCAGTATCCGGCAAAATTGATAGAGATGAGCGGCATTATAAGCGGTTTCGCGCCCTAAAAAATGCGATGCCCAGAAAAAACTGCGCCCGCCTTTGGCCAGCACATTAAACGCCTGTGCATCTGCCTCAGCCCTTTTTGTTTCCTCTGTCTTTTTTGCGTGCCGGCCCATTTTTTGCTCTGCTCACCACAGCCTTTTCAGGTGCAAATCCATGACAGATTACCGCGCCTTGGCAGGATATACGGTTTCTTCTTCTATCAGCGTTTCCACCACTTTTGCCGAACATAGCACCCCTGGCATACCCGCGCCTGGATGTGCGCCTGCTGCAGAAAAATACAAATTGGCCAGATGCGGGTCACGGTTATGATATCGAAACCAGGCTGATTGCGTAAAATTGGGGGCAATGGAAAATCCCGCCCCATGCATCGAGCGATAGCGGCTTTTGAAATCTTCAGGTGTCATATAAAAATCTTCGACAATATATGCGCCCAGCTCTGGCATAATGGTTTTTTCCAGAGCGCTGACAATACGTTGTTGCAGAACAGGCCCCTGTTTTTTCCAATCCACATCGCCTTGCAGATTGGGCACAGGACAAAGCACATAAAAACTGTCGCACCCCTCAGGGGCGAAGCTGGTATCGGTGGCCGTTGGCCGGTGCAGATATAAAGAAAAATCCTCTGACAGAATTTTGCGATTAAAAATATCATGCAATAGCGCTTTATATCGCTTGCCCATCCAAATGGTGTGGTGGGCGATATTGGGATATTTTTTCTTCGTGCCAAAGAATAACACATATAGCCCCATGGAATAGCGGGTCATCTTATCTGGCAGGGCTTTTTTGCGTCTGCCTTTATGGGCGGGCAACATTTCGGCATAAATAGTGGGCGGATCGCCATTACATATAATCCGATCAGCGTGAATTTCAGTGCCATCTTGTGTGCGCGCGCCAATGACCCGCTCGCCTTGAACCAATATCTCCTCGATATCGGTATCCAGCCGGATATCAATGCCCTGCCGGCGCATCAGCGCTTCGAGTTCTGCTACCAGCTTGCCAGTGCCACCCATACAAAAATAGACCCCCCATTTGCGTTCCAGATAGTGAATCAGCGCATAGATAGAGGTGGTATCAAAAGGATTGCCGCCCACTAGCAAGGGGTGGATAGAAAAGGCCTGTTGCAAAAGCGGGTGTTTAATATGGCTATTAACCAGCTGTGCAACGGTCATATAGCTTTTCAGGCGCAATAATTGCGGTATCTGTTTCAGCATTGCCCCGAAACGGGTAAAGGGCTTGTCTGCCAGTTCGCTAAAGCCGATATCAAAAATATCTTTTGAGGTCTGTATCAGCCTGTCATAGTTTTTTGTATCTTCTGGCAAAAAACGCGCTATCTCGGCATGGGTGTCTTCTAAAGATGGGCGATAATCAAATTCAGACCCGTCATGAAAATGAAAGCGATACCAGGGATCAAGCGGGCGAAAATCCAGATGATCCTCGCGCCTTTCCCCAAACAGGGCAAATAGCTCGTCAAATAAAAACGGGGCAGTGATCACGGTTGGCCCGGCATCATGGCGGAAACCGCCTTGCTCGAAGGCCTGGGCGCGACCGCCTATGGCGTCAAGGCGCTCAACCAGCGTAACGCGGTGACCTTTGGCACGCATACGCAAGGCAGCCGCAATCCCGCCAAAGCCAGCGCCGATAACAAGCGTATGTGTTGCGCTGTCACCAGCATCCATTTTGCCCATGTCATTCATGACAATGCCGCGCTCCCTGATAGGGGGTAAAAATTATAAAAAGCCGGTTCGGACAGGCACAAATGAGGCGCGCCTGATAAATCCCCTATAGTGTGCCAGCAATTAGCTGTTATCTGCAACAAGATCTCTGCAAACATGGCGCAATTGCGCTTTAATCGGGGTAATGATGGCCTGGCAGTCAGAAGGAAGGGCATCTGACGAGCTTTCTGCCTCATCAAACATACTCATCAGGGCAGAAGCTGTCATGGACAAGGCCGGCGAGCGGCGAAGGCGTGTTTGCCAGTCCAGCGCATTATAATCCGAACCCGAAGCCAGCCATTTATCAAAGGCGCTGGCCTGTTCTCTGTCCAGTGTGGTTCTGAACATCACAATCACCGCATTGGGTGCGCGGCGCAATAAATCTGATGCCGGGCTGGCAGCACCATCCTTGCCAATCACATTCAGCATATCATTGGCAATTTGATAACACCCGCCAGCAGCGGTGAAAAATCGCTGTAACGGGGCAATGATATCATTGCGTTCGGCCAGATGGGCAATGCCTTCTACTGACGCCACGAAAAGCGGTGCTGTTTTGCCGGTGCTGATATCCATATATTTTGCCCAGCTTGGATAGCTATCAATGGCAAATTCCAGTGCCTGGCCGGTGGTGGTCGCTGCCATGTGATGTGATAGCACTGAAACCAGCCCGGGCGTTTGCCCCATGACCGCGGCCTCTGCTGCCAGCTCAAACGATAGGGCAATTAGCCAATCGCCAAGAGCAAGGGCTGTATCCTTGCCATATTGCGCCCATATTGAGGGCGCGCCGCGGCGCACCATATCGCCATCGCAAATATCATCATGCACCAGAGAAGCATTATGCAGTATTTCAACGGCTGCTGCCCAGCGAAGCGAAACCGCCCGCGGCACCCCAAAACAATCTGCAGCGGTTAAGGCCATGCGACCGCGTAATTGTTTGCCTGTTTTTTTAAAATGGTGATGGGCAGGCTTGCCAAGCGGATGACGGCTATCTGGCAAGCGACCGAGAATAAAATCGGATAGGGATTGAGCGCTATCTGAAAGCGGCAGATTAACCTGTTTACTGACAATGACAGGTTCAAAATTGCTGTTAAAGCTCTCTGGCATTATCCTTACCCTTCCCAAATTAATATGTTTAAAAAATAAATAAAATATTGGGTAAAAGCCGTAAGGCAGGGTAGCCCGCTGGGCCCCCTGCCTCACTAAAGCGTTACTTCGCTTCTGACTGTGACACCGCCACATTCCAGATGATCACACCGAACGCAATTTTGTTCAGCACGTCAGCCAAATTGTAGATGATGTTCAGCGTTTCCATATCGGCACCGCCGGCCATATAGCCGAAGAAGTAGCCAAGCGGATAAATCGCCCAACCAATGGTCACAATCCAACGCATTGTTGAATAGGCAGATGCCACGGCAGGTGAGGCTTTTTCTGCTGCAACCTTGCCAGCTTCACCAGCAAAGATTTCATACAAAATATATGCCCAACCGACCATACCGATAACGAAGCCAAGAGTTACATTCATGTAACCGGCTTCGCCGAGGTAACCACCGATCAGCATGACCAATGTACCAATGGTCAGACGCCAGAAAATGCCGCCCGATACATTGGTGATCGCACGCAGTATCAAATAGAATTCGATCATCAGCAATGGCACTGTGATTAGCCAGTCAATGTAACGATAGACTGTTGGTGTATCACCTGTGGCTACCCATACATCTCTCATATAGAAATAATGTACAGCAGCAACCAGTGTGACCAGACCTGACACAACTAGTGAGGTCTTCCACTTTGCTTCTACTCTTTGTGTTTCAAGAAAGAAAAAAGCGGTAGAGGCTACAAGAGCCATGGAGATCAGCCAGAAGCTGATGCCCACGAAATCATCAGATTTCAGATTAGACGCCTGAGCAATAGCAGGCATTAGTGTAAGTGCAGCTGCAGGTGCAGTGAACTTAAAAAGTTTTTTAATTGACATAGGACACTCCCCAAAACGTCGCGTTCTAGAACGTCCTACTTTTTATCCCTGCCAGAACACCCGTCCTGACAGACCTCTCCCCGTTAGCCACCGATAGTACCTGATTTTCACCTGTTGGCAAGTTTTTGTTATTTTACCAACAGCAGGGCCATCTACCGGCAACTTAAGACATATACGCCGAAAAGAACTATGCAGATTACTTGGGCTTGTCTAGTCTGGACAGAAAATATGAAAAAATTCATGCATCAGGATGAGAGGGAACCCATGCTTGAAGATACTGTACTTGTTGGTGGAATTGCGTTTTTGGCACTTGCCGGCCTGGCCTGGCTGGCAATGGAAAAAATCACACATTCTGATTTGGGCGCGCGCACAAAAAGATTACTTATCTATGTTTTAATGGCCTGTTTGGGACTGGCGGCCATAGCTGTTTTCAGCTGGCATAGCGAAAACTGGAAGGCAAAAAATACGAAAATTTCGATGGGTGAGCGTTCAATAATTGCCCAAATTGCCTGAAATTTTACCTCGGCACGTCAAAAAAGGGGCTAGAAATCCGCCCCTTCTTCGGAAAGTTGCAATATCTCTTCGATTTCTGCTGTGCTGAGCCCGTAATTTTCTGCTGCTTGCTGGGCTGTAATATAGCCATAGGCCAGATCCCGGCGCACCAATGCCCTGTCGCGTTCTTCTGGCTGGCCATATCCTGCCCCGCCTGGAAAGGCCATTTCCACATAATGGCCATGACCGATAAATTGCTTGCCCTTGCCGCGCATGACCGTGCCATCTTCGCGGGCGATAGTGGTTGGCGCGCCTGAACCGCCCCCATGTCGGCCACGTGCGGGGTGAAACAACCTGTCAAACATGGCTTGCAGAAAAAATTCATGTCCCTCTGTTACCCCAACATCCATATTCTGACCCAGACCGCCGCGATATCGACCAGCCCCGCCTGAACCGGCACGCAGCTCTTTTCGCCAGATAATCACCGGCCCCACCTGTTCTGTGGCTTCTACCGGCATTGTCATGACCCCGGAGGGAAAAGCGGTTGCATTCAGCCCGTCCAGAGAGGGGCGCGCACCCGAGCCGCCGGAATTAAAGATCAGCACCTCGGCATTGCGGGCATCTGAGGGGGCAGCTGCATCGCGGCGCGGGCGGATTTGCAACTGGAAATTACATAAACATCCCGCCCCTTCTGCTGGCACTCTGTTCGGCAATAATTTATCCAGCGCATCAAAAATCGTATCCGGTACCATATGGCCGATAATATGGCGCAATGCCACCGGAGCAGGATGCAATGCATTGACGATTGAATTTTCAGGGGCGGTAATCTCAAAAGGCGCAAGAGAGGCCGCATTATTGGGAATATCGGGGGCGATAGCACATTTCAGCGCATAACAGGCATAGGCCTTGGTATAGACCAGCGGCACATTAATGCCTTTTTTATCAATGCCGGACGTCCCTTCCCAATCGCTGAGGATACGGTCTTTTTCAATGGTCAGCTTTACTTTAAGATCAATTGGCTGGTCATAGCCATCAATCCGCATCGCTCCTTCGGCACTGCCAGGCACCAGCGCGTTAATACAAGCCAGCGTCGCTTGATGCGAATTGGTCAGAATAAAATCAGAAACGCCCGATAAATCTGTCAGACCAAATTCGGTCATCATATCGCTTAAGCGGCGGTCACCTACCAGATTACAGGTCACCAGCGCATAAATATCACCAATTAATTGGTCCGGCTCGCGCACATTGCCCCTGATCATCTGGATAAGGGTGTTATCTACCTCGCCTTTTTCTGCAAATTTCATGACCGGCAGATATAAGCCCTCTTCATAGACAGAATTGCCATCTGCCCCGAAGCCGCGCCCGCCAATATCAGTAACATGGGCGGTACAGGCAAAAAACCCGACCAGCTGGCCATCAAAAAATGACGGGGTCACCACCGTAATATCATGGAGATGGCCTGTGCCTTCCCATGGATCATTGGTGATATAAACATCGCCCTCAAACATATTTTGCCGGCCAATGCGGCGGATAAAATGCGGCACGGCATCGGCCATCGCATTAACATGACCAGGCGTGCCAGTGACGGCCTGTGCCAGCATCTCGCCCTTGTCATTATAAACCCCGGCAGATAAATCACCTGCCTCGCGCACGGAAGTTGAGAAGGCTGTGCGTACCAGCGCTTGCGCCTGTTCTTCTACGACCGAGATCAGGCGGTTCCACATCACCTGATAGGCAACTTCTGAAATGCTCATCTTGTCATCAAGGCGGAGTATCCGGCCTTCCTCTGTTGCGAAATCATATATCTAATGCCCATTTATTTGGCCTTTTACACGGATATCTATCGTGCCATCGTTTGCGGCTGTGGCTTGCCGGCTGGCGGGCAAAACAATGGTTGTTTCATCCTCGACAATCAGGGCAGCGCCATCGACAAGGCTGCCAGCTGCCAGCATATCCCGGGCAATGATTTGTGCCGGCACAGCCTGTCCCAGAGCCGGGTCAAAACATGGCCGGCTCTGCTGGCTTTCAACAGGCGTTTTTGCCGCAACATCCTGAACCGTTTCCGGCTTGGCTGTCGGGGTAAAGGCATTGACAGACCAAACAGTAATTTCTGCTTCCATTCCCTGAACCGTACGACCAAACAGGCGTTTGTAATCTTCTTCAAACCTGGCAAGAAAACGGCCTGCCTCTGGCTTGCTGGCATCTGCTGCGCTGATAGGGACAGCGATTTCCCACCCCTGCCCGGCATAGCGCATATAGATTTTATATTCGAGGGCGATTTCCGCCTGCCCGTCACACGAGCGCACAAATCCGGCTGCTTCTGCTTCCATCTCGGCAAAGAGTGCCTTTATCTGTTCGGCATCAAAGGCACGCATCGGCATAAAGACAGAGCGGTTTGCTTCAAAACTGAATGGCGCACATAAAAAACCAATCGCAGAGCCTACCCCTGCCCCTGTGGGGACAAGGCATCTCTCAATGCCCAGCTTTTCACATAAACGAGCCGCATGCAGGGGCGCTGCCCCGCCAAAGGCGATCATCGTATATTCAGATAAATCCTCGCCATTTTCAATGGCATGAACCCGCGCAGCATTGGCCATATTTTCATCAACCACTTCGGCCAGCCCCCAGGCCGCTTCTGTTGCGTCCATATCCAGTATCTGGCCAATATGGGCGTTGAGTGCTGCGGCCGATTTGCCGGTTTCCAGCCGAATGCTGCCACCGGCAAAATTATCCGGATCAAGTTTGCCCATAATAAGATCGGCATCGGTGACCGCCGGGTGTTCACCGCCGCGCCCGTAACAGGCAGGGCCAGGCTCGGAGCCGGCACTTTCCGGGCCAACGCGAATTTGGCGAAGCTGGTCAACATGGGCAAGCGAGCCGCCCCCTGCCCCTATTTCGACCATATCAATAACCGGAATGGAAATCGGCATACCAGAGCCTTTTTTAAACCGGTAACTGCGTGCCACTTCAAACACCCGCGCGGTTTTCGGGGTATGGTTCTGGATCAAACAGATTTTTGCGGTTGTACCGCCCATATCAAAGGATAGCACCTTGTTCAGCTGGTGACGGGCAGCGATTTCTGCGGCAAATATTGCCCCGCCTGCCGGCCCTGATTCGACCAGCCTCACTGGAAATGCCGCCGCACTTTCCAGCGATATAATCCCGCCGCCCGAATGCATTAAAAAGACAGGACAATCCGCCCCGGCCGCTTGCAGCCGGCCTTTCAGCCTATCCAGATAGGCTTTCATCAAAGGCTGAATATAGGCATTGGCTATCGTGGTATTAAAACGTTCATATTCGCGCATTTGCGGCGATACACTACTGGAGAGCGATATAAGCACAGAAGGCATATGCTGGCGGAAAATATCGGCAATCTGTTTTTCATGGCTATCATTGACATAGGAATGTAACAGGCCAATAGCGATACTTTCATAATGAGCCTTTGCCAGCTTTTTTGCCAGCGCTTCACAGCCCGCCACATCCAGCTCTATCAGCACATCGCCAGAGGCAGAAAGGCGTTCTTCGACAACATAGCGGCGATTGCGCGGCAAAAGCGGGTCTGGCAATTTCAGATTTAAATCATATTGTTCAAACCGGCTTTCAGTGCGCATTTCAATCACATCGCGAAAACCTTTGGTGGTGATAAAGGCTGTTTTAGCCCCGCGCCTTTCTATCAGCGCATTGGTCGCCAAAGTCGTGCCATGAATGATTTGCTCAATCGCATCTGGCTGAATACCGGCCTTGTGGCAGACCTGTCCCATACTTTCCAAAATCGCATCTTCGGGCGCGCCATAGGTGGTCAACACTTTGGTGGAATAGCGCTGGCCATTGGCCTCCAGTACTGCATCGGTAAATGTACCGCCAATATCTACGCCTAGCCTGATTGCCTGCCGCATCGCCTTTGCCCTACTCTTTGTCTTCTGAACCGCTACCATCGGTAATTTGATGGACTTCTATTACATTGCCATCCGGGTCATAGAAAAAAATCTGATGCCAGCCCGCCACTGCCCGGTCGCCCCAGTCCGAATAGGGTACGCCCAGCTTGTCCAGATGCGCCATAAACGCTTTGAGATCATCGGTGCGATAGGCAATATGTCCGTTGGAAACAGGGTTAACAATCTGACCGGTGCGAAAACCGGCATGAATATCCTTGGCGGCCAGATGCATTTGAATATGCCCATCACTGACAAAGGCCACATCGCCTGCATAGCCTTTTTTCTTTTCCAGCACTGGCAAGCCTTCTGTTTCGGTGTCAAGGCCGATGACCTCGCGATAAAAGCTATCCATTTCCGCAACCTGGCGGGTGGAAAGATTAATATGATGTAGCGTTAATTTCATCTTAGCTAAACTTATGTCCCTAAAGTAAATTGATGCCGGCCATCCGAAAGGAGGGAGAAGACAACTTTAACAGCCTAAAATTTCTTGGCTAGTCTCTAATTATTCACAAATGGACAAGGGATGTTATTTTTCTTGCTCCGTTCTGTGTCAAAATCTAGACTGATTCATAGCCTAAATCCTGCCATGAAAATATTCCGATACTGGTTGCATGGCTAAAAATATGCACCACCCATCCATTATAGCCCATCCATTATGGTAAGGGCTGTTAAACAAAAACCGTTTGAAGAGAATAGTAAGATGCAAAAAAATCCATCGCCTGAAGCCAGGACAGTTATCATTACTGGTGCCGCCAGAGGGATCGGGCTGGCCACTGCCCATCTGATGCAGGAGGCGGGCTGGCATATCGTGCGCGTAGACTGGGATGAAGAGGCGCTGATGGAAAGCGCAAAGGGCTTTGAAGATAGCCTGGCGCTGGTATGTGATGTTTCTGATCCTGAAGCGGTGGCAGATATGATTGCCCGCACTCTGGATTGGTCAGGGCGTATCGATGCGCTGGTCAATAATGCCGGCGTAGCAGATTTCGGGCCTATTGAGGAAACAGATTTTGAACGCTGGCGCAAGGTCATGGCAACTAACCTGGACGGGGTGTTTCTGGTCACGCAAGCCGCGACACCTGCCCTGAAAAAAACGCACGGCACAATTGTTAATATTGCCTCTATTTCAGGCTTGCGCGCCTCTACCTTGCGGGTGGCCTATGGCACCTCCAAGGCCGGGGTGATGCAATTGACCCAGCAACAGGCAGTAGAGCTGGGCGAATATGGTATTCGGGTAAATTGTGTGGCACCGGGCCCGGTGCGCACCAAGCTGGCAATGGCCGTGCATACCCAGGATATTATCGATGCCTATCATGATGCGATACCGCTAAACCGTTATGGCCAGGAGCGCGAAATAGCAGAAGCGATTTATTTCCTTGCTTCGGAAAAAGCCAGCTATATTACCGGACAAATTCTGGCAGCAGATGGTGGGTTTGAAGCCACAGGGGTTGGCTTGCCAGCCTTGCGCAGCAAAACAGGTAAATAAAAAAAGCTATCATCAAAATAGCGTTTTTGCATTAGGGTTTTAGTCTGGGAAAAGTCAGGGGAGAATGAAATGGACAAGATGCAAGAGGTGCTTACACTGCCTGCAACCGAACTTTCTTTTATGCTGCGCACAAAACAGTTATCCTCCAGCGAGCTTGTCGAAGCCAGCATCCAGCGAATAGAGGCACTAAATCCTATATTAAATGCGGTGGTGACAGATAATTTTGCCGCCGCACGCAAGGCCGCCAAAAAAGCCGATAAAGCGATAAAGGATGGCGATGAGCTGGGCCTGTTACATGGCCTGCCTATCGGGGTGAAGGATTTGGAGGTTACAAAGGATCTACGCACCACTTTTGGCTCGCTGCTTTTTGCTGAAAATATACCGGATCGCGACCAGTCCTCGGTCGCGGCTCTGCACCGCGAAGGCGGCATCATAATTGGC
>Ga0181581_10002335_pt1 | contig 14845 bp, 13 predicted proteins | sample 071ome_22_FD_132433 | JGI IMG/M metagenome (GOLD analysis project Ga0181581, IMG submission 132433) | Coastal salt marsh microbial communities from the Groves Creek Marsh, Skidaway Island, Georgia - 071404AT metaG (megahit assembly) | ecosystem: Environmental > Aquatic > Marine > Intertidal... | reverse complement strand
CACGCAATGGAAATTCGTAAACTTATTGAAAAATGGAATATAGATTATATTTACATTGATTCTGCAGCGCAACAAACTCGTTTTGACTTTGCACAGAACTATGATATTACTACTATTAATGCGAAAAAATCAATACTAGATGGTATTGGACAAGTGGCTGGAATTGTAGACAATGATAAACTTATTGTACATCAATCATGTAAAGAATCACTAACAAGTTTAGACCAGTATCAATGGGACCCAAATCCAAATTTATTAAAAGAAAAACCAAAACATAACTATGCCTCTCACATGGCAGATGCCATTCGTTATGCACTCTATTCATTTGAGACAAGCGCCACTACATTTTAATAACCCCTTGAAAAAATAGTTCTTGACATACGCTCAAAATTTTGTTAAAATTCTATTATACAAGTAGGTTTATGACTTTAAAAAGAGATTTAGTTAAATATGTTCGTGACAAAGCCAAGTCGAAATATAAAAAAGAGACGGAATGTTACATTTGCGGAAGTACAGAAAATCTGGACTTTCATCACTTTTACGGACTAACTGAGTTATTAGAATGGTGGATGAATAAAAATAACATCACCATTGAAACCGAGGAAGAAATATTAGCACTTCGTGAACAATTTATAAAGGAAAACGAAGAACAAGTTTACAACCATGCTGTTACACTATGTCATGCACATCATCTTAGATTGCATCAAATATATGGAAAACGCCCAAAATTGGTAACAGCACAAAAACAAGAGAGATGGGTAGGAATACAACGAGATAAATATGGCATGGTATGATTTTTTACTAGGAAGGCAAGAAAAGGATTTTGAAAAAGAAAATCCTGCTCAATATGTCATTTCTAGAGATCAAGGTATCACTATTGATACCCGTGAAAATGTCACGAATTACAGAAATGCTTACGAAACATTAGAAGTCGTAAACCGAGCAGTTAACATGATAGTGGATGACTCTGCGGAAATACCTTTTGATGTAGGCGAAAAAATAGTTGGACTAAATTCTATTAAAAAAGACCTTAGAAGAACTAGAGTAGACTTACTTTTAAATAAAGAGCCTAATCCATTTCAAGATGTAAGTACATTTAAAAGAAATTTGATAATTGACTTACTGATTGATGGAAATATCTTTGTTTATTTTGATGGTGCTCATCTGTACCATCTTCCAGCAGACCATGTAACAATACATAGTGATGATAAGACATATATAGAAAAATTTACTTATGACCACAGTATTGATTACAGTCCTAGTGAGATAATTCATATCAAAGAAAACAGTTTTAATTCTATTTATAGAGGAGTACCGAGACTAAAACCAGCTTTTAGAACCATGCAATTAATGGGAAGCATGAGAAAGTTTCAGGATAACTTCTTTAAAAATGGAGCTATACCAGGATTGGTATTAAAGTCACCAAACACTCTTTCTGAGAAAATCAAAGAAAGAATGTTACAGGCTTGGATTGCTAGATACAATCCACAGTCTGGTGGAAGAAGACCACTATTTTTAGATGGTGGGTTAGAGGTAGAAAACCTAAGTGAAATTAATTTTAAAAATTTAGATTTCCAAGAAGCTATTAAGGATAATGAAAAAGTAATTCTTAAAGCATTAGGTATTCCACCAATTTTAATGGATAGTGGTAACAATGCAAATTTGCGACCTAACCACCGTCTTTATTATTTAGAAACCATACTACCTATTGTTAATAAAATAGCGTATGCTTTCGAGAGATACTTCGGTTTCAAACTTGATGAGAATGTATCAGGTATTCCTGCTCTACAACCAGAGTTAAGAGACCAAGCAGGCTATTATGCCACACTTGTGAACACTGGAATAATGACACCGAATGAAGCAAGGGAGGCGTTAAGGCTTGAGAAGATCAACGGATTTGATACACCAAGAGTTCCTGCAAATATCGCAGGCTCTGCAGCAAATCCCGAAGAAGGTGGTAGACCACAAGAAACACCGCCTAGCGAGGAACAGTAATGACAAAAGACATGATGATAAAGGCTTTGTCCGATTTTATGGTAAAAAATAAAGTTCAAACAATGGACTTAGCTGAGTACAAAAGTTATGGCAACGATGTACCTGTCAAAGACTATTTGCTTAGAAGAGCATTTGGTTCGTGGAACAGAGTATTATCACAAGTTGCTAAAAGACATCCTGTCCCAGCTCCAGTCGTTAAAAAGGAAGTGAAAAAAGTAACTCCTAAAAAGACTGTGAAAAAGGAAGTTAAAGATGTCGAATAAAATTTATCACTGGACGAGTACCTTCAAAACTTTAGGCGAAACTGATGATGGTGGAATAAACATCAAAGGTTCTGCAAGTACAAATGCACTAGATAGAGCTGGCGATATTATCGAAACAGAAGCATGGACAAAAGGCGGTTTAGAGAATTTTAAATCTAATCCAATTATTCTTTTTAACCATGACTATAATAAGCCTATCGGTAGAGCAACAAGTTTAGAAGTCACTGACAAAGGTTTAGATATTACTGCAAAAATATCTAAAGCAGCTGGTGATATTACTCATTTAGTGAAAGATGGAGTCCTTGGAGCATTTTCTGTTGGTTTCAGATGCAAGGATTCTGAATATATGACTGAAACCGATGGATATAAAATAAAGGACGCGGAGCTTTTCGAAGTTTCTGTAGTATCAGTGCCTTGCAACCAAGGGGCAACCTTTGGATTAGCAAAATCATTTGATTCTATGGAAGAATACAGAAGCTACCAAAAAGAAATTTTACAGGCTAACTCAACCGCAGCAGCAGACGCTGTTAAAATTGAGCAGCCAAGCGAGGAGAAATCCTCATCAACGGAGACTGATATGTCAGAAGAAAAGAAATCTCCTGAAACTTCAATCGACTTGGAAGCATTTGCAAAAAAAGTAGCAGAAGATACTGCAGCTAAGATTGCAATGAAGCAAGCCGAAGCAAAAGCAGCAGAAGAAAAAGCAAAACAAGAGCAGGCTGAAAAGCAAGCTCAAGTGGAAGCTGAAGAAAAGGCTGCTCAAGAAGCAAAACAGGAAGAGCAAAAAACAGTTATCGAAGCTGGACTATCAGGCGCTGAAAGACTAATGGATGATGTCGAGAAAAGAGTTAACGAAAAACAAGAAGATCTTGCAAAAGTAGTTAAGGAACTCGAAAAATCATTAGCTGAGAAGTCAGAAGAAATCATGAGTATTCGTGAATCAAAAAGACATTTCTCAGACAGACAAGGTCAAGGCGACTGGAAAAAAGCTTACGAGAACGATATTATTGATGCAAAATTTGCTGGTTTAGCAACTGGTAAAGGCTGGGACAATGATTATGCAAAAGGAATAATGCAAAAAGTGAACGAACATTCAGGTGTTCAAGTATCTTCAGCTGACTTTGAGCAAATCGTTTCAACTAACATCGAAAGAGATATTCAGAACGAATTGGTATTAGCACCTCTATTTAGAGAAATCCCAATGACTTCTGCTAATATGATTATACCAATCTTACCAGATAGCGGTTATGCTGAATTTGCTTCAGCTCAAACAGCTGCTGGTTCATCACCACATGGTAACTTAGCCCAGAGAGGCGACACTTATGGTTCACCATTTGGAGGTGTTGATTTAACAGAAAGAACTCTTTCAACTAAAAAACTTATCTCACAATCTTACTTAGGTAACGAGACTGAAGAAGATGCAATTATGCCAATACTTCCTTTAATTAGAGAGTCAATGGTAAGATCACACGCTAGAGCAATTGAAAATGCTGTCTTAGCTGGTGACGATGCTGACGGTGCTTTTGGTACTGGCGGTGCTTCTTTCGAAGGTCTATTACACTTAGCAAGAAATGACAGTGACTATACACAACCATCAGGAACATTTGCTTCTGGTGACAGTGTAACAGCTGCTGACTTACTTGCAATGAGAAAGAATATGGGTAAATATGGTGTTAACCCTAATGATGTTGTTTACATCGTATCACAAGATGTATACTACAATCTATTAGAAGATGCTGAGTTCCAAGATGCTAACCTAGTTGGCGACATGGCTACTAAGCTAAGTGGTGAAATCGGACAGGTATTCGGTTCAAGAGTACTATTATGTGACGAGTTCGCAACTAAAGCAGCAGGCAAATTTAACGCTATCGCAGTTTATACAAGAAACTATGTAATGCCAAGATTAAGAGGTGTTACAATTGAGTCAGACTACGAAGTAGCTAACCAAAGAAGAGTCCTTGTGGCTTCACAAAGACTTGGTTTCATCGATTTAATTGATGGCGCAACTTCAAAATGGGCACAAATGTATAAAGCTTCTGCTTAATACTATGATGGTTTTGGTGGGTTTCCTTAAACCCACCACTTTTAACTATGGCAAATTTAATAACAGTATCAGAATATAAAGATGCAGAGGGGCTCAGAGGCGAGAAGGACGATGATCGTCTTGCAGTAATTGTTCCCCAAGTTTCTGACTTAGTTAAAAAATATTGTGGAGTAACATTTATCGATTACTATACTACTGATAAAGTTGAAACTTTTTCAATAACTGACACAAGTACTAGCACCATAATAGTGAGTGAAAGTCCACTAGTAACAGTTGATTCAGTAGAAGAAAGAACAAGTTATTCTGAAAGTTATAAAACATTAACTACAGGAAATTACGAATATTATGTAGACTATGAAGCAGACGCAATTATTAGGACTACAAAAGAAGGTAATCCTACTCCATTTCCAAAAGGAATGGGTAGTGTAAAAATAACATATAATGCTGGATATTCTGCAACGCCAAGTGATTTAAAACTTGCAATTTTTGATTTAGTAAACTACTATATGAAAGATGAGCATAAAGAAAGAAGAACATTGGGCGGTGCACAATTACAGAATCAAGGTACAGCTGGTATTAGAACTTCTACGGATTTTCCAGACCACATCAAAAGAGTACTTGATTTATATAGAGTTGTAATTTAGTGGCTTTAAAAGACTTGTTTCATGAAATTGAAACTGCACTAACTACTTATAAAGACGAGTCTTATCAAAGATATGTAAGAGAACAGTCTGGTAAGTATGTAACCGAAATGTTTTATACTGAAAAATGGACATCAGGAGTTGTAATAGAAAACTTTAAAAGGATGTTGAGAAGAGACAAAGTTCCAGTCACAGCGCTTGAATTAAAAAGAATTGAAACTCAAGCAATATCAGCAGTTAAAGGATATAACACCGTAGCAGCCTGGAAAGCAGCCTTAGAAAAACAGCAATTTGTAGTTAGTCCAAATGATGTAGAAATAATTTCAAAAGGTAGTACAATACTTTTAAAATTTAATAAAAGTTTTACAATGGGAGAAGGTAGAGAAGGAACTCGTAAAGACGGTAGAAAATTTATAGACCCAGACAGACATTATAGAGCGCAAAAAGAAGTAATAGATGAAATAGCAAGACAAACTGCTATAAATCTAGAAAACGATAGCTCATTTGTCGGAGAGAATCAAAAACGTTTAGCAAGCACTGGGGAAGATTCTTTTGGAACTATTGACAAAGATGCCGATGAATTTAAAAAAGGAGCTAGACGAGGTAGTAGATTACACACTGGGGACTTTAAAGCTGGTGGTGCAAACGATAGAACATATAAAAGAAATGACTCAACAGTAAAAATGGTACATTTCTTAGAAAAAATGCAAAGCAAAGATTTTCAAGGTATGTTTGAGTATGGTGGAAACAGAAATGGAACACGATATAGTGCAGATGCTGTTCAAACTATAGCAAAAGAAGTAAATGAAAAATTTAATGCAGCTTATTCCTTAGAGGGGTTTAGTGAAATTGATTTATTTAATGATAACTTTGCTGAAAAAGATTTAAAAATAAAAATTGTATTTGGTTTAGGGTCAGATAATAGATTAGCTAATGCAGCTGACTCAGGAAAATATGAGAAAGGCGATAAAAGATTAGATGGATTCTTTGCACAACTAGAGCAAGATTTATTGGAAAAATTCGCAAGAGATGCCGAAAAAACAGCTTCTTTATCTATAGCAGAAATGATGGAAAGAGGGGTATTTGCAAAAGTACCAAAAGCCATGAAAACTGCAAGTGGCATGCCAGACATGAGATTTAAAATCAATAAAAAACTGGTTAAAGAAGCAAAGTATAAAGAAAAAGAAAGAACAAGAGCAAGAACAAAACAAATACAAAAAGAAAAGTCTAAAACTATACGAAAGTTTGGCGGAAAAACTAAAAAGACACCAATGAAAACAACGGAGTCAATGAAAACCGCAGACAATCCTTTAGCATTAGAAGCTTTATTAAATGCATCTTTACCAGAGGTAGTTGCAAGTAAAATGACAAGTCCTGCACTAAATTATAGAACAGGAAGATTTGCACAAAGTGTAGAAGCAGAAGATGTCATGGTTGGGCCAAGAGGTGGTTTACAAGTAAACTATACTTATATGAAGAATCCTTATCAAACATTTGAACCAGGATTTAGACAAGGAAGTACATATAGAGACCCAAGAAAAATTATTGGAGAATCTATAAGAGAAATAGCACAGAGTATTATAGGAGAAAGATTTCTCAAAGTTAGGAGAGTATAATGGAATCGGGATTAGCAAGAAGATATTCGACGCGTCGCAGAGCCATTGTAGAAGCACTAGCTCTGAAACTGGAGAATATAAATGGGCAAGCTCCTTTTAGGTCGTCAGTCGCTAAAGTAGAAAGGCGATTGAAATTCTGGGATGAAGTATCAGAGTTCCCTACAGTTCATGTAGGAGCAGGTAATGAAACTAGAGAATATGACGGCGGAGGATTTAGATTTAGATTTTTAAGATTAACAATTCGTTGCTATGTGTCAGACGATGATGATGTCATCGAAGCACTAGAAGAGTTGTTAGAAGATGTTGAAACAGTGTTAGAGGACAATGACCCTCTTACATATTACGATTCAACGGGAGCGTCTCAGACTACTGTACAGACAACAATCGGAGCAGTAGCAACAGACGAAGGTGTATTAGAACCTCTCGGTGTCGGCGAGATAACCGTAGAGATTCGATATTAAATAGGAGAAAATAATGGCATTTTTCTTTAATAGAGATACCAAAGTATTTATGGAGTGGAGCTATGATGGAGCCTCTGCTAACACAGCTCTTTTTGAGATTCCTGTGTTAGATGGTTTTTCATTCTCACAAGGCACAAATACTTCTGAAGTTACTCTAAATGAAGCAGCCAATTCAACAGGTTATAGCAAAAGAGGTAGAGCAATGTTTACTGATTCTTTTGCACCTGCAGAATGGAGTTTCTCTACTTACATGAGACCTACTCTGTCAACCAGCGGAACTGCTGGAGCAAGTGGAAACCATGCAGGTGGTAGTAATGAAGTATTCGCAGTAGAAGGTCCTTTATGGGCATCTATGTCAGCAAATACTTATGACAGAGCCATCGGAAGTAGTGGAACAGGAGACTTTGCAAATAATGCTGCAACTTACGAGCCAAAGCATTTTGATTGGGGTAACTCCAACCAAGTAACACTTGGAACATTTAATATGTACTTTGTGCTTGGTGCTGCTAAAGATAACTCAACAGGTGTCTATGAAACAGGTCAAGACGGTGTAACAGTTTACAAATTGGTAGATTGTTCTACAGGTACAGCGTCTATTGATTTTGACATTGATGGAATCGCACAGATTGCATGGTCAGGTCAAGCAAAAAATATTGATGAAGTATTAGCAATTAATACAGGAACATCCGCTAGCACTTACGCTAACGGTGATGCATTAGCTACTACTACAACATTAGGTCTAATTAGACAAGGGGTAGACTCTACTTCTAACTTTATTAGACAAAAATTAACAAACCTAGCATTAACTTTTGATATAAGTGACGCTACAGGTACAGTAAATAACTCAGCACTTGATGTAGCTGCTGACGGAACTACTGATACAGATTATGGTAGTAACATCACTTTAACAGGTGGTAATATTACTATTGAAAATAATCTGAGTTATCTAACACCTGAAACACTTGGTCAAGTTAATTTACCACTAGGACATGTGATGGGAACTAGAACAGTATCCGGTAACTTTACTTGTTACTTAAATGATACTGCAAACGGTTCAAGAGATTTATTTGAGAGACTACAAGAATCAAGAGGCGTTATCACAAATAACTTCGACCTTAAATTTAGCATAGGTGGAAGTAGTGAAGCAAATCATTGTAATGTTCATGTAGCAAACGCTCATTTAGAATTACCAACACACAGTTTTGAAGATGTAATATCAGTCGATGTCAATTTCCATGGCTTATCAACAGATTTATCTTCATCAACAGCAGCAGACGCAACAAACGAAGTTGCAGTAACATACGCAGCTGGCTAAAATTAATTAAACTCGGGGGGCTTCGGCCTCCCACTTTATAGGAAAATTATGGAAGAAAAGAAAGTAAAACAACCAGTATCACTAAAGAGTTTGTTAACTCCAAGCAAGACAGTAGGAATCGAATTTCCAGGAATGGATGGTTTCGAAGTCAAACTAACATACTTAGCAAGAGAAGAATTGCTAAAACTTAGAAACAGAAGTGTAAAACAAGTTCTAAATAAAAGGACTAGGGCTTATGAAGAACAGCTTGATAATGACAAATTCTTAGTAGAATATGCTAAGGCAGTTGTAAAAGGCTGGAAAGGATTAAAGTATTCTTACTTAGAAGAGCTTCTATTAGTAGATACTAGCGATGTAGACCCTAATGATGAACTTGATTACTCAGAAGAAAACGCAGAGATTTTATTAAAAAATTCAGGCGATTTTGATAATTGGGTTTCTGATATGTTAGGTGATTTGGAAAATTTTACGAAGAGCAAGTAAAAGAAATACTTGCTCTATTAAAAAGACAATATTCTGATAAGAGTATTGACCTAGACAAATACCTCGCTATATGTGAGCAGTTAGGACAAGAACCTGACCCTGAAAAAATGCCACCTGCTATGGATATGTATCCATTTGAAGTGCAGATGGCATTTTTCATACATGGACTACTACAAGACACATGGGATGGAATGAGTGGTTACTACATGGGCAAGAACATGTCAGGACTTGGAGAACTGCTAGACATCTATGAAGTAGAAGATAAAAAGACAGTAGTGTTTTTTCTAAAACACATTGATTCACAAAAAGCAACTTCTATAAATGAAGAAGTAAGGCGTAAGTCGAAAGAGGCTTCGAGAAAAGCAAAAAGGTAATGGCAGGAAAAAAGAAATCAGGTGGTCAGGTAGACTTTAAGGTAACCGCTAGTGGGTTAAATAAAGTTGAAAAAGACGCTAAAAAAGCCGGTTCAGGCTTTAATACATTAGATAAAAACGCCAGGTCGGCAGATAGAGGTATGAAAGGTGCCTCTCAAATGTCATCTAATGCTACTAAAAATTTCAGTAAAATGTCACAAGGTATCTCTGGAGGCCTTGTTCCCGCATATGCTACTTTAGCAGCCCAATTATTTGCTCTCGATGCTCTATTCAGATTTTTAAAAGACGCCGCTGACTTTAGAGTACTAGCACAAGGTCAAGAAGCTTTTGCAGCTACTACGGGTAGAGCAATGAAAACTATTGCCCGTGAAATACAAGCAGCTACAGCTGCTCAAATAACATTCAAAGAAGCGTCCCAGGCAGCTGCTATAGGATTAGCGGCGGGACTATCACCACAGCAAATGAAAGAGCTTGGTGAAGCTGCCAAAGTAATTTCTGTTGCACTCGGTCGAGATGTAACTGATTCATTTAACCGTCTTGTTCGTGGTGTCACCAAAGCGGAACCTGAACTCTTGGACGAACTCGGTATTATACTAAGATTAGAAGAAGCTTCTGTTAGATATGCTTCTGCTTTAGGTCTTAATAAAAACCAACTTACCACTTTTCAAAAATCTCAAGCTGTTGCAAATGAAGTTCTTCGTCAATCAGAAGAGCGATACGGAGCTATTGCAGAAATGCTTGGAGATGACAGTGTTAATCAGCTTAATAAATTATCAGTAGCTTTTGACGAAGTACTAAATAGATTTAGAAACTTTATTGGACCAATTGCTGAATTCTTCGGAACTTTCTTAGTAAACAATATTGAGTCAGCAACCGCAGCTATGGGTATATTTGCAGCTAGTATTACTGGAGGGTTATTAAGACAGGCAATACCAACAATTGATACTAGAGGTGCTGCTAGTCAAGTACAAGAAAATTTAGGAAACTTACTATTAGAAGGGGACACCGATGCTTCAAAAGCAAGAAAAGCAAGAATGCTTGCTGGTACAGCCGATGAAAAAGATTTAGCAATATATCAAAGGTCTTTAAAAGCAAAAGAATCAAGTCTTTTATCTTTCGAAAAAGTAAGTAGAGCAGAAGCTACTCGAACATTTAACTTACTCAAATTACAAAGACAACAAATGGTAGTAGAATCTTCAGTTGGTTTTGCAAGAATGAGAGCAAAATTTGTTATGGAATTATATACTATGCAAGCAGAGCATGGTAAAGTAATGGGTGCTATAAAAATGGGATTCGTTAGCTTAGGACGAGTTGCTTCAGGTATAATGAGATTCGCAGGGTTTATAGGTATGGCCGTCATGATTTTCCAGATGGCAAAACAACTTATTAATCAATTTAGAAAAGTAGACAAGACTATTGAAGAACTAGAAAATAAAACGGAATCTCTTACAAGAGCGCAAGAACAGTTAAATGATGAACTTAGAAAAACAAGAGATGTATTTCAAAAAGGTTTATTTAAAACTGCTTCTCAAGAAATAGAAGCAATTGGTAATGCATTTCAAAGTGCTGATTTAACAAATAGAATACATGACTATAATGCAATGAAAATAGCATTAGGTGCAAATAATGAAAAAGTACAAGAATTTGGTTCAGAATTAAGAGATACTTTATTAATTCTAGGAGAATATAATCCACGATTTAAAGAGTTTGCAGAAATGGTGGAGCACCAGCCTGACCAATTAAATAAATCAGCGGGCGAACTTAATCAATTAAGCCAAGAATATATACTACAAGGACAAGCAATAAAAGCAGTAGCAGAAGCTACAGCAAATGCAAGTAAACAGTTAAACAATTATATACAATCTTTACCAAAAGTAGCATACCAAGATGTGATAATAAGTATGGAGCAAATGAGACTTGGTTATGAACAAATAATAGCAGGACAAGAAAAACACGGTAACGATGCAACAGAATTCAAAAATAAACTAGCACAAGTAACAGGACAAATGGATGCGTATTCAGTAATATCGAAAGCTGCTTTTGAAAATACTTCTATGTTAAATGAAGTTCAACTACAAATGGCAAAAGGTAAACATGCTATATTTGGAGATAAAGGACAATTAGATAGACTTAAAGCAGTAAGTACTGATATGAGAAAAATGTTTGATGCTCAAATAGCAGTATTCCAAGCAGAAAGCAATCTTAGAGATGCTGAAAGAAATGGCGGGGAAGCACTATTAGAAATAAGAAAACAACAACTACTAACTGCAAAACAAATGGAAGATATTGCACTAAATACTTTAGCTTCAAGTGTTGCTATGGAAAATGTAGCTTTTAGAGTAAATAAAATGATAATGGAAGGGCTAACTGATGAACTAGGGAATGCTTTAGGAAAAGTTTTAAGAGGAGAAACTGGTGCATTTGAAAACTTTGGAGATGCGCTCGCAAAGAAATTAACTGATGCTATTGGAGACAAGATTGCTGAAAATATAATGAAAATAACTTATGGCGGAACTCCACTTGACCCAACATATCAGCAAGAATTATTTAAACAATCATTAAAAGATTCTTTTAAAGAAGGCTTTGAAGATAAGGATTCGCCTTTACAAAGAGGAGGTGTCTCGGTAGCAGGAACAATATACTCTGCTATGATAGATGCTGGAAATGCTCATGTAAAAGGATTATATGATGCACAAATTGGATTACAAGAAGCAAGAGTAGCAGAAGCCAAAGGAAGACAAACTACTCAACAAAACATAGTAACAGGGTATAAAAACACAATAGAAAGGTATAAAACAGGCGGAGTATTAGAAAAAGAACAAGCAGAAAACAAATCAGACATTGAGAAGCTACAAGCTCAAATGGAAGCAGAATATAATAGAGTTTTATCTGCAAGAATGGAATTCCATGCACAAGGTGGCGGTGGTGAAAATGCATTTATAAGATTCTTACATAAATATACTACTCCTAACGGTATTGCAGCACTGTTAGGAGGGTCAACTGAAGCTGACAAAAAATATGCAGAGAACTTCTTAAAAGAGGATAAAGAATATCAAGTATTAGAAAAAAATTTAAAGCAGTTACAAAACACATCAACAGATTTAAGTGATGAAGTTGCTGATGGAGCAAGAAAGCTATCGATAGCAAATGCTGAATTAGACGGAGCAGAAAGAAGTTTAAAAGAATTTGATAAAGGCGTTGTATCTGCCCAAGAAGCACTAGACAAGATGCAAGCCAATCCACCAAAATATACTTCTAATGTCTACGACCCAAATATGCAAGACCCAGGTAAGACACAGAATGAAAATAGCAACCCTACTAGTACTACACCTTCTGTGGGTACAATAGACCCTGATTATTTTGGTAAGAAAGCTGAAGAGTTATTTCCAGAACTATTTAAGGTTTTTGATGATGGTTCAGGCGATATGAGTTTTGGACAAAATGTATTAAAATTCGGAACAGCAATAACACAATTTGCTACCTTAACAGCACAAGGAATGGCATTAGCAGGAAAACAAGAAGAAGCTGCAGATATAATGTTGGAAGTAGCAAAAATACAAATGGCACTAGCAATGGCAGAGATGGCGATACAACTAAAAAGTTTATTTCCTGCTAGATATGGCGGAATCATGTCTCATAGTGGAAAATCATTCTCCGCTGGAGGTATATCAGATGGGCCACAGTCAGGGTATAATGCTACTCTACACGGAACCGAAGCAGTCATTCCATTAGGAAATGATAGAGCTATACCTGTAAAAATGCAAGGAGCTATGGGTAGTAATAATGTAAATGTTACTGTAAATGTTGACCAAAACGGTCAAGCAAGTACTCTATTAACAGGAGATGGTGCAGCACAATTAGGAAGAACAATAGCAGCGATAGCACAAGACACAATCGCTAAAGAACAACGAGCAGGAGGACTTTTAAGTAGTATATAATGGCTTTAGGAATAATGCAAAATGACGGCTCAAATATTACTGGATTTACCAGCGCCGTACAACCAGATAAAACTTTTAACAGAAAAACAACTCCAAGAAATTTTGTAGTTCAATTCGGGGATGGATATGAACAAAGATTAGTAAATGGAATTAATTCTTTACAACAAGAATTAAATGTAGTTTTTGCAACTAGACCAAAAGCACAAATAGATGACCTTGCAGCATTTTTTGAAAGTTTAAACGGAGTTACAAAATTTAGATTTGATATTGCAAATTCAAATAAAACAGGCAACACTGAAACAATAAAAGTTGTTTGTTCAGAATGGACACAGAGTTGGGAATATGATGATTATTACACATTAAATGCAACTTTTAGAAGAGTTTACGAAGCATAATGACAGAGAAAATAATAGTAAAAGATTTAGCTAAACAAGACCCTGGGTCAGCTTTAGTCTATTTATATGAATTAGAATATGCAGAAGGACAGTTTGCATATTTTCATGATGGATTAGATGCAGACTTAGAAGAAGTTACTATGCTAGATTATTCTAATAATTCTCAAACAAATACTTATATAGCACTGCCTATAAAATTTGATGGATTAGAAAGAACAGCAGCAACAAAGTTCCCGGCTCCTACAATTACTCTTGCAAATGTATTAAGTACTCTTAAAGTAGCTGTAAGTGACGCGAACTTTGAAGATTTTGCAGGAAATAGAGTAATAAGAAGAACAACTTTAAGAAAATACCTAAAAAGCGAAGGAGATACAAATAGTCCTCCAATTGAATATCCAAGAGATGTATATTATATAGATTCCTTAAAAACACGAACTAAAATGGCGATAACTTTCCAGTTACAAGCCCCTTTTGATTTACAAGGAATAAAACTACCAAATAGAACTGTAGTTCCAAATAGATGTAGTTGGATATATCAAGGAGCAAGTGAGCATACAGAAAATCCTGAGTATAAGAGAGCAAGAAGTGGGTGTGTCTGGCATATAGAAAGTAAATACAATCCTAGCTATAATGCAACTGTATCAGCTCAGAATGTAGAATATACAGTATATGTAAATCCAGATGATGAGTATTTAGTTCCTAGCACTACAACTTTTACTACTTATAGTAGTGGTGCTATAACAAAAGGTACATTTTATAAAAATACTTCAACACAAAGAAGATTTAATGAAGACGGAACTGTTTCTAGCGTAACTGTAAATAATTATTGGCAAGCAGCAGCAAATAGTTCAAATCCAGGAACTCCTTCAGATAGTAGCAGTCTTTGGAATAGAATAAGAATATACGGTGCTTACTCTCATGGAACTACTTACTATACTTATGAAGATGATAGATATAATGACTATGTGACTTTTACTGATAATACTGCATCTGTAGGAAGCGAGACTTATCAAAAAACTTTACTCTGGAAAAGTATAAAACCAAGTGTAAATATTCCTCCTGCTCATGGAAATAGCTGGGAACGAGGAGACATGTGTAGTAAAAGTTTAAAAGGTTGTGGTATGAGATTTGGATTTACTCCTAATGACGCAACAAGCGCTACAACAACGCCAGAACCTGATTTTAGTACAACAGTAATAATTCCATTTGGAGGATTCCCAGGGTCAAAGGCGTTCTCATGATGGATTGTATATATGAAGCTGCTAAGAAAAGAGCACCAAATGAAATGTGTGGAATTATTACTAATGATAATAAATTTAT
>Ga0181581_10002332_pt1 | contig 14854 bp, 11 predicted proteins | sample 071ome_22_FD_132433 | JGI IMG/M metagenome (GOLD analysis project Ga0181581, IMG submission 132433) | Coastal salt marsh microbial communities from the Groves Creek Marsh, Skidaway Island, Georgia - 071404AT metaG (megahit assembly) | ecosystem: Environmental > Aquatic > Marine > Intertidal... | reverse complement strand
CAGGAAAGGTGTTGCAGGGAGTTCAGTTTTATGACGGCTCACTTTGGTGTGCTGACATGAACCATATTTATCGAGCGACTGACCGGGATCAGGATGGTAAAGCTGAGGAAGTCAAAGTGATTGTGGGTGAGGATCAGCTACCCATCACTGGGGGAGGGCATAAGTGGCGAGCCCTTCTTATTCACCAAGACCGCATTTACACGCATGTTGGTGACCAGAGTAATGCTACCGATGAACCGATTACCGAGAATGATCGCAAGAAAATCTGGACATTCGCTCTGGATGGTAGCGGCAAGGAACTTTTTGCCACGGGCATTCGGAACACCGAGAAGCTTGTTGTCAGGCCGGGTAGTGATGAGATTTGGGGAGTGGATCACGACATTGACACCCTTGCCACGAAGTGGGAGTCCAAACAGCCGCAATGGGGGCAGCCCATTACCGATCACAACCCACCCGCTGAGCTCAATCACTACGTCAAGGGAGGCTTTTATGGGCATCCCTACATACTCGGTAAAAACATGCCTAATCTGAATTTTCTTGAGCATCCCGACCTGCTGGAAATGGCCTCCAAGAATATCATCCCAGAATGGCTCTTCCCTGCACACTGTTCAGGCAATGGGATGTGCTTCTATCAGGGAGACGCTATTCCTGGCGCTCAAGGCGATGCCTTCGTGGCGTTTAAGGGAGGGTGGAATGCCACAAAAAAGGTGGGTTATCGAGTCTCACGGATTCTTTTCGATGAGGGACATCCCTACGGGGAACTCAAAATAGTCGATTTCCTCAAGGATGGGAGTGAAATCCTGGGTAGGCCGACTGATTGCATTGAGGCACCCGATGGCTCTCTATTGTTCTCGGATGATACAGGACATCGTATTTACCGTTTGCGCGCCAGTCAGCCCTAAGTCACCAGGGGGCAGGCTTGATGCCATTTGGGGCGCTTGCCACAATGCAAGCACTGCGCTTATAGTCGCGGCTTATGTTGGATATACGCTGGATTAGGGAGCATGCCGATGAGGCCAAGCAAAGGTTAGCCTCTCGACATGGAGGCGAGGAAGAAAAGGTCGACTCACTCCTGGAATTGGACGCCAAACGGCGAGCCTTGCTGACCGAGGTTGAGCAGCTCAAGGCTGAGCGCAAGGCTGTGTCCAAGGAGATCGGAGCGCTCATGGCCAAGCAGTGTCATGAGGAGGCCGCAGCGCGCAAAGAAACAACTCGCGAGCTCGGGGATCGCATCGCAGCCATGGATCGTGAAGTGAACCAAGCAATCGCAGCGCAGGATGCCATCCTGCTTTCTTTGCCAAACTTACCGCATTCAAGTGTCCCTGATGGAACCAGCGAGGCCGATAATCCTGAAATCAGGACCTGGGGTGAACCCGCTTCATTTGATTTCACCCCTCAATCCCATGTCACCCTCGCTGAGCGTCTTTCGCTGATAGATTTTGCTCGCGGGGCCAAACTCTCAGGAAGCGGGTTCTTACTCTACACAGGCTGGGGGGCTCGCCTGGAAAGGGCCCTGATTCAATTTCTGCTCGACTTGCACACCCGGGAACACGGCTACGTGGAAGTGTCTCCTCCCTTTGTGGTGAGCCCCGAGTGCATGACCGGTGTGGGGCAATTCCCAAAGTTTTACGATCAAGCCTACGCTGTTCAGGAAGGACAGGATGGTTCAACCCTCGGCAAACTTTACCTCATTCCGACTGCTGAAGCCCCTGTTGCAAACATTCATCGTGAAGAACTGCTCAAGGAAGAAGATCTCCCTGTTTTTTATTGTGCTTACAGCCCATGCTTTCGGGCTGAAGCAGGAGCTGCTGGCGTCGGTACACGCGGCATGATCCGCGTTCATCAGTTCGATAAAGTGGAAATGATCAAGATCGTACGCCCTGAAGAGGGCTATCGTGAGCTTGATGCCATGGTTGCCAATGCCGAGAAGGTTCTGCAGTTGCTAGGGCTTCACTACCGGGTGATCCTACTTTGCACTGGGGATATGGGTTTTGCTAGCGCCAAGACTTTCGATATCGAAGTTTGGGCTCCAGGGCAGGGAAGCTACCTTGAGGTTTCAAGTTGTTCCAACTGTGAGGATTTTCAGAGTCGGAGGATGAATTTGCGTTTCAAGTCCTCCGATGGAAAGAATCTGCATCCTCATCTGCTCAATGGGAGCGGCACGGCGCTGGCAAGGCTTTTTGTGGCCCTGATTGAAACACACCAGCAGTCAGATGGCTCCATTTTCATACCGGAGCCTCTCAGGCCCTATTTGGGGGCTGACTCCATCCCAACCCCAGCATGAGGTGCTTTTGCCCTGACATCCTGATGCTCAATGTCTCAGCCTATCTTAATCGGGAGTCCCTGGCCTCATGAAAATCATGCAGGTAGCCGGGGAGTGTTTTCCCTACTCCAAGACTGGTGGACTTGCCGACATGGTGGGGGCTTTGACCAAGGCCCTAGCTCATCAAGGTCATGAGCTGACCCTTGTTACCCCTCTTTACCGAGGCATGGAATCATGGCTAAGCAAAACCAAACCATTGGATTGGAAACTCGAGCTACCTATCGGCAATCGTCTTGTTACGGGGCAAATACGCGTGCTCCAAGTCAGTCAGGACTTCCGAGTACTGATGGTGGATCAGCCAGATTTTTTCCAACGCAAGGGGATCTATGGTGAAGATGGGGAGGATTATGCCGATAACGCAGAGCGGTTTGTGTTCTTCTGCAAGGCCTGTGTTAATTTGGCTCGTTATCTCCCAGATGCTCCGGATTTGATCCACGCACACGATTGGCAATCCGCCCTGGTGCCCATGCTCATGCATCATGAACGGATGCGAGGGGGTTGGGCTAAAGTGCCGCCTTCGCTCTTGACCCTTCACAACCTGGCCTATCAAGGCAATTTCCCTCCTGCTTCCTTTGGCTTATCGAATCTTCCTGAGAATTATTTCACCCCGCAAAGTGCCGAATTTTATGGGCAATTTAGCTTTCTTAAAGCTGGATTAATTCATGCAGACAGACTGACTACGGTTAGCCCAACCTACGCACGGGAAATCCTCACCGATGAATTTTCCTGTGGTTTGGGAGGGGTGCTCAATCAGCGGGCAGACCAGCTGCATGGGATCCTCAATGGTGTTGATTATGATGATTGGCAGACGGGAAAAAACCCTCACCTGACCCATTCCTATGACCGAACCAACATGCGGGGTAAGGCTCAAGGTAAACTGGCATTACAGAAGCAACTCGGGCTTGATCCATCGACCACCAAACCGCTGTTCGGTTGCGTGAGTCGGCTGGTTGATCAAAAAGGTATGGACATCCTCATGCCGGCACTCAATGCCACTCTGGATCGCGGTTATCAGGTGGCCTTGCTTGGGTCAGGTATGCCCCATTATCAGGAGGGATTCGAACGCATCGCAGCTCGTTTTCCAGAGCAGGTTTCCGTGACCATCGGGTATGATGACGCTTTGGCGCATCGGATCGAGGCTGGTAGCGACTTTTTCTTGATGCCTTCGCGATTTGAGCCATGCGGGCTCAATCAAATGTATAGCCTGCGCTATGGGAGCATACCCATTGTCAGGAATGTAGGCGGCTTGAGTGATTCGGTCGTGGGGCTGGATGAGAACCCAACTCAGGCTGACGGTATCAAGTTCTCTGACTTTGGTGTGAGTGCACTGATGCAGGCTTTAGCCCAAGCACTGGAACTTTACCAAGACCAGAAACAGTTGAAGGCTATGCAAAAGCGAGGCATGGCAAGGGATTTTTCCTGGCAAGCCACCTCCAATGCATACCTTGAACTTTACCGCCAAATGGTCTCGTGATTGCCTCCTTACGGGGGTTGTCAGGGCACTGCCTCCATTCACTCAAGGTTGCGGTGGATCCAGTTCGACAGCACGGGCGTTTTCAGTGGGCTCGGTAGCCTGAATCGACTGATTTGCCGACTGAATCTTGTCCCCTGGCGAGAGAGACTCCAAGGCGGTTGAAGATTGGCTTTCCTGAGGCTCTCTTTTTCGGGGAGGCCACATAGATTCTTCTCCTGGTCGTCGTTCACCTGGCCTGGTACCGTCTTCTCGACGTCTGAGCCCGCCTTCTCGAGGCCCGCCACGCCCTCCAGGGCCACGCTGCCTTCTGGCCTTGATGATTTCCTCGAACTGCGTGGCTTGCTCTTCGGTAAGAAAAGATTTGATGGATGCGTTGACCGTTGAAAACTCCTCATCAATCCTTGGACGCATTGCTTTCATGATAGTATCCATGCGCTCTTGGCTCTCGGTAAGAAGTTGGGTGATGTGGGTTCTCTGAGTTTCAGAAAGTTCCAGGCGCTCACCGAAGCGCTGGATGAAATCATGCATTCTGGGCCCTCTGGGCATGTTTTCCCTGCGCGAATCGGGCATGTTTTGCTGGTTGCGGAGATCAGACCAGAACACACCGGTGACGATACCAGTTGCAAAGATGACCGTTGTGGCCAGGATGATTTTCCAAGAAGCGGTCATCACCAGGTTTCCTCAAGGGACTGCAATGGTTGGATCATGGTGAGTTGGAGTTCGTTGACCAAGGCTTCTTCTCCTGGCTGACCAGCACTGCCATTCATGGAAGCCCAGAGGGTGGTGCAGAGCATCAAGGCAAGGCAAGGGACGGAGGCTTTCCAAAGTCCCAGGGCCCAGAAGGAGCCAGAATCCACCGATTCGACTGGTGTGATGTGAGCCATGATCCGTTTTTCAAACGCATAGGGTACCGTGTCATCTTCCCGAATCCTGCGGGCCGCGCGGAAGAGACGCTCATACATGTCTTGAGGTTGTTTCATGTATCGTGGTTTGGGAGTTGAGTTCGTTGGGTAGTGGCCAATAAAATTAATAGGTGTTGGGATCTATATTTTCCAGCAACTGACGCATTTCCTTGCGTGCTCGGAAGGCTCTGACTTTAACAAGTGCCACAGACCAGCCCGTCAACTGAGCGATCTCGCGAACCGATTTGCCTTCAAGCTCTTGTAAAGTTAGGACCATGCGTGAGGCAGGTTTCAAGGATTCCATGACGGTATGAACAATCGCCTTGGCCGCTTCCTGTTGCACTCGTTGATCGTTTTGATCCTCTCCGACCACCTCTAGGAGGTCAAAATCATCGGAGGATATATCCGTAAAAGAGGCCACCTTGCTGCGCTGGTGTCGTCTTAAATAATCATAGCAGGTGCGAACCGCGATTTTCATGAGCCAATGTTCGAAAGGGGCATCCATGCGATAGGAGCTCAACTTTCTGAACGCCTTGAGAAAAACTTCCTGAGCGATGTCCTCAACCTCATTCTCACGTCTGGCATATTTTCTTGCTGTGGCGAAAATACGACCTTGGTAAACCTTGATCAATGTTTCGAATGCCTCGGTATCACCGTCCAGAATCTGCTGGATGATCCGGTTCTCACTCGACATGTCAGGCTTGGCTGTGACATCCATCATGCCAGAGATGAAGTCTTTGACTGACAACATGTTGTAGGCGTGTGACATGGTTTTTGTTTAAGTGGTGGCAGTGTTTTTAGTTCGCAAACAGGGATCGATCCGCTGCGCTGCACTGCCTCCATACTCTGACAAAGACGTTCCACAAGTCCGGGAGGTTACAAGTCCAATCCAATCACCGGCCTTCTCCCAGTGTCTGGTAGTAAGTCTCAACCAGTTCGCTGAAAGCATCAGGAACTGGATCCCTGTCAATGGGGACCATGGCTTCTCGGGAAGCCCTCCTGGCGAGCTCTTCATTGATGCGCTTACGCACTTCATAGAGGGGCTTTTCGATTTGAAGCCTCACAAGATCCCATTTTGGGGTTTCACCTTCGTCGCGCGATTCTCGGCGGATCACGCGCGCTCTATCCCTAATGGTGGCTATATCATTCTGCAGTTCAGGGAGATCGACCATTTCTTCGGCTTCACGAAGCCCATCCGACCACTCCCGATAGCGTTCCCCTGTGATGGGGCCTTCATTTGCCGCAGAATTTGACTGCTCATCGCCACCACCCTGATTGCGCCATGCTTGCGCCATGCTCGCGCCTCCATTCCCTCTCAGTTGCTGAGGTTGACCGCCCTGACCGCCTTGACCGCCTTGACCCGGTTGAGGGGTAGGGGGTCCATTGGGCGGATTTTGGTCAGGATTCTCCGCGGGTGATGAGCCGCTTCCAGTTTGAGCTATGGAGGCCTCTTGAGCCCTGCCTTCTTGCGCGCTTGCTACCGCCTCTGAAGGATTTGGCTGGGAGCTTGCTGAGCTTTGCTGAGCTGAGCTGCCCTCTTGGTTGGGGGGGGTAGCTGGGCCCGCATTTTGCGCTATTTGGGAAGGATCCCCAACCTCCCGAGGGCTGTCTTGACTCGATGCTTGAGCGATTTCAGATTCAAGATCCTGTGCGAGTTCCTCAAGCAAGGCGCGTGCTCGTCGCAGGCCTTCAACCCCATCGCCAAGGATACTTGTCGCTGCTCGGTCAATTCGCTCTTCAAGGGATTCAATTTCCGGGTGAATGCGATCCTCCACCTCGGCAGCTCGTTCTGCCATGTTCAAGAAAGACAATTGTTGGGTCGTTTCCAATAATCCATCCAGCTGATTTTGGTCTGTTTGACGGTAGGTTTCGCTAAGCTGTCTGGAGAGAAGGGGTTCAGCATCCTCAGCATCCTGGCTGATTTGTCTTATTTGCTGCATGATCGATTCCAGCTCTTCACGCTGCTTCTCACTCAATTCCATGGCTTCCCGTGCTGAGGAAGAAGTGGCCAGAGATTGTTTTGAGGTATCCCTTTGGGCCTCTTCGAGACGATCCCTGATCCCGTCCTGACGTGCTCCGATCTCTCGAGCCTGATTCCTGAGCTCTTGCATGGCTTGAGAAAACTCGCTGGAGTTGCGCTGTCTGAAATCCTCCCTCATAGACTCCAGCCCCTCCTGAGCTCTGGAACCTGCAGCCAGAGCGCTTGAAATAGCCTCGTTGTCAATCGCTTCGGCTGCCTGTTGAGCCTGGTTGCGAATTTGGTCGAGCTGATCCATGGCCTGAGCGTTATCAGGGTCCTGGCTCTGGGCTAGACGTTCATTGAGCTCATCCATGTCCTCCAACATGCGCCGTTGCTCGTCTCTTAGGCGTTTGAGTTCCCGTTCAAGGGTCTCGCGTTGCTCCTCATCCGCTGCCTCGGTTAAAGCAGTCTGTAGCTCTTGCAGCCGCTCGTTGAGATCCTCTTGGCGCCTGGCTAGGTCCTTGAGGCGATTGAGTTGCTGCAGCGATTCATTTTGTTCGGTGGTTTGCGAGCCAGAGGCCTGGCTTTGAGTTTCGTATCGGTCCTGTTCCTCGGTGAGGTCTAATTGATTGAGCTGTTGCTGGGAGCGTCCACCACCACCTCCGCCACCACCACCCTGTCCCTGCGTGACATTGGATTCGTTGGGACGTGACTTGAGAAGCCACTGGTAGGCTTGCTGTTCATGCACCAGCGCCTGAGAAAGGGCTGTGAGCGAGCGGTCATGGACTCCATCGTAAAGGGAGTCGGCCGCTTGACTCATGGCCTCACGAGCCTGATTCATGGCCTCTGTGGCTTCAGCATCGGTCAGTTCTTCAAGCATGGTTTGGGCCTGGTTCATGGCCTCTTCCTGGGATTCCAAAACGACATTGAGATCCTCGCTGTCCTGATCTGAAAGGGCACTGCCGCTCGGTCGCCTTCTGATATTCCATGTGGCACTGATGATCTCCTTTTGCATCTCTGCCAATTGCATGGCTGGGTCTTGTTGAGAAGAGGCTCCATCTTGTTGCTCTGACTGTTGTGATGAGGACTGTCCAGGCTGACCCTGACGAAAAATCTCCTCAAAAGGGCGGATTTCTCCGAAAAAGATGTCCGAGTAATTTTTGCGGAGCGCACCATCCGGGCCTAAGTCCTCAGCCCAAAGATAGTAGGAAATCAGGCCGCCGGGTTGCATCTTTAGCAGTTCGAGTTCGAGCAGGTGATTCAGGTTCGCTTTTTCCTTGGCACCCGCCTCCATGCCAAGGGTTACCTCAATAGCGTCTTGGCCTGAAACCTGGTAGCCGATACCATAGCCTCTTAGGCCGTAGTCATCCCAAGCCTCGCCTTCAAACTCAACCTCCTCAAGAGCAGAAAATCGCTGGTCACCCCTTGGGAACACCCACTTGAGATTAGGGGGTTCATTGGGTGTGACCCGGATATGGATAGAGGGTGGTTGTTTGTTACTGCGTCCTTCTAGGTCAGTCAGATGGAGTTCGTAGCGTCCTGTGGTCTGCAGGGGCGTTTCCAATAGAAAAATGTTACTCCGGAGGGTGTCAGGGACCAGAGGTAATAAGGCTCCCTCTTGATCCATGAGCATGGCTGATTGAAGTGCCTTGTTGATTTGGAATTCGTAGCGGAGCTGGGAACCCTCCACAGCAGAGATCCTCAAAGTATCTTTGATGGACCTCTCATCGAGCCCCGTGTAGCTGGGGTAATTGATATGGGCATCGGCCTGGATGAGTTTAGGGAACTCGAATACCGACAGCTTAAAAGTTTCAGACTGCTCGTCGTCAAAGGTAATGTAATAGGCCGTATCTGTTTCAACTGAAAGAAGGCTGGCACCAAAAAGAGGATCCTCCATGCTTCGCGCCATTTCCATGCGCCTGGTGTTCCCATCTGACGGCATGATGATCAACGAAACCTTTTGAGGCACATGCTTCCCAAATCGAGCGGTCACCACGACCGCATCTCCCTTCTCCAACTCTAGATTGCCCGGCTCCACCTTCAACATGCCACTGAAGGCTGCAGAAGCCCCAGATTCTTGATGATCCACGGCCAAGTTGGCGAGCAGGTAAGTCGCCACCAGAACAATGAGAAAACTGCAAAATCTTATGATGCCAGAATAAAATAATCTAAGGTGAAAGGAGTGGTCCCAGGGTTGCTTGAGATGATGCTCAAGCGCCTCACGAATCACCCTTTCCTGCAGGTAATGATATTGCCCGCTGGCTGGGTCGGGGGTTTGGTCCAGTGCGGTGATCAGCGCAGCCCGCAGGGAAGGATGTTCTTGTTCGATACGCTGGGCAAGCTCCTGGACTGAGTGCTTTTTTCGGAGCGAGCGCAGCCAAAGAAACAGTAATCCTAATCCCACAGTGAGGGCGTAGCTTTTCCAAAGTAAGCTTTTAGCCAGGGCAAGCTCATTTGCTAAGGCGACAAGCCCCAAGCCAATCAGACCCGTAACGGTCAGGAATAAGGACATTTGGCGCCTGAGTTGCTGTTGCCGGTAGCACCGCAGAATCGGTTCCAAAACCTTGGAGATGGTGGGGTTTGACATGAGGGTCCTCTGGTTTGGTGGCTGCCTGGATATTTTCTTCGACGGTTTCCTCGAGGAGCCCTGGCTTGCTAGGGCGACAGAAGGAGCATGACATAGACATTGTGACGCTAAACCTCACTGATTGCAATGGGTTTTGAGTCTTATGGGTGTTGAGTTAACCGGGAGGCTGGGCTTACTTGGGGGCCCTTTTGTCAGTTACCGGGAGGTCGCCTCGTCTTGGTTTTGGGCAACACGGGTTTTCAATACGGCGATCATGGGTTCGCTGAAACCCTCTTCACCAGCCAAAATACGCCCTAAGAGCCCTTGGAGTAGTTCGTCGTAAGGGGGTAGGGAAAGTCGCTGACTAGCGGCCTCAACTCGGTCCTGGTAACGTTGCCAGGCTACCTGCGCAAGATTCGAATAGCCCAGCGCTTGTTGTTCTTCCCCTAAGGCTAGGTAGTAAAGGAACTGGCGTTGCATCCCCTCAATGATCACCCTGGCTTGGTTCATGTCGGCTTTGACCAGGTTGCGCTCAAATCGATTGAGTGCAAAAGCCTCCAGACTCATGCCATCGGGGATGGAATCCGGAAAGCGCTCAAGCAATTGCTCAAACCAAAGACCAGCAGTCTGAAGCTGATGGTGGAGATAAAAATAGTAGCAGGCATTTTGCAAAAATTCAGTGTGTGCCCTATCGATTGTCGTGAGATAATTGCTGTTCTCTTCCTCTTTTCTGACCTTGAGAAACATCGCATGAGTGTAGGGAGCAAGATCTAGATTGGGCGCGTACTCGAGTGTTTGGTCGATAGAGTTTTCAATCAGTCGGCCTCTTTCAAAGGCCAGAGCCATACTCTGCCATATGATGCGGCGCAGAAAATTTTTCTCCCCTTGCTTTGCGTTTTCCAGCCCAACCCATGCCCAGTAAATCGCTTGGGTTTCAGGCAGGCGCCAGTCAAACTTCCCCAGGTTATCTTCAATGCGCTTCATGGTCTCGACATCCATGCCAAACTGATCGAGCAGTCTTTGACGTAACTGCTGCACCTGCTGGTCTTTGGAGGCGAGGATGACGTCTAGATCTGGGGCATTTCCTAAAATCTGCCGCATTTCTCTGGCCCAACGTTCCTTGTAATAAAGATGGGTGTCATCAAGGTTGCCTCCCATTTTATCTTGGAAAATCCACGCTAATTCTCGATAGATCTCAGCTGATTCTGGGTTATATCCAAGCGCCTCTTGCCTCAGGAGGTTGATCCCACCTTGAACCCAGCGCCAACGTTCCTCAGGTTGTTCGAATTGCTTGGAGATGTTGTAGACCATGTTCCACGACTGGAAGGTCCAGACCGATGGGAATGTGGGCTGTAACTTGGTGATCCAGTCTGCCAGAGAGAGGGTTTCGAAAAACCTTCCATCTTCCTGCAGTCTGGAGGTTCTTGCCCAGAGAGCATTGGCTATCAGCCCGCGGAATCCACCCAGGGCGACGCTGGAAAAAGCCAGAATGGGGGGTGCATTGCGCAAGGGTTCCATGCGAGTCAGCCCAAGCTCCAGGCGTTTGAGGTTCAGACGACCCTGCACCCAATGGTTCGAGGCAATTGCCAGCACGATGAGGCAAACCAACCCCAATTTTCTCATGCTTCCTGATGCCAAGGGTGAACTCATCTCTGATCCAATTCCTTTCGTGTGAGGAACAACATCCCCAGTCCCATCAAGGAGCCTCCTAGGAAACCGATCACCAGTAATATGTGGGTGATCAGGGCTGCAAATGGAATGCTTCGCCCTGTGACCAGCCGATCGATGGGGGCGATGGATCGGAGGGTTTCAGTAAAATGATGGAGTAACGTAAAGATGGGAACCATGAACCAATCCAAGTAATCCCAGCTCGCTCTTCCAGTATGCTCATCGACCGAGGAAATCGTGCCTTCACTGACTATGGATCGGAAGAGGGAATCTGAGCTGGTCACCATCAGCACAGTGAGGATGAGAAAGGTAGCCACCGGGAGTGAAGCAAAAGTGGCAGCCCAGAGTCCCATGGCAGCAAGGAGCCCCATCCAAGCCAGGAGGACTGCCAACCCTTTGAAAAAGTTGAACAAGAAAGTCCCGTCTTTCGAGAGCACTTCCAGACCATCTTCAGGTTTGAAAATCAGGCTTTGGTCTGAATAGTTACGGCACTCGACGCGTAGCATGCCATCAGCATCTATCAGTGAAGCAGGAACTGACCATTCGTGAGTTGCCATGGGAGCCAGGTCCAGTTCCTTTTCAAATCGCTGAGGGGAAACTGGGTTGCCGACAATCCATGTCATGCGATAAGTCTGCTTAGAGGTGTCGGGAGGCGCATAGAACTTGGCTCGCAGCTGCAGGGTGTCTCCCTCCTTGAGGGAGCTGGAACCTCTCACCGGAACCTGCCATTGTCGCATGCGCAGGGGTTGGACAAGTTGGTTCATCCACTGAACTTCTTGGCGTAAGCGTTCTTTGACTAACGCCACATCCAGCGACTCATAACTAACTTGTTCTTGCCTCTTTTCAAAGAGGCGCTGGACCTCAGCCTCTTCATCTGGAAAGGGCTCAAGATGGCTGGCCCTGGAGGTCAAAACACTTTGTCTAAGCTTCAACTGTTCCTCGACCGAAAGATTTTTTGCATGCCAGGAGAGCTGGCTAAGGATACCCGCACCAGCTATCCCCAGAAGCAGGGTATTTAATGCACCAATACCGATCCATCGCCCTAACCAGAGTTCCCATCTGGCAACTGGTTTGCTCACGAGCAATGTGATATGGCGTTTTTCCAGATCCTGGGCCAGGATCCCGCACGAAAGCCAGATGGTCGCTGCAGCCAATAGGATGCTAGTGGTCATCAAGCTGTAGGAAAGTTGCACCTGGGCGAACATCTGAGCAGTGCCGTCATGACGGATAAAATAAGGAATCAATACGATGGCGAGCCCCAGCAGAAGGCATAACCAAGGGATGAGCTTGAAGCGGAAAGCAGCACGGAATGTCAACCGGGCGATGGTCAGGATGCGTTGGAGTGAAGCGCTGGTCATGTGATTGGCCAAATCCGTATTGCTTACTTCAATTCGCGGTGTTCAAACATGAGGGAAGCTGCCCCCAAGGTCATGACTAGCCCACCCACAGCGTATTGAAAGGCACCCAGGATGTAGGCAAGCGGGATATTTTTTTTAAGCGCCAAAGCATCCGCCATCCAGAAGAGCTGCCAGTTCGGGAGGATGCCGTAAAGTAGGCTAGCCCATAGCGAACCTGACTCGGCCTGATTGCCCAGAAAATGGTCTGAAACCAGCCCAGCAAGAAACAGCGCTAAGCACACCACCAGTGTGGGAATCATACTCAGCCGAGTACTGCACGCGATGGCGATCCCTCCCACCAGCCAGAGGGCCATGATGATCAGGATCACCGCGCGAATCATGCGGGTATCCAAGCCCATACCAAAGGACTGAGGTTCCCACTGGCGAGACAGGAAATTGATCAGAACAAAACCTGTCAGCATGCAGGCTGCCTGAGCCAGCACGGTAGGGCCCACAAAGGGTTTCATGAGGAAAAAATGGACCGCAAGCCCGATTGTGAAAGCCAGCATGATGGATGATGCCATGATGAGAATCGCCGGATAATCAGGAGATCCGTAAACATCAAAGGCCATACGGGTAGCCAGCAAAGCGCTCAAGGCCCCACACAAGCATTGAAGAGTCAGTGCTCCCGCCAGTCCGGTAAATTTAGCCAAGATGAAGGTCAACCTGCCAACTGGTTTGGAAAGCACTGCCAGAGCAGTGCCTGACTCCACCTCTTCGTCGATTGAAACCGTTGCGCCCAACACAGCACTCAGAAGGCCCGTAATAAATAAAGTAGCCAAAACTCCCCCGTGGACCATGGATGCATCCTCCTCAGCCCCTGCATAATAAAGGCTAGCAAGAAACAACATGAAAATGGAGGAGCTGACCATGAGCACCAGAAAAATGGGCTGTCGGGTCAACTCCTTGAAGGCATTGCGCGTTATCGTCCAAAAAACTTTCATTCTATTCTAATGATGCCTCTTACTGCTGTGCTCAGTCGTTCCTCCGAGCACCGGATCAGTTGGGCAATGGTTTGCCTCGGGTTTCCGGGGCCAGCCAAATGACAAGCATCCCGACGAGGTAAACCAGTGTGATCACACTGCCCATCCGTGCGTAATCGCCGCCGAACAGCGCAACCAATTGTCCGCTAGCAATAGCCCCCATGGCTGCGAGGAACCTCCCGGCATTGTAGCCAATTCCTTGCCCCGTAGCCCTCGATCGCGTGGGAAATAATTCAGGCAAATAAAGCGGAAACCAACCATAAAATGCTGCGGTGGTCATACCAGCAAGGAAGATGAGCGTTTTGAGCCAATTGCCATAGGCTAATCCTCCTCTGAAAAGGAACCCGCAGACCAGCAGCGAACCCAGGCATAGAAAGAAAAAGGCCCAGCGGCGTCCGAGTTTTCCGCCCATGAGTGCCCCACCTAAGCAGCCAACAATTGCCCCAGCTCCGCTCAACATCGTGGCCTCGCCCTTGGCTCCAGGGAGATGATCGCCTGTCATTTGGTCGACCCAGAGAGGGATCCACTGCACCGAACCCCATGTGCCAATCAGAGCGATAGAGGACAAGCAGATGGCCAGGAGGGTGTGCCAGAGCAGGGGAGGAGTCATGATCTCCCGAATGGGCGAATGATCACGGTTGTTCTCTCTGGCGGACTGCCATTTCTGAGACTCCGGCACAAATAATCGTATTAGTAGGACAAGCAGGGCAGGGGCAATCCCAACCAGCCACATCCATCTCCAATTGTCCTGACTGACCTGCCAGGTTCTCCCGATCGCCCCTACCAGCAGGAAGCCGACGTTTGCGGCCGCGCCAATGATCCCTGCCATCATGGGGCGCCATCGCTCTGGCCAACTCTCCATCACCAAAGCGACCCCCAAGGACCATTCACCCCCCATGCCGAGGGAAGCTAAAAATCGGTAGCCGGCCAAATCCCAAGGTGATTGGGCAACATAACCCATACCTGTGCAAAGCGAATAAAGCAGGATGCTCCATGACATCGCCTTAACCCTGCCTATGCGATCACCTAGGGCCCCGAAAAGGAAGCCTCCCAGTGCAGCGCCCACTAGAAAAACGGCTGTGATCCAGCCCATCCATTGCCCAACAAACTCATCCGAGCCCGCATTGCTAGCGAACATGTCCATGAGTGCTGGACGCGCCACAATGGGAAATAACCCCATTTCAAAACCATCAAACATCCATCCCAGGAATGCCGCACTCAGCACAAGGATAGATCCTCTGTCAGGGGTCGATGAGTTAAGGTTGCCAAGGCTCATGCTATACTGGTTTGGTTGCTTTTAATGAGCTGCTGGTTCCTAGGTGCGATACGAGTCATGCACTGCGGGTTGACACCAAGATAGCTTGCTTACATCTTAATCATGTTCTCTTTCTCGCTCAATCCCGTATCATTCGATGGCCATCCTAATCAGAATACCTAGTTCTCTTCGAAAGTGGTCGGATGATCAGTCAAGCTTGAGTGTTGAGGCTCGGACTGTCGGGGAAGCTCTTTCTGGTCTAATAGCCATCCACCCTGATCTTGAGGCTCATGTGCTCTCTGCAAGCGGTGACGTCCCGGGTTTTG
>Ga0181581_10002329_pt1 | contig 14858 bp, 7 predicted proteins | sample 071ome_22_FD_132433 | JGI IMG/M metagenome (GOLD analysis project Ga0181581, IMG submission 132433) | Coastal salt marsh microbial communities from the Groves Creek Marsh, Skidaway Island, Georgia - 071404AT metaG (megahit assembly) | ecosystem: Environmental > Aquatic > Marine > Intertidal zone... | reverse complement strand
CCAAGGGCACGACTCCATGGATTCACCATAGCCAGCGAAGCGGTCATGGCCGCTCCGGATTGAATGAAATGACGACGATTGAATGATTGTTTCATGATTTGAATAGTTTTTCAAAACGCCGGGCAAATGTCCCTTGAGTTTTGAGTTAAAGGCAAATTAAGACTCAGCGGCATACAGGTCGAATCGGTGATCGACCCCAGCCTCCTGGGTATCGCCACGATGAAAGAAGAAACGGTATTTCCAGGTCAGGGCCTCACCATCCTTGATGATGAGGTCACCGACTCCTTTTTCCTTCTTTTCAAAATTATGAACGCCAAACGGGTTGGCAGCAAACAAGCCGTAATCACGGACGTGCCACCAGGTGGGATGACGAGGGTTGGATGGATGGTCAAAGATGGCTACCCCAACGGTGTGCTTCTCCACTGGGCCAACATAATCAACCCATTTGGCGCGTTTGCCCCAAGTCTGCCCGTCCTTGACCCCCTCGCTATTGAGGATGTGTCCACCGGCTACCTTGCCCTTTAAGCGCATGGTAGGAGCCAGTCGTAGCGCCATACTCCCCTCCTTGGTATCTCCCATGGTTAATTGGCCATGCGAGGCCCTCACTTCGATATCAAAATCAACGATCCTCTCCTCATCTGGTCGATTATGAATGGTCATGGTGCGAACGTCGCTTCCCACGATGGTCCCATCCTTGGCAATAAGATGATTCAGGGTCTTGATGATGCCTTTCTTGGCGCCAGAGCTGATGCGCAGGAACGCAACGTGGTGTGTGGTGCCTGCGCTGGAGCTTTCCGACCAGAAATCGTGACCATTAATCTCCCCATGAGCATACCAGAAGGACTTGTGATGGGGGTGATCATGCTCTTCACCAGCTCCCTCAGCCATGGGCCAATTGCGAGTCATTGGGAGTCCCTTGGGCCCCATAACGGGGTAAAAGAAGGGACGCGAAACGTCCTGATAGTGATATTCGGTGAAAAATTCCCCGTTAATTTCGATGCGTAGCTTATTGTCAATTGGCTTGATCAATACACCCTGGTAGGTGTTCTCCGCTCCCAGAGTCGAGGCAGGTATGGAAGCGATCAGGCAGAAGCATAGTAGCCGTTGAAGGAATCTAGTGGTCAGCTGCATGCTTTGCTTTATCCCTGATTACCATGGGTTTTGCAATAAAAAGGTCATCCCCTAAGGCTGCATCAGGGACAGTGGGTTTAAACAATGATGGGCCTCTGGGGGAAGGCCCTAAAAGGTTCAAGCCCATGGAGACATGTTCAGTTTGCTGGTGCCACAAAAAAGATGAGCCAGTAACCAACCCCCATCAAGCAGAGATCGACCAACATGTGGGCAAGCCAGGCACCGAGTATGGACTGATGCCTGATCATCAACCATGACCAGACCGCCCCAGCTGCCCCAACACAGCACCCGAAGAACCAACCCATCGGACCAGCAAAGAAGGTCGTGGTCACCACGAAATGATGTGCGGCAAAACCGACCGCGCCCGTTAGGTGAGCCATCCATGCTTTGGGAAAACAACGATGCAGCTGTCCAAAGACGAACCATCTCCAATAGTATTCTTCCAGCAAGCTGTGCCCAATGGAAATAAAGAGAGCAAAGACGGGAAAAAAGCGAATAATTCCCATGTCGGTCGCCTTCTGGCGAACCATTTCGGCTTGGTTTCTCACCAAATCTCCCCAGGGAGTCAGCAAGGTTAGGAGAATCACAGATCCCATGAGAAATCCGCATATTGCGCCCTCCTTAGCCATCTTAGCATCCAGTCGGAAATAGCCTCGAAGGTGTGACCACGGCAGTTTAAGCAGCACAAAAACCGCCAGTGCGGGCCACAAAAAGGTGTATACTTTAACCAACCCATAGATTATCTGAACGAGTTGGCTTTGATCCTTCAGGTTAAAGTAAATCAGGGAACCCAATAAGGGAATCACCAGGGCCGGCAAAGTGACTAAATAAATAATGGCTTGGTGGGAATGTTTTTTCACTCGGACGAGGACTAGACGGGGGACAATGGGCTGGAAGAGAATACCTTGCACTCGAGTTAATTCAAAAGAGACCTTTATTTCAAGCAGGATGAATCCCCAACAAAACACGTAGTTAGGTCGAGCGAAACAAAACCTAACTTTTTCCTTTGTCAGAGGTTGACATGAATGTGTTTCGGTGATCTATTGGGTGCAGATTTCAAGAATTTCGAGTGGTTGAACACACGAAGACTTACAGGACTTAAAGGATTATCCGGCAAGTTGTGTTGACCCTCACCGGCTTTTTGATGAGATCTAAAAGTTTCATCAAAATCCTACATAATCCTACTATTGAATACTGGTTCTGGAAATTCCCCGGGCCCTTAGCCATCCTCTGGTGATAGGGCCCGGTTTTATTTTAGCCCCCTTTTATCTCACCCCCAAGTGCATGTTTTCGACGACTTGGGGATGTTGCTACCTGTTTCCATCCTGAATTGACGGCACTGAAGGGATGCCATCATCCGGCCAACCGCCCTACTGAAACACCATCGCTTTCAAAAACCATACCCTAGAGAACCCCTCCTAGGCCTAGTTCAAAGCTTAGGTTGGCTTTTGCCCTTGATACCATGGAGGTGTTTTCACAAGATCCGCTCATGATCCTGCCCATCGTTAAATATGGCCATCCAGTCTTACGCCAGCGCGGTCGTCCTATTGATGTGTTTGATCAATCCCTTGAGGACCTGGTGGATGCCATGCTTGACACCATGTATGACGCTGATGGAGTCGGCCTTGCTGCGCAACAGATTGGGAAGGCTCTTCAACTTACCGTGGTGGATGTTTCTCAGTCTGATGATCGTCCTAGCTCCATGAAGGTGAACAATGAGCCCGTTGATCTCCAGGAATACATGCCCCTGGTTCTAGTCAACCCCCTGATTGATCAGCCAAGTTCCACAGTATCAGGCCCTGAAGGCTGTTTGAGTTTCCCTGAGATCTATGCAGATATCGATCGCCCGGAGCAAGTGCGGGTCAGAGCACAGGATCACAAGGGCAACCCCGTTGAATTTGTCTGCGATGGCCTACTAGCCAAAGCAATTCAGCATGAAGTGGACCACTTGAATGGCATCCTTTTCATTGATCGCATGTCGACCCGAGACAAGGATAGGTGGCGACCTCAGCTAGAATCATTGCAAGATCAAACCAAACAGGCACTCAAGGCAGATTAGGTCCCAAGCCCAGACTCAGGATTCAGTCATACTGTTTTCTCAAGTGAGAGGGTAGGATATTAAGTTCACCTCGGTATTTGGCAACCGTCCTCCTCGCGATCTTGATTTCTTTGCCCATCAGCAATTTGACAATCTGATCATCAGAAAGTGGTTTGGAGGGATTTTCATCTCGCACCATGTCGTTGATCAAATCCTTGACCGAAGCATTAGAAACATCTTCACCCGACGCAGTCTGAATTCCTGAGGTAAAGAAAAACTTCAGTTCAAACAGTCCCTGAGGGCACTCCAAATACTTGCCTGAGACAGCTCGACTGACCGTGGTTTCGTGAACCCCGACCTGTTCGGCTACCTGCATCATGGTCATGGGTTTGAGATGGGTGATCCCATGATCAAAAAAATCTCGCTGCCGACGGAGAATTTCGTGGGCGATCTTGGTGATCGTCTGCTGTCGCTGATCAATGCTCTTAATCAGGAATTTTCCTGACCTGATTTTTTCTCGGATGTATTCCTTCAGATCGGTTGCGCTGGAAGAAGTTGAAAGGAGATCCTTGTAGGTGTTACTGATTCGAATGCGCGGAATGTGGTCATTGTTAACACTAATCTGATACTCACCATCTTCTGCACGAGTGATGAATACTTCGGGGGTCACGTAAGTTTCAGTATCACCACGAAAGGCACCACCGGGTCGGGGATTGAGATGACTGATGCGCTTGGCGGCCTGAACCACGGCATCAAGTGATTGCCCAAGATCCCGAGCGATATCGGGGAATTTACGCTTCCCAAGCAAGGGAAAACATCGATCCAGGATTCGATACTCCAAGCTTTGCTGTTTGCCGATGCGCTCGAGTTGCAACATCAAGCATTCCCTTAAATCACGTGCTCCTACTCCTGGAGGATCAAAGCTTTGGATCAACTCCACAACCCTCTCAATTGTCTCCTTAGGGGCATTAGTAGAAAATATCAGCTCATTGGTTGAAGCTTTGAGGAACCCTCCCTCATCAATGTTACCAATCAGCATATCGGCCAAATCGTAATGGGATGCGTCCAAATCAGAGAGCCGCACTTGATCACGAAGTTCTTCTTGGAGGGAGGTCGATGTGGTCAGGCTATCAAACATGTGCTGACGACGTTCTTCATCGTCCTTGGAATGCCTGACTGAGGGCAAGGCCGTCTCACTGAAATAATCCTTCCACTCCTGATCCAGCTGAGTCAATCGCTCAATCTGAGACTCCCATTCCGCATCAGGCGCTGCGGGATCCTGCGGGTATTCCTCTGCATCAAATTCACCATCAGGCTCTTTCTGGGCTAACTCTAATTCAGGGTTTTCCTCCAATACAGGGTTCTGCTCCAATTCCTGATTCACCAAGGCTTGTAACTCCATCAGAGGGGCCTGCAACAACGCCAGCGACTGCTGGAGCTGGGGCGCGAGCATCTGCTGCAACGCCATCTTTTGGGATAGATACAGACCCTGAGCCATGACTAAAATAATATGCCTCGTTTAAGGCAAATATTCAAGCACTGTCGGCACGAAGATTGCTATACTTTGTATCTACTTACAGTCGTATAGCTTACGCATCGCAATTGAAGATTATTCAATCATCAAAAATCACTGATTTCATTATTTTAAAATTCATCTTTACCCCTATCTCGGTTGGCCTCCTGCCGAATAGCTTGGAAGTTACCCTCCTCACAAGCATGGACAAAGCTCTCAACAACCGTTTTGAGAGTTTCCCAGCGCTTGCGAATACGGGCTGCCTCGGGTGAATCGATGTGATTGTCATAGGCAGCACAGGAAACAATCGAAAGGAGGTCAGCGGTTTCCTGAACCATACGACTGGTCGAAGACATCAACCCTTCATCCTGCTTAGGACATCGTTTTGGACTCTTGACATAAAACCCGCCGAATTGTGCGCAAATCCACTGCACCAATCGCTGATCATCGGTGATTTGAATCAACTCGGCTATGCGGTCTAAGGGATTGTTAATACCACTCTGACCTTCGCCCTTGGCTTGAGCCCACTTGTATACCATCGAAAGACTCAGACCAGTCTCCTGAGAAATGACCTTGGGACTGGTATCCTTGTAGATAGCACGAAGCAATTCATGGGATTCCATGACTTATGCTAACGAGGAGCCAAACGCATTGGCAAGGGGGGAGATTCCTTTATGGAAGAAGCCACTTTTCAAGTCGGTAGAAAGCCGGCGAACCGGGCTCAGACTCTAGCGCTTCAGTATCCTGATAAAGGAATTCGGGGCTGTCAGAGCGGATTTCCTGCTCGAGCAGAAGCCAAGGCCCGACAAGTTGACGGGCACGGGACAATCGAAAAACATCCGATGCGTCACCTGACCATTGGAGGACTATCGTGCTGCCATCGAGTGATACGTCATCGATGATCGAGGGCTCGTAACCAGATGGCAGATCAGGCACCTCAGTCGCTTGCTCTGTGTCATCAACCCCCTCCACGACGGCGATACGATAGAAACCGAAATCGGCGGCCGGCCCCAGGCAGTAAACAAGGCTCTGGCTGGAAGCAGATAAGGTATCGAGCACAATCCAGTTGGCACCGACTAGGCTCGCTGCCATTTCGACGCGGTAGGACATACCCTCCATGGGCTCCCAACTCAAGCATAGCTCATCGCCATTTCTCTCTAAGACAGGATCCAAATATTGACGGACTTGGGTGGATGGCTCCGGGTTGGAGGATTCGCTCAGCAAGCCAACACGGAAAAATCGATAAGGGGTCGTCCCTTGGATGCAGAAGGAAGTCTCTTGGCCCTCAGCCAACACCTCATCAAGGGAGCTCCATGGTTCACTGCCAAGAAGGTCGGTCCTACCCTCGATACGATAGTTCCTACCTTGGACACTTTCCCAAACTAGGCATATTTCTCCGTTGCTCATGCTAAGCCCTGGATCGACATAGCTTTGAATGATGGGTTCATCACCAGGAGGCTGGCTCTGGCCATTGTGCCGGATACGGAAAAAGCGCCAGGAGGTCGAAGTGGGCAAACAAAATGAGGTGGCTGTTGAGTCGGCTATCACCTCCTGCCATGCATCCCAAGTCGAATTCAAATCGGCTCGAGCCTCAATGGTGTAGGCGTGTCCCGGCTCAGAGTTCCATTCCAGACAAATGGATTCCTGTTCCCATTGCAGGATGACATCGACATAAGTAGTACCAGCAGGGGGTTGTGGACTCATTTCGCCCACTTTCACCCGAATGAATTGCCAGGGAGTCGGCAGCGCAAGACAGTAGTTTTCAAGTGAAGAAGTGGCGACAACGCTTGTGATGGCTGTCCACGATGCATCCAGTTCAGGGAGCCCCTCAATAACATAGGTTCTAGATGGCTCGGCCTGCCACGTGATACAGAGCTGATTATCGAACAAATCCAAAACCACATCAGCAAAACCATCAACCGGTTCTGGTTCGGGCTGCTCAGACTCCAGAATCCTGAAAAAGGTGTAGTCCACAGGCAATTCCAAGCAGTGAGAAATCCCGAGACCACTCCCCTCAACCGTGGCAAGATCGACCCATTGAGTGTCACTCAGACGTGCCCTACCCTGAACGGTGTAAAGGCGATCCTGTAACGAATCCCACTCCAGACAAACTGTACCATCATGATACACCACGACTGGATCGATAAATGGTTCGGTCATGGGTTGCTCCAATTCCATGATCACCCTGAAGGTTTGGTAAGGTGTCGTCAGTGGCAAGCAAGCTCGCATGAGCGTTTCATCGGCAATAATGGGTCCAATGAGGGTGGCCCAGTCGGGATCGCTATCCTGCAATTTGCCCTCTACCCAATAGGAAGCTCCGATTGTTGCGATCCAGTGGAGACAGAGTTCCTGGCCTTCAATAAAAAGCTCATGAGGCACCTCAACTGTGCCAGGACCTAGGTCAAACTCCACATTGGCCATAATCTGATAATCCACCTCCTCAGCTGTCCGGTTAATCACCGCCACATACCAGCGACCCGGCTGAAGCAATGGTTGTGATTGGGCGTTGAGAAGAATCGTTTCATCGGACCTGCCTGAGTTAACGCTAGCTGCGTCAAAATCTCCGGGGCCAGGGATAGCTTCATACTTGAGCAGTAGATCGAGATTCCCCGAAAGTTCGCCCTCTGCTCCCGTCATTTGAAAACTAGCAGTGGTGGCCTCAGCGCTGACATCGAAGGAATAGTAGTTCAGTTGCGCGGGCAATCCAGAAACGATCCCTGGAATGGTATTGGTGGCCCAAACCCCTGCAATCAATGGCGTCACGGGAATGTCAACCTGTTGGGTAGCACGCAACCGATAGGTGGGCTGTTCACTACCAACAGGCGAGCGATTAATCACAGCAAGGAACCATTCCCCAGCCTCCAGCATCGGATTAGAATCTAAATCCAGCACCACCCGTTCGGTATCGGTATCTGCATTCACGCTGAGGGCGTCCGCATCCTCTTCTCCATTAGGGAGGGCACCCCTCTTGACCCACAGATCAAGATTCAGCGCATCATCGCTCATCAGGTTATCCAGCACGAAAGCAACCTCCTCGGCTGCTGGGTCAATCAGGAAGCGGTAGTAGTCTATTTCCTCAGGAAAACCCTCCTGATTGACGGCCACTGAGTTGGTCGTCCAAATACCAGACTGCAAGTCCATCACGGGAGGCTGGTTAGTCACCAAACTTGCTCTGATGGTGAAATCAAGATTCTCGGATCGATCATTGAGGGTGGCCAAGAACCATCTGCCCTCCAGATTTGGCAGCGCATCGTTGGTGTGCACAAGCAATTTACCTGTCCCTGGGCGCTCCCCAAAAATACTGGAGATTCTTTCGTGTTCATCGAAAGAAGGAAGGGATTCTCGAGAAAGAATCAAGGCCCCATCTCCGTTGGCCTCGAGTACCTCAAACCGAACGCTGGCGGCGTTGGTACTAGCCACTTCAAACATGAAGTAATTTTCTATGGTGGCATCCTCTGAAGCGTGATTGTCACCAACGGTGAATTCGAGCGGTTCACCATCAGTGAGACGGATGACATTGTAGGGAACAGTCGTTTCAGTCACCTTGATAGCATAGTTGACATCCGAACGCGCTGGTTCTGCATTGAAAACGCCAATGTAATAACTACCCGGTTCGATCGTGGCTGGTGGCCGGTTGGTAATCTGAATGGTATCCCTTGATATGCCTGATTCATCAGCCCGTTGATCAAAGAGCGTCACCGTAGGAAGTGGCAGGTCCTTTTTGAGGACCATGTTCACGTCCCCATCTACTGGCTCCAGTTCGACGTCGAGGTTGACCACATTAGAAGCCACGCGGTAGCGATAGTACTGCATCTGCAGATCATCGGTAAACGGTATCGTGTTGAGGTAGGCAATCTCATTGGTCAAATCAATGATTGTCACATCGTCGGCATCAAACTGAAGACACAACTCATAGGACTGCTCCTGATCGGCTTGGGTGTTGGCTACGGCCAAATAGTAGCGCTGTCCAGGCAGGAGAGTCGGGGAAGCACTGCTGGCTACCAGGTTCGTTTCGCTGTCATAGAAAATAGCTCCTTCCATGGTCAACACCATGGCCTCGCCACCGTCTACTCCATTAAAGTCAATAGGCTCTATAATATCGGGAGGCGACTCCCCTGTGGGCACACCAGCTTGGTCAAACCACATTTTGAGATCTCCCGTACCGGTTAACCAATTAGTGGCCATGGTAGCAACCCTGGGAACATCGACCACGAAGTAGTGCACTTCTTCAGGATCTAGAGATCCCGCAAAGCACTGTCCGTTGCGCAGGGTTGTCGCAGGCACATTGGTGTTGGCTAGACTCAGGAGTAATTGCCAGTTGTGCAGCACCGGTGCCGGTTCGCTCCCCCCCCCAACTCGGGTGTCGTCGATTTCAAGTTTCCAGCTTCCCAAGGCCGTTTCTCCCTTGAATGACTCCAAAGGCTCCTCGGGAAAGTAGTATTTCACTGCAGCAGCATCTCGTAATTCAATTTGATCCAGAGACATGGCAGGTCGACCATGAACATAACTAAACTCCAGCAGGGTCTCAGGGTTGGTCGTTTCAAATCGAATGGGGGTGTTGCGTCGCCAGCCAATGGAGCCATCAACTACTTGAGCCCTTCTTCCATCCATGTAGATATACCCGACAGGAGAACCCCTTCCCGCCGAGGATCGCGTTGAGTAAATCAGGTCAAATTTTCGACCTGGAGGCGTGTCGATGGTCGTCGCGATACGAGAACTGAGGATGTGCATGAACTGGCGACCGTATGGGGCTCTGCCAGACATCAACCTGGCTCGCCCATAAATGACTTCCCACTCACGATCCTCCACGTCGGTCGCAAAGGTATCACCCAGTGAATAGATACCGGCTCGTGCCTCCTCGAATCCGCTGATAGGGTAAACGTTGACCACAGCATTGGTCGTGTAAGGGCCCGTGGCGAACTTGATCAAGGTGTCTGCATCCTCTTCATTATCGCTAAAACCTGCAAAGACTGGAGCCTCGGCAAGACCCGAACCCAAAGCATTCTCTGTATCAGCCCCGCGATTTTCCATCAGCATGACTTGCGTTCCCTCTGGGCTGACCAACCTCAAGCTGATATCGGAAAGACGAGGATGATCCAAACGTATTCCGATCTTAGCCTCGGCTATGGGGCGGGTATCGGGCACATAGATTTCGGCGAGGGTCAGGCCATCATCCAGGATGGGGATTTCGAAATCATCCGTGAAAAAGGGTTGCTCGGCATCCACAACCAAATTGCGCTCCACCTCATAGTTGAGTCGGAAATCAACTGCCACCTCGTTGGGATTGTAGACACCAATGAAATAGCGCCCAGCATTCAACGGCGGGATATCTCTAGGAGTCAATCTCACCCCAACCATGGCATCACCAGCCAATCCAAGGGTTCGTTTGTCGTAAAGGGTCTGTGTTGGGAGTTCCTCGTGCCTCAAATACAAATCCAGCGGTAAATCAAATTCCGTAAGTTGCACATCCAGGGCACTGGCATCAGGTGGCACCTCAACAAAATAATAGGCGAAGCTTTCGGGCTGTACGGTGCTGGTCAACCCATCCTCTCCCAGTAGCTGATTAGGCGTCGCGATGACATTAAAGGAAGTAAGTGTCCCTGTCTGGCCAAAGGCATTGTCAACCATGGTCATCAACCAAACCCCAACCCCATTCTGACCAATAAAATTAATCAGGTTACCGGGACCGTCCGAAGCAATCGAATTGGGATATAAGCCAAAGTCATCAAACGTAGCACTGAGGAAGGTTGAATCGCCGCTGGGATCATAGAGCATGTGATTATTGAGCACTGCAGAGACGCCATTATGAGAAATATTACCCAATAGATCGCCGATGTCCTGGTGGAAGAGCAAAGTCTCGACCACCACACTCTGCACCTGTAACCCGTTTAAAGGATTCCCAATAGCTATCCCCAAACCGGCTCCGGGACTGGACGGGGTGCCATCAGGAATGATGCCCTGATTGAGGGGGATGCCTCGAAAAACACGATTGCCATTGGCATCAGTGAAATCAAAGGGTTCGGGTTGGGAAAGACCAACCATCGCATATTGCCCGCCCTGATGATCCTCTGACTTCACTCCCACGTAGTAAATAACATCATCCCCAAGAGGCTGGTTTTCAAACACCACCACCTCTGTGCCTCCCTGGTTGAGTGACTTGTTAGCTCCTGCCACCACGGCCGGATCCAGTGAGAGCAACCCTGGGTCACGCGAAACATACAGATCTACATCCGCATCCCCAGCTCGAGGTTTACCCAACTGAGGGGGAAGAAACGTTGCGAATGCGACATAAGGGCCATTGGTGTAACCCACATCGTTGGTCGATGGCAGGGAGTTAGTGAAGGCATAGAACTGCCACTGTTGAGGCAACCCACTGTTGCCACTGAGTAATGGCGCATTGGCCCCAACCCGATCTTCAAGACGTGGGATACCATTGGTGATGGCGTAAACCGGTGGCATGAATTCTGGAAGTTCTGGTTTAAGATCCTTCAGTTCGAAGGGCTCTTCCAGCTCCAGATCATCCCCACTGCTGATGACTAGTGCGAAATCCTGAACCACACCGTTCGGATGCTCATGCACCGCATTGACATTAACGCGCCTGGCAATCACTGAAACAACATAATTGGTCGAGAGCGGGCCGTTGATGAATACGTTTTCAACATTATTCACCACATCGCTCTGAGATACCTGATTGGTAGAGGACATGAGGGTAAAGCGGTCCCCCTCACCAAAATCATTCCCAAGATAAACCTCTCCCGAAACCGTATTGGAAACCACCAAATCAAGGTCATTGACCAACTTAATTCCCGCAGCAGGATTACCCGGAGGGTCTGTCCAGACCAAAGAGACCCGCAATGGAAAGGCCCGGGCTCCGTTGGTAGACACGTTCAGATCCCATGAAATATTTTCACCTGTAGCCAAGGCTCGCTCCGGATCCTGATCAAAGAATTGGAGGGATGATCCTTTGTTGTCAGCCTGCTGTAAAAGGTTGGTTGGAAGGCTGTTGTTGAGATTGGGTAAGCCCCAGCCCTGAAAATTGATCAGCGGATCAATCTGAAAATCATAGAGCGTGCCCGATGATCTGGCTCCATTGATAAGCAAGGCCTTGAGCAAGGCAGGCGAAGGATTGATATCCTTGCTGACCAGGTATTCCTGAATCAAAGCCAGCATGCCAGAGACCACTGGAGCCGCCATGCTGGTACCCGATTCCATGCGGTAATGAGGCGCCAGCCCATCGTTCAGTTCACCCAATTGCTCGAAATAATCCTCTTTCTCTTCCTGCGTGACGATCTCGGTAACCAAGTCAAAAACCACCGTATTGTCGCTATCATTGCCCACGCTGATGAAATAAATATTTCCAGGGTATAATTTGAGTGGCTCTTCAGCATCCTCAAGGATTGTGACCTGATTGCTCCCGGCAAGATCCTCTTCCGTCGGAAACCTCCCCACGGCGACATAAATCGGTAGATCTGATAGAGCGATGGGGGCGTCCTCATTGGGTTCGATGCTCACACGCACTTCGACAGCTTCGGCGGGCACGAAGAAAGCGTTAGGGATCAATTCGCCAGGGTTGACCGAAAGGCCTTCACGCCGAGCTTGAGCTATATCCTCATCATTTTCTGGGTTTTCCCAATCCTTGCTTCGGGTGGATACCACAAACGTCCCGGGTGCCACGAGGTCGGGTTTGAATCGTCCACCTTCTCCCTCGATGCCGACACCCACATTACCTCTGGAGGAGAAAGAGGCCACCTCGGTGGAGGAGTCGGTTTCAGGAAGAAAGGCCTTTTCCATGATCGGTATTTCGTTGGTCTCGGCAACCCCGAACTCATTGGTCGTGACCTGCTCCATGTAACCAGTGATGACTTCGTTGGTCAGGTAGCGCAGACTCTCTATGGCGCCCACGGTAATCACATTTTTGGCAGTGGCTGGAGCAAGGATACTGCCTGAGGCACCCCCACGCCCATTGAACTGCCCTCCACCATCATTACCTGCTGCAAACACATAAACCATTGGCTGGTCTCCCTCCTCAAAAGGCAGGGCATCACGGACTGCGGCATCGAAGCTGGCAGCGGAGAGGCCGTATTCCTGAGCATCGGGATAATTCCAGCTGTTGTTGGAAATCATGGCCTGACTACGACCGCGGGTTTTGTAATTAAACTCAGCAGCATCGCTCTGAATGACCTCATCGGACTCAAGGGGTCCCGCAAGCGGATCTATTGCAAGGGAGTAGATCCTGGCTTCAGGAGCCATGCCATGAAAGTTGGCATTGGTCGCCGAATTAATGACATTGGTGACCACCGGAGAGTTTTCCCCCGAGCTGGCGATGATGCCAGCCACAAAGGTGCCATGACCGAATGGATCACGATGCGCGGCTAGGAACGATTGATCGGCAAAGCCGTCCATCCCTTCGGCTTCGCCTGCGAAGGAATCAGGAAAGAACCGAACAAAGTCATCGGAATAGATCCGACTGCCGAAATCCGGATGGTTTGAATCAATCCCGGTATCGTTGACATTCACCCACATGTCTTTGCCGCTCAGCCCATGATGGTTATCGTTGGTAAGATTGGTCGAATCAAGATCGACACCGGTGAGAACACGGGTCAGGTCATTGGCCCACTTACGAGGGCGAAAGGGCTCCATCCATTGCACAAGATCCAATTGTGCTAGTGGGACCAAACCTTGGGGAGAAACTCCCAAGACAAACTGGTCACCAAAGGGAGAGGTGGATCGATGGAGGATTTCAACCCCTAGCGTTTCGAGTGCTTCGACAATTTGAGGCGATTCACCGGGGTAAGCTGTCACCCTCAACATCGCCCCAGGCTCCAAGTCCTCTTGATCAACCGCCTTGGCGATGAGGGCTTCGCTGATCTTGAAATAGGGTGCATAGGGCAAAACGGTGGTCACGCCAGCCATGGACCGCAAGATCTCGACGTTGTCCGGATGGATCCTGACTAACCATGTTTGATTGGGAATGTAAGCAACCTTGGTCATTTGCAGGTCGGCTAAGACCTCGGGCTTGAACAACTGATCAAAATCCTCATCCGTGTGAACCAGGAAGGCATGGGTTCGCGTAGGGGCCTGCAAATGGCTGGGAATAGCTAAGCGTCGACTGGAACGGGTATCTAACAGAGCATTGTTCAAAAGAATAGCCTCATCCAATCGACTCAAGACATCCAATCGTGTCGAGGTATTCCGAAGTCGATGCGGATGATTTAAATCTTCTGGCAGGGGTTCCAAAAAATCTGCAACCGCTTCAGGATGAATTTGGCTTGCATGTTTGGAGGTGGCATCCAACCGGGTCAGGAGACTGGAGGGCTGCCCGCCAAGAGTTCGCAAATCGCTATTGGATGAACCAGAATTGGCGTCGCCTGAAGCAGGTAATTGAGCGAAGTGGGAAGGCAAAGGACGCCCATACCACAGCCCCAAACCCAGGATGATAATCCCTAGCCCTGCCCAGTGTCTGCCTCTCAGTCGCATCATTTTATTTATGTCTTGCTCCGACCTGTGTGTTTGCTCTCGGCTTGAATCCTCTACCACTACTGTCAGTCAAAGGGCAGAACACTCTCACTTTCCACCGTTGCCTGCAAGTTAGTCACCGAACCATCAAAGCCAACCACTCGACGGAATAAGTATTCACCAACCACCTGATAATTCGTACAGATATTGAAAAGCCTTGGGGGATTGAGTTCGGATCTCAAGGATTGGGAGGCCGGTCTCAGCGCCTGACCATAGGCGTAAATAGTCACCCTCGGCTCATCAGCCTTGAGCAGAGACATGACCTGCTGGGGTATCCGCTCGTATGCCATGTCATCAATGCCACTTTGGTAGGAAACCGTCTCATCCGAAGCAAGGAAAGGTGAAAGGATAGTTAGAGCTGGTGCAGCGAGCACCTCGCCGAGGTGTCGAAATTTTCCATTAGGCAGGAAACGCCGCACCCCATTGATTCCTTGAGGGCCGTTAATCAGTGTCGCCAGGGGACTGTTATCGGAGGGCGAGCTGGGCAAGGCCCCAAGACCCCCAGGTTGGATGGTAAGCGACTGGAAGGACGGTGGCTGAAGCCCTGAAAGCTCAATATTCAGGATAGCATCATCTGCCAGGTTGGTTTGCACTGTAACACCGGAAAGCACTGCGTACCAAGCAGCCAAACCAGACTGATTGACTGAAAGTAAGCCCCTT
>Ga0181581_10002323_pt1 | contig 14878 bp, 11 predicted proteins | sample 071ome_22_FD_132433 | JGI IMG/M metagenome (GOLD analysis project Ga0181581, IMG submission 132433) | Coastal salt marsh microbial communities from the Groves Creek Marsh, Skidaway Island, Georgia - 071404AT metaG (megahit assembly) | ecosystem: Environmental > Aquatic > Marine > Intertidal... | reverse complement strand
ATCATGCCCTATATTATATCCGCTTCGCTTAATTTTTTATGGGCAAATTTTAACAGGCAAACATCTACATTCTCATTGCAAATGTATCCGCATGAAAATTTTTCATAGATGGATCTAGCGGACATCGTCCGATGGGAACTTTCAAACATGGTGGCTAGTCGAATTTGCGGATTTATATTTAACTAAACGTGAAAGTTATTTTAGTTAAGATTTAGCTTTCAGGGGAATCATGCTAACTTGCACCTGTGCTATCACTTTGGTAAAAAAGCATATCAATGAACTATCAGTCTCTATGACCGTATTCGTAAAAGCATGTAAGAGCATGATTGATAGGTAGCCCTTTAGATAATTTAGAATAATCAAGTGTACAGCGATAAATTAGTACTCAGAATTACAATGAACTCCCACTTATGATTGAAATAAAACATTTAGTTAAGACCTTTGGCTTATTAACTGCGGTCGATAATCTATCTTTTAAGGTTGAGTCAGGCGAAGTGCTTGGTTTTCTGGGGCCTAATGGGGCAGGAAAATCTACAACTATGAAAATGATCACTGGATTTCTTGCGCCTACTTCAGGAACTATCAGTGTATGCGGACACCCAGTTGAGGGTGATGCACGCGAGGCTAAACAACATATAGGCTATTTGCCTGAGGGTGCTCCGAGTTATGGCGAGATGACACCCAAACAATTTTTATCTTTTATTGCTGATGTAAGACAACTTTCTGGAGCACACAGGAGTCAACGCATTGATACAGTGATACAGCAATTACATCTAGAAAAAGTCATTAATCGCCCTATTGAGACTCTGTCGAAGGGCTTCAAACGCCGAGTTGGTTTGGCTCAGGCAATATTGCACGACCCACAGGTTTTAATCTTGGATGAGCCAACAGATGGTCTTGATCCCAATCAAAAATATGAAGTGCGTGAACTGATCAAGGGTATGGCTAAGGATAAAATTGTGATTATTTCAACTCATATATTGGAAGAAGTTGATGTGATTTGTTCGCGAGCCATTATTATCGCAAACGGACGCATTCTTGTGGATGATACTCCACAGGCTCTGCTGTCACGATCACCAAGTGGTCGTTTGGATGAGGTATTCCGAGAAGTCACGCAAGCGGGGAATCTATCATGAAAAATTTTGCTATAAAAAATGTTGGGGTAATTTTCAAACGTGAACTTCAAAGTTATTTTGCTACGCCTGTGGCCTATGTTTTCATTGTTATTTTTTTGGTGCTGAGTGGGGCAATGACTTTCAATATGGGTGGGTTTTATGAGAGAGGGCAGGCTGATCTTGCACCATTTTTCAATTTTCATCCTTGGTTATATTTATTCTTAGTGCCAGCAATCTCTATGCGTTTATGGGCAGAGGAACGTAAGTCAGGCAGTATAGAATTATTGCTGACATTGCCGATTACTATGTTGGAGGCCGTGATTGGTAAATTTTTGGCTGCATGGTTATTTACCGCCTCAGCGTTAGCGTTGACTTTTCCTCTATGGATCACGGTGAATTATTTAGGAGAGCCTGATAATGGAGTTATTTTAGCGGCTTACATTGGTAGTTTGCTTATGGCCGGTGGTTTTTTAGCAATCGGTGCTTGTGTGTCAGCCACAACAAAAAATCAAGTGATTGCGTTTATTATTAGTGTGGTGATTTGTTTTGCTTTCTTGCTCAGCGGTTTTCCTATCGTGCTAGATTTTTTCCGTGCATGGGCACCACAATTAGTCGTGGATGCGATTGCCTCACTTAGTTTTTTGACTCACTATGCCTCGATTAGTAAAGGTGTTATAGATTTGCGCGATATTATCTACTTTGCCACTTTGATAGGGGCTTGGCTGTATGCCAATGCAGTCATTATTGAAATGAAGAAGGGGAGTTAAGCATGAACAATAAAAATACTCTCAGTTACAGTGGCCTATTCGTGCTCGCGATACTATTTATTTTGATCAATATGCTAAGTGGTAATTTGCTCAATGGATCGCGTATTGATCTTACTGAAAACCGTCTTTATACCCTGTCGCAGGGCACGCTTAATATTGTTCAGAGTATTCAAGAGCCTATTACGCTGCATTATTTTTTCTCCGACCAAGCAAGTAAAGAGATTCCACAATTGCGCACCTACGCAAATCGTGTGCATGAGTTACTGCAAGAATATGCACAATTGTCAAAAGGTAAAATTACTTTGAATGTGGTTGATCCTGTTGCTTATTCGGAACAAGAGGACCAAGCGACTGAGTTTGGTTTACAAGGTGTACCGACAGGGCCGACCGGTGAAAGTGTTTACTTTGGTTTGGCTGGTAGCAATTCAGTGGGTGAGACTGAGATTATTGCATTTTTTCAGCCTAATAAAGAGCAGTTCTTAGAGTATGATGTAAGTAAGCTTATATACACACTAATCAATACTAAAAAACCAGTTGTTGGTCTGCTATCCCGTGTGCCAATGTTTTCATCATTCGATATGGAAACACAGCGCATTCGTGAACCATGGGCGGTCACTACACAATTGCAACAATTATTCGATGTGCGCAGCATTGATTTTGCTGAAGGAAAGTTTGATGATGATCTTGAAGTGCTCATGGTTGTGCATCCTAAAGACCTAGGCTTAAAAACACTATATGCAATTGATCAATTCGTCATGCAGGGGGGTAATTTGATCGTCTACGTCGATCCATATGCGGAGGCGGATGTACCTGTCATGGATTCAAATTCACCCATAGAAGCAGAAGGTGTGCGCAGTTCTACACTGAGTAAATTATTTGATGCGTGGGGTATTGATTACACACCAGCACAAGTACTAGGAGACCGTAAGTATGCATTGACTATTGATGCTGGTAATGGACAACAAGCCCGTCATTACGCAATTCTTGGTTTGGATAAAACTGCATTAACTGATGGCAATGTCATGACCTCTGGTCTGGATATGATTACTATGGCAATGGCAGGTATTGTTAAACCTCTGCCAAATGCTGACGTCGAGTTTGAACCACTCATTCAAAGTAGTGTAGAAGCTATGCCAATTGAAAGTGCTAAGTTTCGCTTTCTTCCTAAAATATCCAGTTTGGCTGAAGGCTATAAGGCAACGGGAGAAAATTATGCGGTTGCAGGACGTTTTGAAATGCAACCTCAATCAGCTTTCCCAGATGGCCCACCAGAAGACTCTGAAGTTTCAGGCAGTCACTTGACTCAAGCGACTGAGCGAACAAATGTGGTAGTCATAACCGATGTGGATATGTTAACCGATCGTATGTGGGTGACTGTTCAAGATTTTCTAGGTCAGAAAATCATGGATGCCTGGGCATCAAATGGTAACTTCGCTATCAATGTTGTTGATAACTTGTTGGGAAGTTCAGATTTAATCAGTGTGCGTGGACGTGCAACTGCTAGCAAGCCTTTTATAGTGGTTGAAGCCCTGCGTCGTGATGCTGACGATCAGTTTCGTGAAAAGGAACGTGTGTTACAAACTAAGCTACGCCAGACAGAGCAAAAAATTAGTCAGCTACAGGCGAATCGTGACGATGATAATGCACTTATGATGAGTGAACAGCAGCGTGCTGAAATTGCTCGTTTTCAAGATGAAAAGCTTCAGGTCCGTAAAGAGCTTCGTAAAGTACGTCATGAATTAGATAAGAACATCCAGTCATTAGGTAATTGGTTAAAAGCGATTAATATTGGTTTGATGCCATTGGTATTGACTGTGTTAGCGTTAATACTTTCCGCGGTGCGTGCAAAGCGACGAGTTCAATCTCATAGCCATTAACTCATACTGAGAGATTTTATGACTGCATGTGTTTTAGAAGATACAACTCACTTTTATGAGTCATTATGAATAAACAATCGTTATTAGCACTGGTCGCACTGACTATTATCGGAGTGGGTGCTTATTATTTCTCGAATCAAAACGATAGTGTAAATCGTTCATCATTGATCGGTGAAGTGTTACTAGCAGATGTAATACCTCATGCAAATTCAATAGATAAAATAGTCATCACCGGTGCGGGCAATCACACAATAGTGACATTGAACAAACATGACTCAGCTTGGCAGATATATGAGCGTGATGGATATACAGCTGACATTTCTCAAATAAGACGCTTAGTCATTTCATTATTAGAAGCTAGTATTGTTGAAGAAAAAACTTCTAATTCTGAATTGTATTATCGTTTAGGTGTTGAGGACATAAGTTTGGTTGATGCACAGGGTGTGCAAGTAACATTACATTATGGTGAAGAGTCTGCCTCTTTGATCGTAGGTAAGCCTGGTCCACAATTAAACAAGAATAGGTATGTGCGCAAACCTAATGAAAAATCCTCATGGTTAGTCGACAGAAAAATTGATATCAAGCATGATTTAACTTATTGGCTAGATAAGGACTTATTCAGTATTGAACCTCATCAAATCGCCAAAGTCACTATCGAAGTAGATGGAAGCTCACCTATGACTATTGAGCATAGGCATAACGAAAATGATTCAGCAGATAGCTCACACTTTAAAGTCACAAGTCTCACAAATCCGAAATCATATGTAGTTGATGCAGAGCTTCAACAAATAACTAATGCGTTATCCTCATTTCAATTATTAGATGTTGCTAAACCAGACAAAGTAGCCACTCATGCTGTTAGCTTAAATATTGAATATCAATTGAATGACGGCACTATCATTACTATTCAGGCATATGACTTGGATGGTGAGCGTTATGCATCTATAGACGTGAGTGGTTCAGCAGACTTTGTAGCGGCTATTCAGCCAAGAATAAAATCAAGAGTATTTAAATTGCCTAATGTGACGTATGAGGCGATGTTTAAAAGAGAGGAAGATGTGCTTGCTATTACTGAGGATCAACTGAACTAAATTCTAACCTGGTAACTCTATTTTAATTTTTGAGCGCCTTAGCTAACGTATTTAAATACTATCAATTGATTGCTTAGAAAATGTTGAGTATGAATTAGCAGCCCATTGAGTTCGCCTGTTGCTTTGATATGCGCATCTATTTTATTCGTCGCAGTTTTGAAGTCCTGCACATTGGGCTTTCCATGCGGTTTTAAAACAGCTATGTGATTCTTATTGCCAATTTCAATCTTAAGCATCGCTAGAGAACGTGATATTGACTGGTGGATGTCAGGAAGTTACCTAAGAAGTATAACCACTTCCCCTAAGGAAAATATCTGTCACTTGCTAATATTATCATTGATAACTTAGAACATAGAGCGAGAAATGTGCTAATAATTTTGATTATTTGACCCTGTTTATTGCTAGTAAACTTTGAATTTTTTAAGTATTGAAATTAAATAAGCTAAACATGAAGCATCAGCATTTATAAAGTAAGCCGATTAATTCAAGCAAATTTTAACGTGTAATTTATTGTTGATATATGTTCTATATTGTCACTAGATGTTTTTGGCTTTTTTTTCAGCGTTACCTAAATAAGTGCTTGGTGTGAGAGTTTTGAGTTCACTTTTAACATTGTCAGGCACGTCCAGTGTATCAATAAATCGACTCATATCTTGTTGGGTAATTTTTTTCCCTCGTGTTAATTCTTTTAGTTTTTCGTACGGTTTTTCAATATTGTATCGACGCATAACCGTTTGAATGGGTTCTGCTAGAACTTCCCAGTTGTTATCGAGATCATCAAGCATGTACTGCTGATTACATTCCACTTTATTGAGACCGCGTTGGAGGGCGCTTAATGCAATTAATGTGTAACCAAAGGCACTGCCCAAGTTTCTTAACACGGTAGAGTCTGACAAATCTCGTTGCCAGCGTGAAATAGGTAGCTTGTCGGCAAAGTGGCTAAGAAGTGCATTAGCAAGGCCAAGATTACCCTCGCAATTTTCAAAGTCGATAGGATTGACTTTATGCGGCATGGTAGAGGAGCCAACTTCTGTCGCGATGACTTTTTGTTTGAAGTAATTAATAGAGATATAGCTCCACATATCACGACACAGATCAACTAGGATGGTATTTGTACGTTGCATGTTGTGGCACAACTCAGCGATATAGTCATGGGGTTCAATTTGGGTAGTGTATGGATTGTAATCTAACCCTAATTCTTGAATAGTATTTTGAGCAATTGCTTCCCAATCTGTATCTGGGTAGGCAGTCATATGGGCATTAAAGTTTCCCACCGCTCCATTAAGTTTGCCGAGTATGCTGATTTGGCTCATTTGTTCTAATTGTCGTTCAAGCCGATGCACGACATTGGCAAATTCTTTGCCCATAGTTGATGGTGTTGCGGGTTGTCCATGTGTGCGACACATCATTGGCGCATTACTTAATTCGTGGGCAAATTGTCTGAGTTGCGAAATTACTTGTTGATACTGCTGTATAACTACCATGCGACCCTGTTTGAGCATCAAAGCATAGGATAAATTGTTAATATCCTCTGAAGTGCAAGCAAAATGAATGAATTCTGAGAGTTCTGTGAGTTCTGACTGGTCTGCAACAGACTCTTTTAACCAATACTCAATAGCTTTTACGTCGTGATTGGTCGTGGTTTCAATAGCTTTTACACGTTGGGCGGCGGTGATATCAAAATCTGTAATTAATTGCCGTAAAGTAGCTAGTCCGGCTTTTGATAGTGTCGGTATATCGCTGAGTTGTGGGCTATTGGCTAGATTGATCAACCAAGTGATTTCTACAATAACGCGATTATGGATCAAGCCATATTCACTAAATATTGGTTGTAAGGGGGCTGTGGCCTTATTATAGCGACCATCAACAGGTGAAATTGCGGTTAAATTATTTAGTTCCATCATTTCGCTAGGTTTTTTCTTCTATTGCGTGTCAGCAAAAGATTATACTACAGCGCTTTCAATATTAGGTTTTTTAGATAACGTTATTATTAAGTAAGAGAGAATTAATGAGTAAGCAAGATTTTAGAGTAGAAAAAGATAGCATGGGAGAGCTTCAAGTCCCTCAAGACGCACTTTATGGGGCTCAAACCCAACGTGCTATCGATAATTTTCCTATTAGTGGTCTAACTATGCCGCGTGAATTCATTCGCGCACTGGGTCAAATTAAAGCCGCTTGCGCTAAAGCAAACATAGATTTGGGCTTAATTGATGAAAATATAGCCAATGCTATTATGGCTGCCGCTCAACAAGTCTCTGATGGTGAGGTGGATAGTCATTTCCCTGTGGATGTGTATCAAACGGGCTCGGGGACTAGCAGCAACATGAACGCTAATGAGGTGATCTCTCATCTAGCAAGCAATGCAGGAGTGGAAGTGCACCCCAATGATCATGTAAACATGGGGCAGAGTTCCAACGATGTAATTCCTACCGCAATTCACGTAAGTGCATGTATCGGTATTCATGAGAACTTATTGCCAGCATTGGATCATCTAGCCAGTACATTGCGTAATAAGGCCAAACAAGTCGAGCAGTTCGTTAAAACAGGTCGCACGCACCTAATGGATGCAATGCCAGTGACGCTTGCTCAGGAATTAAATGCCTGGGCGACTCAGATAGAAAATGGTTCTACACGTGTTAAACATGCTTTGAAATTCCTGCAACAGCTTGCTCAAGGTGGAACCGCCGTAGGTACAGGAATCAATGCGCATCCGGATTTCGCAGATAAATTCGTTACACATTTAAGTACATCAACAGGTATCCAATTTTCCTCTAAGCCAGATAAATTCGAGGGTCTGAGTACTCAAGATGCAGCTGTGGAGATGAGCGGCCAACTGAAAACGATTGCCGTGAGTATGATGAAAATAGCTAATGATCTACGCTGGATGAATTCAGGACCTTTAGCCGGATTAGGTGAAATTGCGCTACCAGCCTTGCAACCGGGTAGTAGCATTATGCCCGGTAAGGTAAATCCAGTGATACCAGAAGCCACGGCGATGGTGTGTGCTCAAGTAATTGGCAATGATGCCACTATCACAATTGGTGGTCAGGCAGGGAACTTTCAGCTGAATGTTATGTTACCGGTGATTGGCTACAATTTAGTGCAAAGTGTGAACTTATTGGCAAATTCAGCGCGTTTGATGGCAGATAAAGTGATCGCAGGTTTTACTGTTAATGAAGATGCATTAACTGATGCGTTGAGTCGCAATCCTATCCTAGTGACAGCCTTGAATAGTGTGATTGGTTACGAAAAGGGTGCGGCTGTTGCTAAGAAGGCCTATGCAGAAGGTTTGACTGTGATTGAATCCGCTCTAGCATTGACAGACTTATCTGAAGAAGAGTTAAAAAAGCTGTTAGATCCTGCTCAATTGACACAAGGAGGCATTCAGGGTCTGTAGTTTTTTATTAAGAGTGAGGTGATACACCGTCTCAGGAAGAAGTATTTAATAGGGCAGTGGCTAATTTTTAGCGCTGCCTTTTTTGTACATTAAGATTAAACCTGCAGTAATAATTAAGCCGCCCCCAAGCAATGTTTGTGTATTGGGGATCTCTGCCCAAAATAACCAACCAGCTAAGCTGGCCCACAATAAAGATGAATAAGTGAAAGGTCCCACTTGGCTGGCGGGTGCGAGTCGATAGGCCTGAGTCAAGCAAAATTGTCCGCAGGTTCCCACGATGCCCAATAAGATTAACAAGCCCCATTGACGGGTGTTTGGGATATATAATTCCGATGACAGAGCCGGCACTGCGGATATCAAAGCGCCAAATAAAGCGAAATAAAAAATGATCCGCGTCGTGGGTTCAGTATCTGACATTTTGCGTATTGTTACCTTAGCAAAGGCCGCTAAGGCTCCACCAATTAATCCGACCATGGCAGCAAGTTGAATTTCTCCTGTTGGATTTAAGAATACGATGACCCCAGCGAAACCGACTAATATTCCACACACAGTTTTCAGTGAAACATGTTCTTTTATCCAAAATATCGCAATAATTGGAATAAATACTGGGCCTGTGAGTTTCAGTAACATAGCGTCTGCTAATTCAATGTTAGCTAGGGCATAGAAAAAGCAGAACATAGCAAGTACACCGCTGGTAGAGCGAAGAAGATGCATATTGATACGTTGAGTTTTGAATTCTCGCATACCACTGCCACGCATCAGCATCGGGAAAATAATGATCGCCGCAAGCAAATTGCGATAGAACACCATTTGATGGCTGGGCATATCAGGTCCAAGGGTCTTAACCAACATGCCCATACTGACGAAAAACACTTCGCCGAGTACGACAAACAGGCTGCCGATGATAAGTTGTTTATTAAAATGCATACATAAAAAAGAGCCTGCATGTCCAGCATACAGGCCCTTTTTGTGAGGCTAGCAAGCGCTCAATTAAGATGCGAGTTGACGGAGCACGTAATGTAGAATTCCACCGTTTTGGTAGTACTCAACTTCTTGTGGCGTGTCGATTCTGAGAATGGCTTCAAAACTATTGCTATTGCCATCATTAGAGGTCGCTGTCACAGTGACCATTTTTGCTGCACCGTTTTCTAGCCCGGTGATATCAAATGATTCTGTTCCTGTCAGACCCAAGGATTCAGCACTTTCACCATCTTTGAACTGTAAAGGTAAAATGCCCATGCCCACTAAGTTAGAGCGATGAATTCGCTCATAGCTTTCTGCGATAACCGCTTTCACGCCTTGCAGACGTGGTCCTTTGGCTGCCCAATCACGTGATGAACCTGAACCATATTCTTTGCCTGCAATGATGATTGTTGCTACACCTTCATCTTTATATTGCATTGCCGCGTCAAAGATAGACATTTCAACATCGCTAGGTTGATGGCGAGTAACACCGCCTTCAGTGCCTGGTGCAATTTTGTTGCGTAAGCGAATATTAGCGAAGGTGCCACGCATCATGATGTGATGGTTGCCGCGGCGTGAGCCATATGAATTGAAGTCCGCAGGGGCAACGCCACGTTCTTGTAAGTATTTGCCCGCAGGACTGTCTGGTTTAATTGCACCAGCAGGTGAGATATGGTCTGTGGTCACAGAATCACCAAGATAAGCTAACGCACGTGCACCATGAATATCGGTTACATCAGCAATTTCAGCTGTCATACCCTCAAAGTATGGTGGGTTGGCGACATAAGTGGACTCATCCCAGCCGTACAATTGACTTTCCTTAACATCGAGATTAGCCCAGTTTGCATCACCAGCAAAAAGATCGGAGTAAGATTTTGTAAACTGCTCTACTGTTAAGAATTGGCTGACAGTGTCTGTGACTTCTTTTTGAGTTGGCCAGATGTCTTTCAGAAAGATCTCTTTACCATCATCGGTTGTTGTTAGCGGCTCATTATAGACATCGATATCCATGCGACCTGCAATGGCATAAGCCACAACCAAGGGAGGTGAAGCTAAGTAATTCATGCGTACATCTGCGTGCACACGACCCTCAAAGTTACGATTGCCCGATAATACTGAGACTGCGGTGAGATCATTTTCATGAATGGCTTTTGATACTGGCTCTGGTAATGGGCCTGAGTTCCCGATGCATGTCGTGCAACCATATCCAACAACATGGAAACCGAGTGACTGCAAAGGCGCTAATAAGCCAGCGTTTTCTAAATATTCAGTCACCACCAATGAGCCAGGTGCTAACGAAGTTTTCACCCATGGTTTAACTTTGGCACCGAGTGCAGCGGCTTTCTTGGCCACCAAGCCCGCACCCAGCATGACGCTGGGATTTGAGGTATTAGTACATGATGTGATCGCAGCTATCACGACTGACCCATCTTTCAATTCAAAGTTTTCACCCTTATATTCGACTTGAGCGGCGCCTTTTGATTGTGCATTACGTTCCTGACTGAGTGCCGTAAAAGAATCCAAATACATGCGCTTTGAATCGCTCAAAGGTACACGATCTTGAGGTCGCTTAGGACCGGCAAGACTAGCAACAACGGTGCTCATATCAAGGCTTAGTGTCTCGCTATATTCTGCAGTCACACTGTCATCGCGCCACATTCCTTGGGCTTTTGCATAAGCTTCGACTAACGCGACCTGGTCGCTATCACGACCTGATAATGCTAGATAATCAATTGTTTCTTGATCGATAGGGAAAATACCGCAAGTGGCGCCATACTCTGGTGCCATGTTAGCGATAGTGGCACGATCACCTAGAGGAAGCGTTGCCAGACCGCTGCCATGGAACTCAACAAATTTACCAACGACGCCATGTTGGCGCAGCATATCAACAATTGTGAGGACTAAATCTGTCGCTGTCGCACCTTCAGCAAGTTGTCCTGTTAGCTCAAAACCGACAACTTTAGGAATTAACATTGAAATAGGTTGGCCCAACATAGAAGCTTCTGCTTCAATACCGCCAACACCCCAACCCAGCACACCAATACCATTAATCATCGTGGTGTGAGAATCAGTACCGACCAACGTATCTGGATAAGCTTGGGTTATACCATCTTTGTCTTGAGTGAATACGGTACGTGCGAGGTACTCCAAGTTGACTTGGTGCACGATTCCAGTATCAGGTGGCACAACTTTGAAATTAGAAAAAGCTTTTTGACCCCATTTTAGGAAGTTATAGCGTTCTTTATTGCGTGAGAATTCCAGACTAGCATTGATATCCATCGCTTTATCTGAACCGTACTCATCAACTTGCACGGAATGATCAATAACAAGTTCAGCAGGTTGTAGAGGGTTAATTTTATTGGGATCACCACCGAGATTTTTCATGGCATCACGCATCGCTGCCAAGTCTACCACTGCCGGTACACCAGTAAAATCTTGCATCAATACACGTGCTGGACGATATGCGATTTCTTTTGACGGGTCGGCTTTTGCGTCCCAATTAATGATGGCTTCGATGTCTTCTTTGTTGACCGTTTTGCCGTCTTCATGGCGCAATAAGTTCTCTAACAGGATTTTCATTGAAAAGGGTAGACGTTCAGTCCCTGATACGCGGGTAAGTTGATAAATTTCATAATCCTTACCGTCGACAGTTAGCGTATTGCGTGCGTCAAAGCTATTGCTCATTAGTGTTCCTTTACTGATAAAATTTTGAATATATATGTGTTCTGCCAGCTTGGCTTGAGTAATTTCATAGCCTATCACTGGTATCACGGAGTTCATCGCCGTGAGGATGATTTTGCTACTTCCTCGTACGCGCGGTGTGGGCAGCGCTTTGATGGTGACTCCGTCCAAGGAGTGGTGACAGTATGCTCACCGCCCTGTGGGTGCGCGATTATCGCTTATTTGCGAGACAGAATCTAATCTAGATGAGATGTGATTAATTTTCGCGCACTAATTTGTGTCCTTGGTCCCTAGATTGGATAGTAAATAATCAGCTGATCGAATATATTTTGATCGGTTAAACACGAGGTTTATTCCCGAGCCGCCTGCTTGGACCCATAGTCGAGTGCCCCTTACGGCGCATAATAATAATGCTCTTATAGTGGCGGCGTGGTCATTGGTGGCTAATATACTGGACTGTCCATAAATGATGATTTTTGGTTTGATAGTGCTAAGCGTGTTGCGGTAAAGCTCAGCAATGCGATCGATGACTGATTGTGATGGATAGGCCGTATTCGGGTCAGCATCAGTCAGTTGGCCAGAGGTTAGTTGGTTTGATATTAAGCTCAGTGTGGTTCCAATTTGGTCTTGTAATAGACTGTTATTATTGAATTTTTTACTCAGTGACATGAGATTTTTTAAATACTTATTACGTTCCATGCTAAGAGAATTATTGTTGCTGCTGAGGCTATCTTTAAGTGCTATAAAGCCTGTTGCTAAGGCTGCAGTTGAGCCATAGACCTCGATATAGGTCGTTGGATTGTCACAAAATAAGCTATTAATTGAAGTTTTAAGATGTGCATGGTTAATCTCCCCATGCCAAGCCAGTGTTTGTATTTGCTCTAAAGCCAGATATACCCCAGCAAGGGCGATGGTTTGGTTGTTTTCTCTAGGGGCGGATTGACTCATATGTAGCAGGCACGCAATGGTTGTGTATGTGAGTGAGCTATTGTTGTGGCGGCAGGTTGATAATTTATGTTCATGAAATAATTACAATCGCTCACTGATGATGCCGCCACCTAAACACTGTTCTTGATCATATAATACTGCATATTGGCCAGGCGTCACGGCTCTTTGTGGCTGTTCAAAATCGAGGATTAATTGTGAGGGCTGGCCATTGAAGTTGCGCAGGTGGCAGTTTTGCGGGTGTTGACGATATCGGATTTTGGCTTGAATGGGTCTATGTTGATCAAACACGGATGGGTCAATCCAGTGCATTTGCTCAATTTTTAGGCTCACATTGAATAAAGCCGGGTGTTGATTGCCTTGAGCCACGATTAACTGATTATTTTCTAGGTCTTTATCGACTACGTACCATGGCTGCTCATTGCTGGTGTTTAGTCCGCCAATGCCCAGTCCTTGTCTTTGACCGATGGTATAGAAATTGACACCATCATGTTTACCTAATACAACACCTTCAGTATTCACTATATCTCCTTGATTTATATTGATATAGTTTTTCAGAAAATCACTGAACTTGCGTTCGCCTATGAAGCATATGCCGGTGCTGTCCTTTTTATTGTGAATATGCAATCCCAACTGTTGAGCGATATCCCTCACTTGAGTTTTGACCATGTCACCCAGAGGGAAAAGGGATTGTTTGAGTTGCTGTTGGTTGAGGCCATGTAAAAAGTAGCTTTGGTCTTTGTTTTTATCCTTTGCCATGAGCAACTGAGTACGATTTTGTTCGTGCTTTAAGCGAGCGTAATGCCCAGTAGCAATAAATTCAGCGCCGCACTCTCTGGAGAATTCTAAGAAGGCTTTGAATTTGATCTCAGTGTTGCACAAAATATCGGGATTCGGTGTTCTTCCGACCCGATGTTCAGATAGGAAATACTCAAATACATGATCCCAGTATTCACTGGAAAAATTAACAGTTCTGAGTGGGATGTTCAGTTGTTCACACACGTGTTTCGCATCGGTCAGATCTTGCGTGGCTGCGCAGTGTTCTTGGGTATCATCTTCCTCCCAGTTTTTCATAAAAATTGCATCGACTTTATGGCCAGCCTTTTTTAATAGGTATGCACATACAGCTGAATCTACGCCACCAGACATGCCGACAATAATATGTTTTAAAGACATTAACTTATATTGTTTATTAAATGTTATTTCTAGTATTATTTTGCTACAGTTTTGTGGTTTTTTGAGCCCAAAAAGTGGTCTCAATAACACACTCTACTGTTAACTCCAGACTTCTACTATTTCAGCCATTAAATCTAGATCATAGCGTTTACCGTTCTCATAATCTTCAATACTTTTCAGAACAAGCGCACTGCGCCGTTGAGTCTCGTTTAACGCTTCAATTTCTTCACGTGTCATCCACATAGCTTCAAGAATGCCGTCATCCAAGGCTTGGTCGGTTTGATGTTGATCCGCTTGACCGGCAAATGCTATCCGTAAATAAACTTCATTTTTTTCGGGGTGTTTCCAGCGATAAATGGCGATTAGCGACTCTGGAATGAAATTCCATCCAGTTTCTTCTTGAGTTTCTCGAATTGCGGCTTCTATCAGTGTCTCATCGACTTCCCAGTGACCCGCAGGTTGATTATAAACGATGTGTCCCTCAACCCGCTCTTTGACCATCAGATAACGGTCATCTTTTTTAATGATGGCTGCAACAGTTATGTGGGGGTTAGAAGGCATAATGATCCTTATAATTACAGGTAATTACTAATTTAAAGAAGTGATTAGAGGTTAAAGTCATTGGATAGATAGTGATCAGAATAGAATGAGCTCATGTTTATTTAAATACAGGGGCTTGTAAAGCACGCTAGCTGGCGCTTTTTACAAATCGAATTTATATTGCTTAGATGGACAATGATATAATGAAACGCAAATCAATAAACCTTTTTTGAAATATGTCGATAGACCATAATTCCAATAATGATGATGGGCTTGTTGTTCAGGAACAGCGCCCCAAGCTTAAACAGCCACCAATGTTTAAGGT
>Ga0181581_10002318_pt1 | contig 14891 bp, 9 predicted proteins | sample 071ome_22_FD_132433 | JGI IMG/M metagenome (GOLD analysis project Ga0181581, IMG submission 132433) | Coastal salt marsh microbial communities from the Groves Creek Marsh, Skidaway Island, Georgia - 071404AT metaG (megahit assembly) | ecosystem: Environmental > Aquatic > Marine > Intertidal zone... | reverse complement strand
GTTCCCACCACACGAGTCACACCACGCGTGTAACAATAGTCCATCAATCATAGATAGCGGACAGGCCCCGCGTCGTCCCCGCCATCCGTCGAGACGCCCGACGCGAACCGCGTGACGCGCACCGTGTTCTTTTCGGTTACCCACCAGGGCTCGAAATCCGGTGCCCGGCGACTTTTGGGAACCGCGAGAGGCGCGCGCGCGGCGCGTCACGCGTAAAAAATCCGAGTTTACAGAGTCGCCGAAATCGAGCCATCCACTCGATCCACGACGCGAACATCACCATCGTCACGATACTAGTAATAAATTTTGTTTTACGATCATCAACTACAAGCTCGTACCGTACCTCGCGATCCCGACGGACGTCGCGGACGCGCGCGTCTCTTCAAAAATCAAGCGTCGGCGTCTCAAGACGAGGCCGATTGAGCCATCATTCATCACGCGCGCGCGCGTCCCGCGTCTCGAGCGCGCGATGCGCGATTCGCATCGGGAAATCACGTCACATCGCGCGTTCACTTTTTACCCGGCGTGAACCGCGTCGGCGCCTTTTTCTTCTGCGCCGGTCGACTTCGGCCCTCGCTCTCGCCGCCCTTCTTCCCACCCTCTCGCGAGAGTTTCAGTCCGCTCCACACCCCCGTGCCTTGCATCTTATCCGTCGCGCCCACGGCGTACATGACGCCGTCGGCCGCGGTCTTCAGGGTTCAAAAAATCGGCATCGCGCGCGTGACAATGACGTCGTGGATGCGCGCGCTCTCCGAGGGGCTGCTCTCTTATCCTCGACGACGGGGCGCCGAAACGGAAACGGGAACGGGACGCGACCGACGGACGGCGACGCGAGAGCGAACGACAAAACAAATGTATATAAATTCAAAAAAACACACAATTCACACGATGGCGACGAGTTCGACGTCAAAGTACAACGTGGCGTTCGGCGGAATCACGCCGCCGGCGCCGCGCTGACCGTACCCGAGCTCGGCGGGAATGACGAGCTTCCGCTTCCCCCCGACGCGCATGGGCGGTAAGCCGTCGCCGTCGCCGAGTATACCGATGCCCCACCCCTTGATGACCTGATTCGCCTGAAATTTTAACGGCGACCCGCGTTCGTAGCTCGAATCGAAGACGCGCCCGTTTTCGAGACGACCCGTGTAGTGCGCCTTGATGGTTTGGTTCGCCGTCGGTGCCGCGCCCTCGCCGACGACGACGTCGCACGATCGCAGACCGGTCGGAGAGTCGACGTAGTCTCCCGCGCATTCGAACTCTGGGAGCCCGCGCGCGCGCGCGGTGGAGAACGGGGCGGCGGCGAGCGCGACCGCGCCCAGGGAGAGGGCGGTGGCGCGTCGGGACACCGCGGGCGCGTCGTCGCGCGCGTCGTCGCGCGCCGCGCGCGGCGTCGTCGCGACCGCCGTTCTCGGCGTCGTCTTGGCGGTCGTCGCGCGGGCGAGCGCGCGCGCGGGGGCGCGGGCGAGGGCGGCGCGCATGTTTGTCGCGAGTGCGCGTGTGTGGCGACGACGTCGACACTCGTCGACGCGCGAGACGTCGAACGGCGGGACGCGAACGCGCGAACGCGTCGACGGAATCGCGACCGAACGGTGCGCGCGATCGAACCGCGCGGGCGCGTCCGTCGCGCGCGAGAGAGAGAGCGCGCGGCGATCGAGCGGAGAGACGTAACACCCGTCGTGCGTGGAATTCGGAATCATGGCGACGGTGGCGGTCAACGACACGGCGATCGCGAACGCGACGCTGGTGAAAGAGTTGCTCGATGAGGTGGACTCGTACCTGGATTGGGAGCGGGACCCGCTTCGGTACCTGTTCGCGACGGTGTGCACGGTGTCGGCGCTCATGTGGTTCGGGTTCGCGGGGGACAACTTGCAGTATTATCGAATGAACGGTGGGTTGGCGTACGCGGGTGGGGCGACGTTTCGATCGGTGTGGGCGGAATCGTTCAGTCGAAGCGGTTTGGTGCTGTTGGTGTTTCGAGCGGCGGCGTTGGCGGCGTGCGTGTATTACGAGTGTAGTCAAAAGAGCTACCCGAGGTGGACGCTCAGCGAAGAGAGTGGCATGTACGGGCTCAACACGGCGCAGTTTTTGAATTTACACGACTGGGTCGCACACGCGGTGACGATTTTCTTCGTTTTGGCCACGCTCGCGTCGATCGCGGGCGTGTTCTCGAGGACACAGACGCACGATCACTATCTGGGACACAGCGGGCGGTGTAACACTCTCGGGCACTGGGTGATGGCGTCGTACACGGTCGCGTTCACGATGAGCGTCGTGTTTCTCGTGACCGTCATAGCGGAGGCGATATTCACGCCGCAGTGCGCACCGTCATCTGATCGCGGGAAGACGGAGACGCTCTTCGATCCGGGGGCGAGACTGTGCTACTTTGAGCCCAGGTACATGCTCAGCTACGTCGGCGCCGTCATACTCATGCTCATGGAGGCCTCGCTCGGACGATTGGTGTTTCCGAAATCGTTCATGTCGCAGCCAATCTTTGTGTGCAGTTTCTTCTTCATGTTCGGACAGTTCAACGTCATGGTTCTCGGCGGCGAGTGGGCGTATCCGTGGACGAATTTCTTGCGCAAGGAAACCATCTTCTACTTGAACGCGTTCATGTGTCTCACCATGTACACGCACCTGGGCCTCGTCAAGTTTTTGCACTCGGGCACGGTGACGAACAAACACGCGGAGGAGCGCGTCCCTCTTTTCATGTAAATTCAGCACTTAGGCAACGTAGCAGCATCGACGGTGACGACGAGGACGGCGAGGGAGGAGGAAGAGATCGAGGCGTTGAGACTGAAATGATTTGACATCACAAACTATAATTTGAAACACCCCCCCTCACGCACGCACGACAACGGTTCGCTTTGATTTTCAAACACAAAAATGTGCTTCGTCAATCTCCTCCGTCGACGGTTCGCTCCACCGCGTTCTCTTCATCAATCGCTTTTCGCCTTCAAAGCCTTCTTTCTCGCGGCGAGCATGTACGAAAACAGCATCGGGAAACCGGGAACGTATCCCAGGAAGAACATAATCATCACCGACGGCAAGTGAAACGAAAAGTTGATCGCGTTTGGCATGTCGTACGCGAATGGATTCGTCTTCACCAGGTGCGCGAACCCACTGTACGCCAAGAATAACTCCGAGCTCACGCCGAGCGGATAGAGCGCGATGAAAAACGTGTATCGACACCACGTCACCACCCGCGGGACGTCGCCGAGGAGCTTAAAAAAGTAAAAACTATACCGGACCACCTCGGTGACGCCCCACGCGAACATGAGCGACGGCACCCCGATCGAGATCGGGCCGAAGACGTCCAGACTCGCCGTTCGGGACGGCGGGGCCAACGCGAGCACGCCCCACACCACCATCAACCGCGAGCTCACCTGCATCGCCGTCACGAGCACGGGCGAGCGCGCGATGCCGAGCGCCGCGTGTGCGATCTCCGCGATCGCGGCCGTCTGCGCGTACGCGAGCGGGCGCTCGACGGCGGCGTACACCGCGGCGGGACCGCTCGTGGAGATGGTTTGCGCGGTGAGCATCAACACGTACGCCCAACCGACGACGAGGGCGGCGTTGTAGGCGACGAGGTACGTCTTGACGAGCGACATTCTCGCGTATGCGTAGACGACGAGCGAGCGTCGAGTCGACGCGAAGTGCGGGGCGACGTGGTTCTTTTACACGGGACGTCGACGCTTACGAGACGAAGCGCGAGAGCGCGTCCGGCACTTTTTGACCGGTCGAGCGCAAGACCTCGACGAGTTCTCTGGCTAATTTACCGTCGTTGAGCGTGAAGAAAGTGTGCGCCTTGCCCGCGCGACCCGCACGACCGGTGCGACCGATTCTGTGCACGTATTCCTCGACGCTTTTGGGAAAGTCGTAGTTGACGACAAGTTTGATCCCGTCGACGTCTAAACCGCGCGACGCGACGTCGGTGGCGAGCATGATCGGAGATGCCCCCTCTCTGAATTCTTTGAGCACCCAATCGCGCTCTTTTTGTTCCTTGTCCCCGTGAAGACCGAGCGCGGGCCAACCTTCTACGCGAAGGCGGCGCGTCAGAGCGTCCACATTCGCCTTTGTCTCCACGAAGACGAGTAGTTGACTCCCGTCCATCTCTTTCTCGAGTGTGGACACGAGCGCGTCGTACTTTTCTTCCGGTCCCATGACGTGGACGATTTGTTCAACGTTCTTACTGGCGAGGAGTCCGTCCCCCGCACCGCCCACGCGCACCTCGACGGGATCGTTTCGCACAAACTCTCTCGCGACTTCGCGAACCTCCACGGGCCACGTGGCGGTGAAGAGGAGCGTCTGCCTGTCCGGTCGAGTCTGTCGCATGATGCGTCGAATCTGCGGTTCGAACCCCATATCTAACATGCGATCCGCCTCATCGAGCACCACAAACGTGGTTCGGCGCAGATTCGTCTGCCCGCCGTCGAGAAAATCGAGCAACCGACCCGGAGTCGCCACGCAAATCTCGCTTCCACCAGAGCGTAGCGCCTTCACCTGAGGACCTCTGGGCACGCCCCCGTACACGCACGTGTGCTTGATCTCGCTCGACGCGGCGTATTTCGCCACCTCGAGCTCGATCTGACACGCCAACTCGCGTGTCGGCGCCAACACGAGCGCGATGGGCCCCTCCCCGCTCTCCAGCGTCGGCTGCGCGTTCACGTGCACGATGGCCGGTAACAAATACGCCAACGTCTTCCCCGACCCAGTCTCCGCCACCGCGATCAAATCTCGTCCACTCAGCGCGATGGGCCACGCCTGCGACTGCACTGCGCTCGGCTCGACGAACGTCTCCCTCGCCAAATCCTCGTGCACATACCTCGGAAACGACGCCTCCTCGAACGTCCACACGCACTTCGGCACGTTCACTCCTCGCACCACGCGTATCTCCCGTCTCGTCATCTCCCGTTCGACGTCCGCGACCGTCCGAGCAGTCACGCGCGGGTGCTCGTAATAAAAGTTCTTCTCAAACAACCACCGGCGGGACGCGTCTCCATCGTCCCGGTCGCTCGTCGACGCGCGCGCGCCGTCGCCCGCGCGCGCGGACGCGTCCATCGCCACCGCGTCTCGCGCCTCGTCTCTCGCACGTTTCGCGCGCTCGTACGCCTCGCGCGTCGAGTGCGTCGACGACGATGGTTCGGTAAACGCACACGGGCGCGACATGCACCCGTACGCGCGCGCGTCTCGCGGCGACGGGCGCGCGCGCGGGGACCCGGGCGTGACGGACGAGACCGCGCACCGCGCGCGCGCGATTCTCGACGTCCCGTCCGCCCGGCGCGCGAGACGGTGGTCGACGCGATATGACGCGCGTATCACTTTTTCATCGTCACTTTCACCCACGCGTCGACCCGACCGTCGACCGCGACCGAGGGACCGCGCGCGACCGAGCGCGAACGGAGCGCGACCGGGCGCTCGATCGATCCGCGTCTTCGATCGATGCGCGCGAGCGCGAGAGCGGCGGCGAGGGCGGCGGTGAGCTGCGTGTCGACGTCATTAAAGCAAACCAGGACGACCAAGACGACCACGACGCGCGCGATGGCGAGCGCGAGCGCGGCGGCGGACGCGGTGGCGTCGGCGCCGAAACCCATCTACCTGAAGGATTACGAGCGACCGGCGTACGCGTTCGAGAGGGTGCACCTGAACTTTGAGCTAGGCGAGGCGACGACCACGGTGACGTCGACGGTTCGAGTGCGACCGGAGAGCGACGCGGCGGGGAAGACGTTATTTTTACACGGAGATGAATCCGTGGAGTTGACGTCCATCGCCGTGAACGGTGAGGCGTTCACGTCGTACGAACGCACGGCGAAGGGTATCACGCTTTCGTCTTTGCCGACGACGGCGTTTGATTTGCGAGTGGAAACCGTCATCAAGCCGCAGGAGAACACCGCACTCGAGGGTCTGTACAAGTCGTCCGGGAACTTTTGCACGCAGTGCGAGGCTGAGGGATTCCGCAGAATCACGTTTTACCAGGACAGACCGGACGTGATGTCCATCTTCACGACGCGCATCGAAGCCGATAAGGCAAAGTACCCGGTGCTCTTGGGTAACGGAAACTTGGTCGAGTCCGGAGATTTGGACGGTGGTAAACACTTCACCGTGTGGGAGGATCCGTGGGCGAAGCCGTGCTACTTGTTCGCCCTCGTCGCCGGCGACTTGGGCATGGTGGAGGATAAGTTTACCACCATGTCCGGGAAGGAGGTGACGCTTCGCATCTTCACCGAGGCGCACAACATCGACAAGTGCGATCACGCGATGACGAGCCTGATCAAGTCCATGAAATGGGACGAAGACACGTTCGGACTCGAATATGATTTGGATCTGTTCAACATCGTCGCCGTGGATGATTTCAACATGGGCGCCATGGAGAACAAGTCGTTGAACATTTTCAACTCGAGACTCGTCTTGGCGACACCGCAGAGCGCCACCGACGCCGACTACGCCGCCATCGAGGGCGTCGTCGCGCACGAGTACTTTCACAACTATACCGGTAACCGAGTCACGTGCAGAGATTGGTTTCAGCTGTCGCTCAAGGAAGGTTTGACGGTGTACAGAGATCAGGAATTCAGCGCCGATATGAACTCGCGAGGCGTCAAGCGCATCGGCGACGTCTCTCGTCTTCGTACGGCGCAGTTTGCCCAAGATGCCGGTCCCATGGCGCATCCGATCCGTCCGGAATCGTACATCAAGATGGATAACTTTTACACCGTCACCGTATACGAAAAGGGCGCCGAGGTCGTGCGCATGTACGAGACGCTTCTCGGTAAAGATGGATTCCGCAAGGGTATGGATTTGTATTTCCAACGTCACGACGGTCAAGCGGTGACGACGGAGGATTTCTTCGCCGCGATGGCGGACGCCAACAGTGCTGATTTGTCCACCTTTAAGCCGTGGTATTCGCAAGCGGGCACGCCGAGAATCACCGTCAACGGCGAGTACGACGCCGACGCCAAGACGTTCACCGTCCGATGCTCGCAGACGGTGCCGAAGACCCCCGGCCAAGAGAACAAAATCCCGATGATGTGCCCGATCGCGATCGGTTTGGTCGGGCCGGACGGCGAGGACATGGAACTCACGCTCGACGGTGAGTCGCGCGGCACGACGGCGGTGCTCAGATTCGACCGAGCCGACGCTGCGTACACGTTTACGGGCGTGAACGCCAAGCCGGTGCCGAGCATCCTGCGTAACTTTAGCGCCCCGGTCCGCTTGACCACCAACCTCACGCAAGACGATTTGCTCTTTTTGATGGCGAACGATTCCGACGCGTTCAACCGTTGGGAAGCCGGTCAAACGTTGTTGAGAAACTTGTGCTTGGATTTGATCAAGGGCGGCGAAGGCGCGTTCAAGATGGACGACGCCATCACGGCGGCGATGCGCACGATCCTCGCGGGCGCAAAGGGTCCCGACGCCGACAAGGCGTTCATCGCGCGCGCCATGATGGTGCCGTCCGAGGGCGAGTTGAGCGACATTCTCGAAGAGGGCACTGTCGATCCGGCGCTCGTCCACGCGGCGCGCAAATTTGTCATGAAGACGCTCGCCACCGAACTCCGCAGCGACTTGGAGGCGACGATCGCCGCGAACAGCGCCGAAAAGTATTCCAACGAGCCCGCCGATCGCGCGGCGAGATCTCTCAAGAATACGTGCATCGGGTACCTGTCGTACTTGGACGCGCCGGAAATCGCCGCGTCGACGTACGCGCGTTTCGCCGCCGCGGATAACATGACGGATAAAATCGCCGCCCTCAGCGCCCTCAGCGGCAAGGATTGCGACGAACGCGTCAAGGCACTCGACGAGTTCTACGCCGAGTGGTCGCACGACCCTCTCGTCATGAACAAGTGGCTCGGCATCCAAGCCGCGTCGTCGCTTCCCGGCAATCTCGCCAACGTCGTCGCGCTCATGGACGGTCCCGCCTTTGACCTTAAAAATCCAAACAAGGTCTACTCCCTCATCGGTGGTTTCTGCGCCTCCTCCAACAATTTCCACGCCGCCGACGGCTCCGGGTACGCGTTCCTCGCCGACATCGTCCTCAAACTCGACGACCTCAACGGCCAAGTCGCGTCTCGCATGGTGGGCGCGTTTACGCGCTGGCGCAAGTACGAGCCCGCGCGCGCGTCCGCCATGCGCGCGCAGCTCGAGCGCATCCTCGCCAAGGACGGTCTCAGCGAGAACGTCTTCGAGATCGTTTCCAAATCGTTGGATTAAGGAGTGTCATTCATACACGCAGCCAGATTGTTTCCTAATCCGTTCCTTCGTCTCCGTCTCCGTCGCCTCGTCTCGACGGTCCAGCGCACACTCGCGCTCCAACCTCACATTCTCGCGCGCGTTGACGACGGTGGACGACGCGCGCGACGCGCGCGACGAACGGACGATCGATGTCGTCGCCGTCGCCGTCGCGCGCGTCCGCATCGCCCGCCGTCGCGCGTCGGCGGCGACGACGCGTCGATCGCGCGTCGACCGCGCGCCGAGCTCGAAACGTCGCCGACGTCTCGGCCTCGTCCTCTCGCGACGACGGGAGCCAACGACGGCGACTCCGCGCGGGCGCATCGTCCACGTCGTCGTCTTCCTCCTCGTCGTCGTCCGGCGCGATCGCGTCGAGTCTTCGCGCGGGCGTCATCTCCGGCGCGGCGGCGGCGGCGAGCTGTCAGTTGTTGCTCTTTCCGCTGAATACGCTCAAGACGCGGGCGCAGGCGCGAGCGCTCGGTGCGCGGATGACTCGAGAGGATCTTCGACTGTTGTATCGAGGATTGGTTCCCGATCTCGTCGGGACGGTTCCGGGGACGGCGCTTTTCATGGCGACGTACGAGACGGCGAAGAAAAACTTTGGGCAGTCGCCGAGCGCGGCGGCGGCGGCGGGCGCGTTGGCGGCGTCCGTCGTGTTGGCGCCGATGGAGGTCATCTCGAGGCGGATGCAAGTGGGGAGGGTGTCGTTGATCACGGCGGTGCGGTTGAGCGCGAGGAAGAGTGATCTGTTCGTCGGGTTTGGGAGTTTTTTAGCGCGCGAGCTTCCGTTTGATTGCGTACAGATGAGCGCGTTTGAGACTATGAAAAAGGCGACGCTCGCGGTTCGGAAAAACCGCGATCCGAACGCGTCTTTGAGCGCGCGAGAGACCGCCACGCTCGGTGGCATCGCTGGGTGCGTCACGGGCGTGCTCACGACCCCGTTCGACGTCTGTCGAACCGCCACGGTGTGCGCGGCGTCGTTGGGCATCGATCCGAAGACGTTTCCAAAGGGACTCGCCGGCGTCAAACACTTGGCGAACACGTTCGGGTGGAAATTCTTCTTTCGCGGCGCCGCGCCTCGGGCGCTCGAGATCGGATTGGGCGGTATCATCTACTTTAGCGCGCTCGAGGCGACGCGCGACATTATCGAGAGCGTCGATAAAAAGTCACCACGGTGAGCCGTCGGCGCCGCGTTTACGAATTGTTGTTTGTGTTTGTGTTTTGTCTTCTACAGTGTGTTTCTTTGTGATTGCTACTATATTTCTATCATCGTGATGCGAGCGATTCTAATAGTTTTCAGCGAACACGACGTCGTCGGTTCGATAATTCTTCTTTTTCCTCTTCAATCGAACGTTGAGAATGAGGTGCACCTTGCGGCCGAGCGCGCGTTCGAGGACGACTCTGGCGTTGATACCAATCTGACCGACGACTTCTCCCGTTTTCCCGACGAGAATCTTACGCTGTGACGCGGTGTCGACGAGAATGTTTTGTTCTATGCGCGCGTCGCCGTTTCGAAAATCTTCCCAAGAGACGTGCGCGATGTCGACGCCGTACGGAAGGTCTCGATGCACGCGATTGTAGACGCTCTCTCGAACGATTTCGAGCGCGCGTTGCGCATCCGTCATGTCCGTCGTGCGCGTCGGATCGTACTCCCAGGGCGATTCCGGGGCGTGCGCCATCAAATCGTCCAGCAACGCGCGCGTGCCGGCGCCCGTGAGCGCGCTCGCGGGGAACACGCGCTTGAAATCGTCCAATCCGCCGTCGGCGCGCACGTCTTCGACGATTTTCATCAAATCCCCGCGACGCTCTCTCGGCACCTTATCCACCTTGTTCAGAACCAACACCGCGCGCGGTACGACGATCCCGCGCTCGCTCGCCATCTCTCGCATGAACGCTCGCGTCTGACGCATCGTTTGCAACACTCGAAGATCTCTTCGCTCCAACTGTCTCGCCGCGTCCACGACGAAGGCCAACGCGTCGCAATCCATCGCCATCTCAAACGCGTTCTCCACCTTTCTCGCGTGCGCCGCGTTTCTGTAGTGTTCCTTACCGACGATCCCCGGCGCGTCCACGAACGCAATCTGCGTCGAACCGATCGTCGTCACCCCCAACGCGCGCGTCCGCGTCGTATTCGTCTTTCGACTCACCGCGCTCACCGTGTCCCCGACCAACGCGTTCACGAGCGCCGATTTCCCCGCGTTCGGCGCCCCCAACACCCCCACGCGCATGAATCTCTCGCGCTCACCGTCGCGCGCCGTCGCTTCCTCGTCGCCGCGAGACGCGCCGTACGCCGCCGTCGCGCGCGTCGCCTCGTCCTCGGCGCGTCGCCTCGTCCTCGCCACCGCGTCTCGCACCTCCCGTCGTCGACGCTTCGCCTCGAGGTACCCGCGCGTAGGCGACGACGTCGTCCGCGTCGACGGCGCGAGCGCGCCTCGTCGCCATCGAGACGTCGGCGGCGACGACGTCGTCGTCGTCGGCCCGCCGCCGGCGCTCGATTTCGATTCCGATTCTCCCGACGTCGATGTCGTCGCGATGGACGCGACGCGATGCCGCGCGAACGACGCGATGAGATCGAACGTTCGCGCGCGCGTCGTCGACGCGGACGCCAAGACGTCGCGCGCGCGTCGAGACGCGCCCATCGTCGTCATCGTCCCGAAGTGAAGTTGGATGACACACGACGCGACGCGTCCCCAATCGTTCGCGCGCGACGCCGCCGTCGTCGTCGTCGTCGCGCACGCGCGAGACTTATGTCGACCGACGCGTCGACCGACGGCGTCACCGTCACGCGCGCGTGCGTCGCGAGAGAACTCGACGTGGACGCGCTCGTCCACTATCGTCCCCGAGAAGGCTACATTCCAATCTTCGCGCGCGTCGCGCGTCGACCGGACGAAGACGAGACGGATGAAAACGACGACGCGAACGCCGTCTTCGTCGTGCGTCTGCGCGAGGACGCCGAGCACGTCGGCGCGGAGGGGGACCTGAAACGCGCGGCGAGGAGGGACTTGGCGGACGCGTTCGTCGTGTCGACGCGCGTCGTCGCGTTCGGGACGACGACCGGCGTCGCGATGACGCCGCCGGCGTTCGGACGCGTTCGATCGATCGATACGACCAAGTGGCCGCCGGAGTTTATCATCGAGACGACGGATGGGGAGACGATTCGATCGTGGGGGAGGGACGCGTGCGACGCGGAGGCGTACGAGGCGGAGACGAAGAGACGCAGAGACGCGTCGGCGTTGGCGGACGCGGACGCGGTGGCGAACGCGTTGCTCGAGGAGGAGGAGCGGGAGCGGGAGAGAGCGGCGCGCGTCGCGGAGGCGAAACGGGTCAAGGCGAAGAAGAAGAAACGATCGACGAGCGACGCGGCGAGAGGAGACGCCGAGGCCGCGGCGGAGGACGACGAGGCGGAGGCGCTCGAACGCGAGGCGAAGGAAAAAGCGGCGGTGGAGAAGGCGGCGGCGAAAGCGGCGGCGCGCGCGAGGCAGGAAGAGGTGAAGGCGGCCAAGGCGGCCAAGGAGAAGGCGGCGAAGAAGGAGGCGCAAAAGGCGAGAAAGGCGGCGGAACGCGCGGCGAGAGAGGCGAGAGAGGCGGAGGAAAAGACGACGGTCGGCGACGCGTCGGGAGACGAAAACGAAGAACCACCCGCGGAGGGTCACCCGACGACGAAGCGCGACGAACCCGTCGTCGAGGCGGAACCGTCGTCGGCGACGGCGGACGAGTCCGAGACGAAATCGATCCCCGACGCCGAGACGTCGATGACGTCCACGCAACGCCGTAAACTCGACAAGGAACGACGCAAGGCACAGCGCATGGCGGAAATCGACGCGTTTTTGAAGGCGCACGAGATCAACGCGGCGCAAGAGGAAGCGGAATCCGCCGGCGGCGCGCGTAAACGCAAAAACAAAAAGAAAAAGAAACCCGCCGCCGCCGCGCGTCTCGCCCCCGCATCCGCGAGACCCTTCGCCCAGGAGTGGTTCGCCACGTTCGCCGTCATCGCCTTCTTCACCTTCCTCGCCACCGCGTACAGCATCGTCTCGTTCGTGGCGAAAAAAACGACGAGCGTCGTCGCGTAGTAGTCGCTCGCGCGCAGTCTATTCATATCCACTTCGTCTCGGAAACGCCGACCCGCGCTCGGACGCTCTCGGACGCGACGACGCGACGGTTCGAAACGCGTTATCGACCCGTCCCTTCGCGTTTCCAAGGGGACGCGGCGCTCGAGTCGACGAGTCGTCAAAACGCGTCAACACCTCCACACGGTGGGGTTCTGACGGTCTGGGACAAAGGTATACGACGCCACGACATCCCGCGCGCGCTCGAACGCGCGGCATGTGCTTGGTGACGGATGAATTCGGTGTCCCACTGCCGACGCTCGCGCGCGCGCGCTCGAACGCGCCGCGGTGGACCCGTCCCCGAAAAGGTGAAGTGCCCACCGAAAGTGCCCACCGCTCAAAGGGCGCGTCCGAACGACGCGAGACGAGTCGCGCGTCCGACGGGACGACGCCCGAGGCTTTTTGTGTGCGCGACGCCGACGCCTTCTCGCGCGCGCATCGCCGTTCGACGAGCGCGGACGCGGGGTTTGATTTTCACGACGTCTCTCGGAACGCTGGGAGCGTCCCGAAGACGCCGACGTCCCGGGACAACTTTTGGGACTTTCGCGCGCGATGCGACGCCGACGCCTCCGACGACGCGCGTGTCGACGACGGCAAAGACGACGACGATGATGCATTCGCTCGATTCGGACGACTCACTCGACGCTCGATCGAGCGCGCGATGCGCGAACGCGGGTGTTCGGCGCTCGAGGCGCTGGCGAGACTGTCTCGCGAGGACGCGTGATTTCTGTGCCGACGCGCGGCGACGACGCGCTCAAGCTTTCGACGCTTACACGGATGAATTCTTTTTTTGATCTCTGTTCGCACGCACGCTTGTAATGTACATTAAACGCTACACGCTACTCGCCCGCGTCTCTCGTTTCACCCGAAGAGTCGCGCGACGACGCCGACGAAGGCGAATCCCATGGACACGCCCGCGCCCATGACGAACGCCGTGCCCATCTGCACGCCCACGCCCTCGACCGCGCGCGGAGGCGCCGCGTCGTACGCCGAGTGCTCGCCGCGCGGTCTCGGCGCGCCGACGGCTGTGGTTTCCCCCGTGCGTGTGTTCCAATAGTACACGCGCTTCGTCTCGTCGTCGACGACTGGACGCCACGGGGATGTCGTCTCCGGCGCGCGCGATGTGCGCTCGACGAGATCTTTACCCGCGGACGAGTGCGCGAGACGGGTCGAGGACGCCGCGCGGTGACACGCGCGAGAGACGGCTCGAAGCATCGCGATGTGACGCGGGACGACGACGGCGAGGCGAGGCGAGGCGAATCATTCGTTTGGGCTCCTCCGCGCGATTCGACTGTTTGACTCTAATTACAACGTTCGTTTTTTAGTACGCCTGGGCCTGTGTGTTCGCCAACACGGCTTGCGTCAGGGCGTTGGTCTTCGAGAGCAACGCCTTGGTCTTTTCGATGAGTTGCTCGTTTACGGATTTGGTCTCGACGACGACGTGCGCGACGCCGGCGGCGGCGTCGATGCGCGCCTTGAGCTTACCCAAGCGAATGAGGTGTGCGATCGCCGCCTCGGTGTCGTCGGCGTTCATCTTCAAATCATTCGCTAATGCACCGATGTCGATGCGCTTGTTCACCTTGCAGTGGCTCTCGATGACGTAAAAGCGCGCGTTTTCGCCGAACGCCTCCTTGCACCCGATTAAAAAGAAATCCTTTTCAATCATCTCTTCGCACACCGGGAGCAGTTCTTGCGCCTTGGCAAAGTCGTAATCGACGAAGAGCGCGAGGACGAAATCGGTCGCCGGATCGCGGTAGACGTCGCTCTGAATAATCTTCAGCAAGTCTCTGAGCATGTTTCTGCGCTTCTTCGTGGCGACGACGGCCACCGTCAAATACCTCAACAAGTGCGGCGCCTCTTGTTGAACCGCTTGCATGTATCGCTCTTGGAAGAGTACGTCGATGATTTGGTTACGTCCGTTCGGGTGGTTGAAGAAGACGTACAGAGCGTAGTGGAGCAACCACGCGCGTTGCTTCATCTTCACCAGGGTGCTCGTCGTCGCGTTATTCTCCAACGCGTCGCGCAATCTATTCATATCATCCAACGCCGCCGCCCAGTTTTGCAACAAAATATCCGCCGCAAACTTACCCCACAACGCGCTCTCACTCCTCGCGACGTCCACGCTGAGCGCGTGCGCCGCGCCCAAGTGTTCCGACGCCGACGCGTAATCGCCGCACTCGTACTCAAACTTGGCAAACTTGTACAACGCCTCCACATCCTCGCTCGTCACCCCGTGATGTTCCGCCGCAAACTTGACGTTTTCCGCCTTATCGCGTCGCATCGCTCGCATCGCGTTCGCATCGCTCGCGAATTTCACCCCTCGCTCCGCCGCCTTGGCCAGCGTCCCGTGCGTCGCCACCGCCGCGTCCCGCTTCGCCTTCATCTCCGCCGTCGCCCCTTGTCCGCTCACCTCCGCCGCGAGGTCACACATGTTCGTCGCGTTCAAAATCTCCAATTTCGCATCCGTCAAATCCTTCGCATCGTGCGTCTTCTTCGCCAACGCAAACTCCAAGAGCGGCAACACGAGGTGCGCGTCCAATCGCGCCGCGATCTGCGTCGAGTCGAGTC
>Ga0181581_10002312_pt1 | contig 14906 bp, 13 predicted proteins | sample 071ome_22_FD_132433 | JGI IMG/M metagenome (GOLD analysis project Ga0181581, IMG submission 132433) | Coastal salt marsh microbial communities from the Groves Creek Marsh, Skidaway Island, Georgia - 071404AT metaG (megahit assembly) | ecosystem: Environmental > Aquatic > Marine > Intertidal... | reverse complement strand
ATTGTTAAGAAAGCTGCAAAGAAAAAAGTAGCTAAAAAGAAGATTGTTAAGAAAGCTGCAAAGAAAAAAGTAGCTAAAAAGAAGGTTGCTAAGAAAGCTGCAAAGAAAAAAGTAGCTAAAAAGAAGGTTACTAAAAAAGTAGCAAAAAAGTTGGTCAAAATAACCAATAATCAATCTGCAGATAAAAAAACCCCTAACAAAAATATTAAGATTGAGCTTAAGCCAATAAAGCCTTATATCATTAAAAAAAATGAATCATATATGAATAAGTCTCAATTGGAGCACTTTAGAAATATCCTTCTTAATTGGAAAAATGATCTCATCTCTGGGGTATCAAAAACAGTTCACTATATGCAAGATGAGGCATCAAATTTTCCTGATCCTAACGATAGAGCAACCCAAGAATCAGAATTCGGTCTAGAGCTAAGAACGCGAGATCGTGAAAGGAAGCTTCTAAGAAAAATACACTCAGCACTTGAGAGGATTTCTAATGGATCCTATGGTTATTGTGAGGATACTGGAGAAGAGATCGGCATTAGAAGACTTGAAGCTCGTCCTGTTGCCACACTATGCCTTGAGGCTCAAGAGCGTAGAGAGCATACTGAAAGACAATTTAAAGATTCTGACGACAGATATAGATAAAAATTAATCTTCGTCCTCTTGTATGGGTGACTGGTCTACACCTTTCATGCTAAGCCTAATTCTTCCTTGACGATCAATTTCTAGAACTGTGACGTTTACAACATCTCCCTCAGCAAGTTTATCAGTAACTTTTTCGACTCGTTCCTCACAGATCTCACTAATATGAACTAAACCATCTTTATTTGGAAGAACTGATACAAAAGCACCGAAGTCCATTAATTTAACAACTTTACCTTCGTAAATCTTGCCTACTTCTACTTCAGCTGTAATTTGCTCTATTTTCTTTTTAGCAAGTTTACCGGCACGACCATCAACAGAAATTATTTTAATCAATCCACTATCGTCAATATCAATAGTTGCACCCGTTTCCTCAGTGAGAGCTTTTATGACTGCCCCTCCCTTTCCGATAACGTCCCTGATTTTTGAAGTATCGATATTCATTGTGATTATCATCGGTGCCCATTCAGACATTTCTTGTCTTGATGAAGAGATTACCTTGCTCATTTCATCTAGTATATGAAGCCTTCCTGATTTTGCTTGATCGAGAGCAATCTTCATGATCTCTTCGGTAATACCGTCAATCTTAATATCCATCTGGAGTGCTGTGATACCCTCAACGGTTCCAGCAACCTTAAAGTCCATATCACCTAAATGATCTTCATCGCCAAGAATATCTGTGAGCACTTTAAAGTCCCCTGATTCTTTTATCAGACCCATGGCTACACCAGCAACTGGGGCCTTGAGAGGAACGCCTGCATCCATTAATGAAAGGCTTGTTCCGCATACAGATGCCATTGACGACGAACCGTTAGATTCGGTAATTTCTGAGACGACTCGAATAACATATGGATATTCATCCATATTAGGTAGTACAGCTGCGATACCCCTTCTGGCAAGCCTTCCATGTCCAATTTCACGTCTCTTTGGGCCTGACATAAACCCAACTTCTCCAACACAATAAGGAGGGAAATTATAATGCAGCATGAAAGGGTCTTTATACTCACCCTCAATAGCATCAATTAATTGTGCATCCTTACCGGCGCCTAAAGTTGTTACAACTAATGCTTGTGTTTCACCACGAGTGAATAATGCGGATCCATGAGTCCTTGGCAATAAGCCAACTTCAACACTTATGGGTCTTACTTGATCGATATCTCTACCGTCAATTCTCTTATTTCCAGAGATAATACTTTTTCTAACTACATCTTTCTCAACATCATGAAAAATTGATTTATACTGACTCTCATTAAAAGCCTCTAATGATTCTCTCAATTCTGATGCAACATTTGTTCTGATTTCGCTAAGCTTAGATAACCTCTCCTTTTTATCAGTAATTTGATATGCGTCAGCTATAAGTGATGTAGTTTTTTCAGTAACTGTTTTTCCAAGGCCTTCATCATTAAGAATTGGTGTCCATTCAATTGGCTCAACACCTACCTCTTTGGATAATTCATTTATTGCATTAATAACAACTTGAAATGATTGATGGCCAAACATCACTGCACCAAGCATTATTTCTTCGCTTAAAATCTTCGCTTCTGATTCAACCATTAGAACTGCAGTTGAAGTACCAGCAACTACAAGATCTAAATCGCTAGTTTGTAACTCTTCTTTTGAAGGGTTAAGCAAGTAATCATTGTTTATATAGGCAACACGTGCAGCTCCAATAGGTCCCTTAAAAGGAAGGCCAGATAATGCAAGGGCTGCAGATGTAGCTATCATTGCTGGAATATCAGGATCCACATCTGGATTTAAGGATAGTACAGTAACAATAACTTGAACTTCATTTTTAAATCCATCTTCAAATAATGGACGTACTGGTCTATCTATTAATCGAGAGGTTAGAGTTTCTTTTTCGGTTGGTCTTCCTTCTCTTTTAAAAAATCCACCAGGGATTTTTCCAGATGCATAGTATTTTTCTTGATAATTCACAGTTAATGGAAAAAAATCTTGATCTGGGTTCACAGATTTTGATGATGCGACTGTAGCTAAAACTACAGTTTCATCCATAGATACAATAACAGATGCATCTGTTTGTTTTGCGACTTTTCCGGTTTGAATGGTAACTTGTCGGTTACCAAAATCGATTTTTTTTTCAATCATATTATTCTTTCTAACGGCGTAAACCTAGCGAAGCTATTAAGCTTTGGTAAGATTCAGGTTTTTTTGCCTTAAGATAAGAAAGAAGCTTCCGACGTTTACTTACAAGTCGTAATAATCCAATTCTAGAGTGATGATCTTTTTTATGCACAGAAAAGTGTTCTGTTAATGACTTAATCTTAGATGTCATTAATGCAACTTGGACCTCAGGAGATCCAGTATCATGATCACTCGTTTTATAGTTAGCAATTACTTCTGATTTATTTGCTAGATTTATACTCATATATATTTCAAGTTAATTTCACTGCATATTCTAAACGCCAAAAGGCCTATAAGCAAAGCATTTAAAATAAATTTTTTACCACTTTTAAGGAATTAAAATCGTTAATATGTCCTATACCAATAAATTCATCATTGCTTCCATAAACCCTAACTTTTCGTTGCTGAAAACGATCTATATTTATACATAAGCCATTTTTATATTTTATGCTCTCATCATGCCCTAGGGTTAATGCATCAAGGTCATGAAAAGGGAAGTCTAGGGGCAATAGGTATTGGTTAATTAAGTTTTCTTGATCTACTAAATCTATAGCTTTATCTAGACTAAAAGGACCCACTGCTTGCCTCACAATGTTATCTACAACGCCAACGGTATTTAAACTATTTGCGATGTCCTGGCCCAAAGTTCGTACATAAGTACCGCTTGAGCAAGTTACTATTAAGGAGATGATATTTTCATTCATCCCAAGAAGTTCAATATCTGAGATTTCAATATTTCTTGCTTTTTTAGGAATATCGATACCTTTCCTTGCATAATAATAAGAAGGCTTTCCCTCATATTTCAATGCTGAAAATTTTGGCGCTATTTGTTCTTGATGGCCCTTAAAGCGACAAACTATATCCTTTAGAGAATCTAAATCAATTAAGGGAATTACTTCTTCTTTTGTAATATTTCCCTCAAAATCACCCGTATCTGATGATAATCCTAAATGAATGTCAAAAGTATAGATCTTCTTCAAACTCATAATATCTTCGCTAAGACGAGTCCCTTTTCCAATAAGTAAAACTAAAAGACCCGAGGCTAGAGGATCAAGCGTGCCTGCATGCCCAACTTTTTTCTGATTTAATATTTTTTTTGTCTTTGCAACCAGATGGTAAGAGGTACAATTTTTTGGCTTATTTAATAGAAGTATTCCATTCATCAACTGATTGAATTAATTAGCTGCTCAATTCGCTCAGCCTCTTTTAGTTGATTATCAATTTGAAACTGTAGTTCAGGAATTCTTCTCATTCGAATATTTTTGCCTATAGAATTTTTGAGTTTACCTTTGATAGAACCAAAAAATTCAAGGATTCTTCTATCTGAATGCATCTCAGTATGACTGATATAGAGTTTCAATATAGATAAATCTTTTGTTAAGTTAATATGAGTGACAGTGGTATTTTTAAGCTCCTCTATCTGACATTCAAATGCCAGAAACGTTTCGACAACCTTACGTAATTCAGCTTGAAGCCTGTCAACCCTTGAAAAAGGTCTTCTTTTAGACAATTTTTCTCTCTATAGTGGTGCGTTCATAGCATTCAATTTGATCGCCAACCTTGACGTCATCATAGTTTTTAACACCAATTCCGCATTCGACGCCGGATTGAACCTCATTAACATCGTCCTTGAATCTTCGAAGTGATTCAAGGGTGCCTTCGTATATCACGACATTATCTCTTAACACCCTAATTGGGTTGGTTTTCTTTACATTGCCTTCGGTAACAAGACATCCTGCAATTTTTCCAAAATTAGGCGATTTAAAGATATCTCTAACTTCTGCAATACCAATAATTTCCTCTCTGACCTCATCTTCCAACAATCCTGATAAAGCAAGCTTAACATCGTCAATAACTTCATAAATAATGCTGTAATACCTTATATCTAAATCATGTTCTTTGATTACATTTTTAGCAGCGCTATCTGCTCTGACATTAAAACCTATCATGATGGCTTTGCTTGCATTCGCTAGTTGGGCATCGGATGCATTAATTCCACCAACGTTATGTGAAATGATATTAACGGTAACATCATCATTTGAGATGCTCGTTAGTGAATCTCTAAGCGCTTCAGCACTGCCTTGTACATCAGCTTTTATTAGCAGATTTAGTATGGCCTTCTGATTCTCTCCGATATTTGTAAAGGCATCTTCTAGTTTTACAGATTTTTTAGAAAGCCTCAGATCTCTCTCTCTTTCTTGACGAATCTTAGCTACTTCTTTAACAGCCTTATCATCATTTAATACTAAAAGCTCGTCACCTGCTAAAGGAGCACCGGAAAGGCCAATAACCTCACCTGGCATCGAAGGAGTAATCCTTTTGATGGATTCACCGGTATCGCTAAATATTCCTCTAACTTTTCCTGATTCATTACCTGCTAACACTGTATCACCTACATTTAATGTGCCGGAGGTAATTAAAACAGTAGCTACTGCTCCTCTACCTTTCTCAATTCTTGACTCAATAATGACACCTTTGCCAGGCGCATCAAAAGGTGCCTTAAGATCTAAAATTTCTGCTTGCAGTAAGATAGATTCTAGTAAAGATTCAATTCCCTCGCCCGTCAGCGCTGATACATTTACGAAAATATGTTCACCACCCCACTCTTCGGGAATGATCTCATGAGCAGATAATTCATTTTTTATTTTGTCAGGATCTGCAGTCGGTCTATCAATTTTATTAACTGCCACAATTATAGGTACCGAGGCTGCTTTGGCATGCTGTATTGCCTCAATAGTTTGCGGCATAACCCCATCATCAGCAGCAACCACAAGAATAACAATATCAGTAATATTAGCTCCTCTAGCCCTCATAGAAGTAAAGGCAGCATGACCAGGGGTATCAATAAAGGTGATACCAGACTTACCTGAGTCAACATGATAAGCGCCAATATGCTGAGTTATTCCACCTGCTTCACCTTCTGTTACTTTAGTTTTTCTGATTAAATCTAGTAAAGATGTTTTTCCATGGTCAACATGACCCATGATCGTGACAACGGGATGTCTAGTTTCAGCAGTCTCTAAGCTATCTGAGGATGCTGCATCAATAATTGCCTCTTCTCTGGGGATAAGATCCTCAGGTTCTGCTTTATGACCTAATTCTTCAACCAAAAGGATTGCTGTATCCTGGTCAAGGTGTTGATTTATGGTAGCCATTACACCCATACCCATAAGGACCTTAAGCAATTCAGAAGATTTAATAGAAAGTTTTTGTGACAGCTCTGAAACATTTATAGTATCTGGAATTTTAACTTCCTTGATAACAGGCGCTACAGGTTTTTCAAAGACATGTTGAGACTCTATGTTTAATGAAGATCTTGATTTTTGCGCCTTTTGTTTCTTTCTTGCACTAGCGCCCTCAGCAATATGAAGCGTATTGTCCCTAGTTTTTTTGGTTTCTTTTCTATTGCGGTCAGATTCAAGTTTTTGCAATGCCTTGTTTTCATCTTTTTGTTTTTGCGCAGCACGCCAATCTTCTACATTTTTTCTTTTTTTCAGGTCATCTTTTGTTAAATCCTCATTATTATCTGGCTTTTTACTATCTGATTTTTCAATAGACTTTTTAGGCTCTTCGGTAACATTTGGTATTGCTTCTTTTAATTCTGTCTTTTCTTCATTCTGTATTTCCATTTCCTTTTCATCGGAAACATCAACAGGCACCGGTGCTCTTTTTACATATGTTTTCTTCTTTCTAACCTCAATTGAAACTGTCCTATCCTTACCTGTATTGGTATTAGTTAGCTTCACTTGGCTCATAGACTTTCTTTTTAGAGTGATTTTTGAGCCTGATGAGGGTTTTGCGCTATCTGCCTTCTTTGAACGCAAAAATTGAAGTAATTTCATCTTTGCCTCATCACTAATAAAATCCTCAGGGCTTTTTAGATCAATCCCTGCCTCAATAAGATTTTCAATAAGCTTTTCAGCCTCAATCTTTAAAGTTTCTGCAAATTGTTTGACTTTAATATCGGTCATTCTTTGAACCAGTGCGCTCTAGCCTCCATGATAATCTCCTCTGCAAGCCCTGAACTAACTTTGAGCAGCTCTTCTAGCTCATCAGATGCGTACTCAGCAAGGTCATCTCTATCATTAATATTTTCATTTGTGAGAACATCAAGATGTTCTGGGGTAAGGGTCTTCATTGAATTAAGGCTTAAGTCTTCTGCTACATCACCTTCAATGGCTTCTGTAATCAAAATATTTCTTGCTCTATCTCGTAATTCATTAACCATCTCCTCATCAAATTCCTCAATCGATGAGAGCTCTTTCATGGGCACATAAGCAATTTCATCAACAGAAGCAAAGCCCTCCTGCACGAGGATCATTGCAACATCTTCATCAACATCTAGTTTAGACATAAGTGAATTTACCAGCTCTGAAGCCTCTTCTTCACTCTTAGTTTCAGCATCTGCCTCGGTCATAACATTGAGATTCCAACCGGTAAGGTCACTTGCCAAACGAATATTTTGCCCTCCTTTACCAATTGCTTGGGAAAGCTTATCCTCATCAACTGCAATGTCCATAGAGCCGCTGTCCTCATCAACAATAATAGAGACAACTTCAGCAGGTGACATTGCATTGATCACAAATTTAGCTGGATTTTCATCATAAAGAATAATGTCAATCCTTTCTCCGGCAAGTTCATTTGAAACAGCTTGTACACGCGAACCTCTCATGCCAACGCATGCTCCAACAGGATCGATTTTGTCATCCGTTCCAATAACTGCGATTTTAGCCCTTAAACCAGGATCTCGCGAAGCACCCAAAACATTAATCACACCTTGATTAATTTCTGGCACCTCAATAGTAAAAAGTTCAATTAAGAATGCGGGTGCTACTCTAGAAAAAATTAATTGAGGACCTCTTGCCTCAGTTCTGACTTCCTCTAATATCGCCTTAAGTCTCTCATTGGGTCTGATTATCTCATTAGGAATTAATTTATCTCTTGGTATAAAGCCCTCAATGTTAGAGCCTAAATCAATATAAACCCCACCTCTATCTAATCTTTTAGCGATTCCAGAGAAAAGTTCACCAATTCTTGGTGTATACAATTCACTGGTTTCCTGTCTTTCAGCTTCCCTGACCTTTTGAATGATGACTTGTTTAGCATTTTGAGCAGCAATCCTTCCAAATTCAACTGATTCTATTGGTATCTTTACATATTCACCGACTGTTGCATTAGCATCAATATCAAGCGCATCCTCAAGTCTAAGTTCAATATTAGGATCTGTTAAATCCTCTGAATCATCTGCATGCACAAGCCATCTTTGGAACGTTTCGTAAGATCCATCGGTCCGATCAATCACAACTTGAACATCCATTTCCTGTCTATTTTTCTTAATTGTTGCAGCAGCAAGAGCTAACTCAATTGCTTCAAAAATTATTTCCCGATCCAGACCCTTTTCATTAGATACTGCCTCGACAACTAATAATATTTCCTTATTCATAACATATGCCTACATATTAAGATTTGCTTCAATTATTTGATTAAAAGGTATGATTTGATCGTTACTACCGTTTGTAAGAGTAATGCCAGTATCATCAGCACTTGAGATCAATCCATAGATAGTAGTTACCTCTTTCTCCGCCTTATAAAACTTAACTTTTATACTACATTCAATATGATCGATAAAGTGTTGTTTTTTAGATAATTTACGCTTTAATCCAGGTGTAGAAACCTCCAAATTATAGTTAAAATCTACAGGATATATAACGTCTAAAAACGCACTCATTGCCTTACTTACAATTTCACAATCAGTAATATCAACACCGCCTTTCTTATCAATATCTATCCTTACTAGGCCATTCTTTGCTAAGTTTGCCCTTAAATCAACAAGCTCATAGCCCATAAGCTCAAGCTCTTTGGATAAGTGTTCGAATAGATCTCTCTTGTCCATATAATAAAAAAGGACCTGTGCAAGGTCCTTTTTAAAGTCACCATTTTAGGTGATTATAGCGCTAGCAGGTAAATTATGGAAGCTTAAATGCAACGATTGCATCACCTTCTTCTGTAAAGGTTCGGCGATTACCGCCTGCAGCCATAACAATATACTGAACACCATCCTCCATGTATGTCATTGGAACTGCCATACCGGCGAATGGCAAATCATGCGACCAAAGCTCCTCTCCTGTTCTTACATCAAAAGCTCGCATCTTTTTATCCATAGAGGCGCCCATAAATATAAGCCCTCCATGAGTAGTGATTGGTCCACCAATAATCGCTGACCCCCACTCTAGAAATTCAGGGAAAGTAATACCAAATCTACGAACTAGTCCAAAGGGCCTCTCCCAGGCAATTTCTCCTGAATCCATGTCAACAGCAGTTAATGTGCCCCATGGTGGCGGTGTACATGGAAGACCGAGTGGTGACCTAAATTCTTCAATCCTGATTCTATATGGTGTACCGGGCATAGGATCGCCATCCTGATTGCCTACACTTTCACCGGGCGTCCCAGAAAATAATTCTTGGTTTGAGTCATCAGGTATAAGATGCGTAACGGTACCAATTGTAAGTGATTTTATAATGACTAAATTATTTACTGGGTCGTAAGCTGCGCCACCCCAATTTCCACCACCCGCAAAACCTGGAAAGGTTAATGAACCTTGAATGCTTGATGGCGTAAACATTCCGTCGTATCTTAGCTCCTCGAATCTATTTCTACACCACGCACGATCTATTGGTGTGATTCCATACATGTCGTCAACGGTTAGCTCTGTTCGCGTGAATGGTTTTGGTAATAATGGGAATGGTTGGGTAGGTGATGTAATTTCACCTGGAATGTCTGAAGTTGGGACAGCCCTCTCCTCAATTGGAAAAATTGGTTCACCCGTCTCTACGTCAAAAACAAACAGATGGCCCCATTTAGTTTGCTGGATAGCGACATCTTTTCGCTCACCATTGTGCTCAATATTAACAATAAGAGGATGTCCGGGAAGGTCATAATCGTATATATCATGTCTAACCGTTTGAAAACTCCAAATCACCTCACCCGTGACAGATGAAAGTGCAACTGTTGCAGAGCTGTATGGTATTTCAAAAGTTCTTGTACCGCCATAGAAGTCTGATGAGGCGCTTGTAGTTGGAAGAAATACCATTTGTCTCTCCGCATCACCACTCAGCGTAGACCATACGTTCGCTGCGCCAGATTCGTTGATATATTCAGGCGGTATGGGGTTAAATTCCCAAATCAAATCTCCCGTCCTTGCATCAAAGCCTCTCACAAAACCATCGCTGGCATTGACAGGGCTATCCTCAACACCAACGGCGGCAATGACCACGTCATCAATCACAATAGGTCCGGATGTGGAGTGTCTTGGCCCCTCACCATTTCCATCGTAGTCCCAATGTGTGACATACCCAGGATGACCATTATTAGCACCGAAGTCATCACAAGGGACTCCTGTGTTTGCATCAACCCCATAAATATTTCCGTGAACGTCAGATTTATAAACTCTTCTACCGCAGAACTCATTAATTTCATTTGGATCAGATGACTCCCAATATGCCACAGAACGACATCTAGCAACTCTTGGATCTTCATCAATTAACGCATAACCATCATCATAAGGACCAAATCTCCATACTTCCTCACCGCTTGTTGGATTCACCGCAATAATCCTGTTCATTGGAGAGCAATAATAAAGCAAATGATTTGCGTGTATGGGCGTAGCTTCAAGCCAAGCATTATCTCCAGAATTATGGATCCAAGCTACCTCAAGATCAGTCACATTATTGACATTAATTTGATCAAGCTCTGAATACTGTCCACCACCTACTGGACCACCAAAAGTTGGCCAATCAGAACCACTCTGAGCAAAAGAGGTTAAAGGCAGAGCTAGTGAAAGAAGTAATAATACAAGACGCATAAGAGAACCCTTACCTCATCGCATCAGGAACTTCATCGCCAAAGAATGTATAACATTCATATTCAAGTATCCTGATATTTTCTTCTTGTCTTTTATACAGGGTCATTTCCATTTCCCAAGGCTCACTGTAGGTTTGTGGGTCATTAATCGTTACATGATAATTCATATGCTCCGGTCCGATTAGGGTGTACCTCTCTACAATATGAGCATCTTCAGAATAAAAATTTCCAGATCTATCGAGCCAATTAGGTGCAAGGTTCGTAACATCAACTACAAGCGTATTACCCTCCCAGTGACCTCTGGAATCACCCATATACCATTGAATACCAGGAATGCCTGGATGCTCACTGTTCATATGAATGTTTCGAATAGTATGAACATATTCGTAGGTTAGTACAATTTGATCTTCTGTCTGAAAGATTTGAAATGGGTAAGGAAGATAGTTTGAGCGCGGTACACCAGTCATAAAACAATTCGCTTCAGGATCAAGTGACTCTCTCTGACGGTAATTTTCCACTCTTTGATTAAATGCTGCAGTTCGATAAGGAAGCTCATTGCCTAAAACCACACCATATCCAGCAGGTACATTTAATCTTGCCTCATGATCTTGTATATCGTAATTAGCAGTATTTACTGCCTGCCAAACACCCTGAAGGTCGGGTGCTCCCCATAGAGTGCTGCTTGGTTCATAACCCTGACCGGCTAAATAAAGCGGAAATAGTGAGACAAAAAATAGTATTTTTTTAATCATTCTTGACTCCGTTATTGTCTGCTTCCAGCAAATAAGGTTCTTCCATCAGCCAATGTGACATCTTCAGCACCAATAGTATTTGAACCATCTCTTGCCGGTAAACCATGGACGCTTACTTCAGCGCCCACAGGTAAATCACCTTGGGTCCACCCGCGACGATATAAAGAGTTTGCAGCACCAAACTCAACCTGCCAAATTTCACTATCACCATTATCAGCAGTCACTTCTACTTGAAGCCATGCATGTGGATTCCGCCACTCCATGCTAACGACAGTACCTTCGATTTCAACCTCTTGCGTCATGTCAAATTGCAATGCAATTGAGTGATGCGCAAAGATTGGTAATGCACCTAAAAAGGTAAATGCGAATAAAAAAGCCATAAATTTTTTCATTATTGTGTCTCCTCTAAAACTTCAAGTTCACCATTTTCTAGATCCCATGCAGCAGATAACCTGCGTGCCTCTTCTCCAGAAATAGGCTTGTGAACGTCATATCCAATGTCTTGAAACATTTGCTCGGCAAATGCGTTGTCCTCATAACATGCTTCCTCCCAAACCTCAAAGGTATCCTGATTCCGGCTTCTTCTGTAGGCGAGTGAAATTGTAAAAGGTTCTGTATAGACATTAGGATCATCAACTGTAACTGCCCAATGAATGGTATTAGGTCCTATCATCGTGAAACGTTCTGTCATTAAGGCTTCATTGGTATAAAACCTTCCCCTTTGATCGAGCCATGGTCTTGCATTTTGATTGCGTGTTTCAACTACTAGCGTATTGCCTTCCCAGTAACCTATAGAATCTCCATTCCAAAGCCTAATGCCCTCACCGATATGCTGGTCTCTATCAATATCAATCATTCTAAAGGCGTGTGCCTCTTCACCTTGAACCAAAAACTGGCCAGGAGACTGCATAAATTGATAGGTGCCTGTCATGTACATGGTCGTAGGAATCCCATCAAGTTGGCAGATAGCATTATGGTGTACGTAAGCAGGTCTATTGTAACGCCTTTTAGCTTCTGCCCAGTCTTGTATTGGAACTAAACCGTTATCGGTACTAACGATACCAGTTGAGCCTCCAAAATCATCAAGGGTCACTGGATGAGCCAGTATACTCTCGTGCAAAGCTGATCGCCTGCGCCATATACCACTCATATCAGGAACACCGTCTAATGTTCTAGGTGGCTCAAAGTTCTCTGCAGCTTCAAGTGCACACTCATGAAAGTTGACATGATTGTCATCAACACATGGTTCGTCAATATACCAAGGCCTTACCTCTCCACCAAAGGGATTAGCCTGCGCATATAAAAACGATGCTGGAGCTAAAAGCAAAAGAACTAAGAATTTGTGTTTTATCATAAAATCTCCTTTTTATTCCGGTCTAAAAAGCACCTCTGAAAATGATATTGGCCCTGTGTTGTATTGCAAACCGATATAGCCCGATGTGTGAGTGCTATCCTCTACATCTGCAGTTTGAATACCGTTAACCCATACTTGTATTCGATTATTTATTGCTTGAATTTCAAGAATTGACTCATTTGAACCTACCATGACCTCATTTAAAGGTGCTTGTACCCTTAATATGGAGCCCGTACGGAAAGCTAAATTTTGATTCAAATCAAAAATATTAATCTCATAGCAGGATTCTGCATCCACAAATTCTGAACTCTCACAGCGAATAAAAATACCACTGTTCGTATCTGTCGATGCCGTAAAGGTTGCTCTTAAACTAAAATTACCCACAGCAAATTTACTCACAAGAAAACCTGGATCACCGGAGACAGCAGATACGCTTCCCTCAGACAATAGCCAATCAGCACCGCCTATTTCATTGAAGTTTTCGAGGTCATCGCCAGAGAATAATACTGCCCAAGTTGGCTCCATTAATAAGGAAGCATGATTGGTAGTCATAGCAATGTTTTCGTCATTGCTTATGGTGGTAGTCTCTGTTACACAACCAGCAAATAAAAAAATTACAAATGGAGCAATCTTTTTATACATGGCTAGCTGTAAAGATTAGCTTTAAAGAAGTTAATCGTTCTCTCCCATGCAAGGGCAGCAGCGCTCTCATCGTATCTAGGCGTTGAATTATTATGAAAGCCATGATTAGTCCCATCATAAAAATGCGCCTCAAATTCTTTACCATTAGCATTAAGAGCTTGCTCATAATCGGGCCAACCAGCATTAATCCTTGGATCATTACTTGCATAATGAATTAATAAAGGAGCCTGTATGCTTGGAACTTGTTCGGCGGGTACTTGGGCACCATAAAAGGGCACAGCTGCATGACAATCAGACCCAAGCTCGACAGCTAGCTGATTTGACATCCCCCCTCCCCAACAAAAGCCAGTAACACCAAGCCTACCGGTAGTATCAGGGGAAGAATTTAGATAATGGCATCCAGCAAGCATATCTTGCTTCAGCTGATCTGGATCAATTTGTCTTTGAAGAACCCTTCCTCGATCATCATTACCAGGATAACCTCCCACAGAACTCAGCGCATCAGGTGCTAAGGCAACAAAACCTTCAATGGCAGCTCTGCGTGCTACATCCTCAATATGAGGATTTAATCCGCGGTTCTCATGTATGACAAGGACTCCTGGAGCGGGTCTGCTTCCAGCGCTCATCGGCCTTACCAAGTATGCTCTCACTAAGCCAGAACCTTGTGGTGAATTATAAGTAATATATTCAGCCCTAATTCTTGGGTCTGTAAAAGAAACAGTTTGTGCTTCGGCATATCTAGGCAATAGTGCTTGAACTACACTTGCTGATAAGCCCAATGTCACTGCCATTGCAGAAGCTTGTGAAATAAATTCTCGACGTGACATAAATCCATGACAATATTCATCATAAAGATCAAAGAGCTCTTGATTGATTTTTTTCATTTGAGTTCCCCTATAATCAATTTGGTAGCGGGGGTAGGATTTGAACCTACGACCTTCGGGTTATGAGCCCGACGAGCTGCCTGACTGCTCCACCCCGCAATATAGCTTTAGTATAGCAAAATATCTTGCTGTGACTATTATAGAATTTGAAGCATTAAATCGATAAAAATAGACGGGAAAATGCCAATTAACACTAGGATTAAACAAGCTAGAATTGGTATAAAATCTGACGCAGATTGTCTAATTTTAAGTATATGATTTGAGCCCTCAAAGAACACAAACCAAATGACTTTAAGATAGTAGTAAGCTGCAATTAAAGATGCGATCACAAGAATAATTGCTACTGATAGATAATCATTAATAATAAGTTCCTGCAAAATCAATAGTTTAGCGTGAAATCCTAATAATGGGGGTATGCCTGCCATAGAAAAAATTACTATCAGGATTAACCATGCATGCAATGGAGATGATTGATAAAGTCCTTTTAAGTCAACAAAGCTATGAATGTCATAGTTATGGCTGCTTAATGAGATTAATATTCCAAAAAATGCAAACGACATGATTGCGTACACAACGGTATAAAGCCATGCCTCACCGACACCGTTTCCAGACGCTAAAGATAACGCAACTAT